>JGI20155J14468_10003471_pt1 | contig 10950 bp, 9 predicted proteins | sample COG_05_FD_14468 | JGI IMG/M metagenome (IMG submission 14468)
ACGCCTCTTTTAAAGATTTATTAATGTCAGTTACATTTCTAATTCCATAACTAATTGAGTAAAAGTCATAAACATTATCTTTAGCAGGTAAAGACTCAGCATTTCCTTTAATCCAATTTATATTACTGAAATTTTTAAGATTCTCTTTACCTTCTAGAAACATATTTTCGTTTGGCTCTATGCAAGTAATCGAAGATAAATTTTTGGTTTTTTGCGAAAATAATTTTGCAATATCACCCGTTCCAGAAGCAACATCGATCAATGTTGAATTTTGTATAGGATTCATCCATTCGATGAATTTATTCTTCCAAATTCGATGGATACCTAAAGACATTATATCATTCATCAAATCGTAATTTTTGTAAACCTTAGAAAATACAGAATTGACTAATTTTGTTTTATCTTGAATAGTGCTTTTCATATTAGATATATATGCCAGAATTACCAGAAGTTGAAGTTGTTAAAAGGTCTTTAATCAATAAAGCTCAAAATTCAATTGTAAAAGCAATTAAAATTAACGATGGCAAATTGAGATATAAAATAGATAAAAATAAGATAAGAAAAATTATAGGCCTTAAAATTGAAAAAATCTCAAGACGTTCAAAGTACCTATTATTTTATTTCAATAAAAAAATCGTTATGATCATTCATTTAGGGATGACGGGTAAATTATTTTTTTTAGATAAAAAAAATAAAAAATATAAAACAAGTTTCTATTATAATATTAATGAAGAAAAAGACAAAAAGCACAATAGAGTAATTTTTGATTTATCAAATAATCAAAAACTAATTTATAACGATGTCAGAAAATTTGGTTTTATTAAGTTTTTAAAAATAGATCAAATAAGTGATAATTCACATTTTAAAAATTTAGGCCCAGAGCCATTACGTGGAAAATTTACTTTCAATTACTTTAGAAAATATATTCAGGGAAAAAAAAGAGTAATTAAAGAGACTTTAATGGATCAGAGGTTTGTTTCAGGATTAGGAAATATATATGCTAATGAAATACTTTTTTTTAGTAAAATAAAGCCAACAAAAAAAACCAAAGATCTTTTAGATAAAGATATAAAAAATGTTATAAAATTTACAAAAAAAATATTGTTTAAAGCGATCAAGTTAGGAGGTTCTTCGATCAAAGACTTTTCTAGCGGTAATGGAAAAAAAGGGTTATTCCAGCAACACTTCAGTGTTTATGGAAAAAAAGGGAAAAAATGCTCTAACAAAACATGTAATAATAACATAATTAAAATTTTTATAGCTAAACGCTCATCTTTTTATTGTCCAAAATGTCAAAAATAATAAAGTTGACCATATTAAATTGCCCATATATACAATCGTAAAAATATGCCTAATACTAAATCTGCAATCAGAAGAGTAAGAAGGGTTAAAAAACAAACCCAAGTAAATAGAATAAGAAAAAGTAAATATAAAAATGCAATAAAACAAATGGAACTTCTTCTTAAAACAAAAGAAATAGAAAAAGCAAAGAAATACTATTCAAAATTTCAATCAATTCTAACGCAGGTTGCTAAATCAGGTGCTGTCAAAAAGAACACCGTCTCAAGAAAAATTTCAAGAGTATCAAAAAAAATTTTTTCTAAATAACAATTCTTAGTTGATAGGATTGATATTTTAAATCTACATTTAGAAACTTCATACTAAATGTTGAAACTTAATTTAAAGAGTTGAAATTTTTTTAAATTCTATCTGTACGATAGTAGTACAACCTAATTAGATTTTTTTTTTTATTTTCATAAAAACTTGTTGCATATCTTTTTAAAAGGGCGTTTATAGAAATTCTTACAAAATTTCTACATGGAAAATAATATTACAAAAAAACATAACGCTTTTATTTCTGAAGAGGAAAAAACGCTAAACTGGGAAGAATTACAAAACTCTCTCAAAAAAACCTTTGGCAGTGAAGTGTATAATAGCTGGCTACAAAAAGTTTCCTTAGTTAAAGAATACAATGATTACTTAGTACTTGGTGTTCCAACTAGATTTTTTAGAGATTGGATAGTTTCCCGTTATTTAGATAAAATTTTAGAATTAGTTAAAAATTTTAAATTAAGTTTAAATAGAATTGAATTTAAAATAATAGAGGAAAATAAGCAAAATCAAGAATTTATTAAAATAAATGAACTTAATAAAGTTACTGAAATTAAAGACTCAATTTTAAACTATAACAGGTTAAACCCCAATCATAGTTTCGATAGCTTTGTACAGGGTAAAAGTAACGATATTGCATTGTCATATTCTAAAAAAGTTTGTGAACATATATCGCGTTATAATCCACTATATATATGTGGAGGTGTAGGACTTGGTAAAACACACCTTTTGAATGCAATAGGTTTAGAATTGCAAAGCGATAATAATGTAATGTTTATTTCTGCAGAGAGGTTTATGTATCATTTTATCAAATCGATTAAAAAAAATGATATGGTTAATTTTAAAGACTTTTTCAGAAAATCATCTGTTTTTATAATAGACGATATTCAATTTATCAGCGGTAAAGAAAGCTTACAGGAAGAGTTCTTTCACACCTTTAATAGCCTTATGGACAAGGGCTCACAAATCATAATTTCAGCTGACCGCGCACCTATGAAATTAGATAGAATACAGGACAGGATAAAGTCAAGATTAGCCGGTGGTTTGGTAGTTGATATTGATATGCCAGATTTAGAGTTAAAAATTAAAATAATCAAAAAGAAAATTGAAGAAATACAAAATCAGTTCAAAGAAAATATTATCTTAAGTGACGAAGTAATTAGCTACATAGCCAGTGAAAGTAAAACAAACATTAGGGAGCTTATTGGTGTTCTTAATAGAGTAATTGCATTTAGCAGGGTGCACAATAAAGATTTAAATGTTAGTGATTGTAAAAATATTTTAAAAGATGTTTTTAGTCAAATAAGAGTAGTAACAGTAGATAAAATACAAAATACTGTTTCGAATTTTTTTAATATTTCTTTAAGCGAAATGCTTTCACAAAGAAGATCTAGACCACTCGCTAGACCAAGACAAATAGCTATGTACTTAGCAAAAAAAATGACCACAAGATCTTTGCCGGAAATAGGCAGAAGATTTGCCAACAGAGACCATACCACGGTAATACATGCTGTTAAAACTATCACCAAACTATCTGAACAAGACGATGAAATGAAAAAAAATATTAGTCAGATTAAAAGTTTATTATTAGAACAGTAATTGAATGCAATTCGTTGTTAAAAGAGATATTTTACTAAAGTCACTAAATTTTGTTCAAGGAGTAGTAGAAAAAAAAAATACTTTGCCAATACTCTCCAATGTTTTATTGCAACTTAAAGATAATAAGTTATCAATTATTGCCACCGATCTCGATATTATTTTTTGTGATGAAATTACAGATGTTCAAGTAGTTAAAACAGGAAGCACCACCACTTCAGCCGCAATACTATATGACATTTTGAGAAAAATTTCTTCTAATTCAGAACTAAACTTTGAATTAAAATCAGAGAACAAATTAAGTTTAAAAAGTGAAAATGCAGATTTTAATCTTTTATGTTTACCAACAGATAATTTCCCAACATTTGCAGATGAATTTGAGGGACAAGAAATAAATTTAAATAATATCAGGTTTTTAAAACTTTTAAATAAAACTAGAGTTTCAATCTCAAACGATGATACTAGGCACTATTTAAATGGAATATTTCTTCACCTAACAGAAGCACATGGAAGAAATTTTTTAACCGGTGTTGCCACTGATAGTCACAGATTATCCTCTAGCAGCTTAGAGATAGAAAGCGCTACTGATTTTGCATCTTTAATTCTACCTAAAAAAACCGTGTTTCAACTATGTGCTCTTTTGGCGGAAACTAACGACCAATTAACAATGCAAACAAGTGATAATAAAATTAAATTTACCATTGGTTATATGAAATTGATTTCAAAAGTAATTGATGGAAAATTCCCTGATTACAAAAAAGTTGTTCCAAAAACAAATGACAAAACTTTAATTGTATCCTCAAAAGATTTTATAAATTCAATCGAAAGAGTCGCCAGTGTTTCACTTGATAGAAAAGAAGGTGTAAAACTTATAATTAATAATGACAATGTTCAGCTTTCAGTCAACAGTGCAAATTCTGGAGAAGGTAATGAAAAAATAAAAGCTCAATTCAATTCTGAAACTTTAAACATAAGTTTTAATTCTAAATATCTAATTGATATTGCCTCTGAAGTAGAAGATAAAAATTTAAAAATGAATTTGAAAGACCCTATGTCCCCAGTTTTGATTGAAGATGCTTCTGATAAAAATAGTTATTATGTCATAATGCCAATGAAAATATAGTTTTATTAGAAATTAGAATATTTTTTATTTTTAGCTCTATAATTGTTGATACTGAATAGTTCTAACTCATCTAGGTCAAAACCGATTTTATATTCGACAAAAAAAATGATATACAAATGTACTCTTAAAAAATGTCTAAAAATTCAGAACTAAATAAAACTTCATCTTATGGTGCGGACTCAATAAAAGTCCTTAAAGGCCTTGATGCTGTAAGAAAAAGACCGGGCATGTACATTGGGGACACAGATGACGGTTCTGGATTGCATCACATGGTTTTCGAAGTGATAGACAACTCTATAGATGAAGCTTTAGCCGGTCACTGTAAAAATATTAATATTTCAATAAACTCTGACAACACTGTTACTGTTGAAGATGATGGCAGAGGTATACCGGTCGACATGCATAAAGGTGAAAAGATGTCCGCAGCAGAAGTTATAATGACACAACTACATGCTGGAGGTAAATTTGACCATGATTCTTATAAAGTATCAGGAGGTTTGCACGGAGTAGGAGTATCAGTTGTAAACGCTTTATCTGAAGAACTAAAATTGAATATTTTTAGGGAAGGCAATGAGTACGAAATTAAATTTAAAGATGGAAATACTGTTAAGCCGTTAAAAAAAATTGGTAAAACAAAAAAAAGTGGAACCAGAATCACCTTCCTCCCATCAAAGAAAATTTTCTCTACTGTAAAATTTAGCTCAACGATACTTGAAAAAAGGATAAGAGAATTAGCTTTTCTTAATAAAGGTATAGGCATCAAATTAGTTGATAACACCTCAAAAAAATCAAAAGAATTCATCCACAAATATGAAGGAGGAATATCTGAATTTGTCAAACATATTAACAATAAGAAGCCAATATTAGTCAATAAGAATGAAAAAGAAGTGTTTAAAAAACCCGTATATGTCACCGCAACAAAAAATAACGTCGTTGTGGAATGTTCATTTGAATGGAATGCTGGTTACTCAGAAGAAGTTTTGCCATTCACTAATAATATTCCGCAAAAAGATGGAGGAACACACCTTCTTGGTTTTAGAAGCGCATTAACAAGAGTGATTAACAAATATACATCAGATAAAAACAATAAAAAAAATAAAATTACATTGTCTGGTGAAGATATTAAAGAAGGTTTAACGGCAGTCCTATCAATTAAGATGCCAGATCCAAAGTTTTCATCTCAAACAAAAGATAAATTAGTTTCATCTGAAATAAGAAACATTGTTGAACATGTTATAAGCGAAAAAGTTTCAACATGGTTCGATCAAAATCCCTCCATTGCTAAAACTATTCTAGAAAAAATTACACAAGCAGCAATGGCAAGAGATGTTGCGAGAAAAGCAAGAGACAGTGTAAGACGAAAAGGAACGTTTGAATTATCTGGATTACCCGGAAAACTTGCTGACTGTCAAATACAAAAACGTGAAGGCACTGAACTATTCATCGTAGAGGGTGACTCAGCCGGTGGATCAGCTAAACAAGGAAGAGTGAGAGAATATCAAGCTGTGTTACCGCTAAGAGGAAAAATTTTAAATACTTTTGTAAATGGAAAATCAAATGGTGAAGATCAATCAACTAAAGCCTTATCTAAGATGATGTCATCAAATGAAATTGTCACTTTAATAAATGCTTTAGGCACTGGGTCAAAAGATTTTAATATAGAAAACTTAAGGTATGACAAAATCGTAATTATGACCGATGCTGATGTAGACGGTTCTCATATAAGGACACTTTTACTTACTTTTTTTAATAATTATCCATTCAATCAATTGATTGAAAATGGGCATATATACCTTGCTCAACCACCGTTATTCAAAGTTACAAAGGCAAATAAAAGTGTTTATATAAAAGATGAAAAAACATTAGAAAATTATATTTTAAGTGTAGCAAAATTTGATAAGAAAATTAAAAAGGGTTCATCCGAGTACAACAAACTTATGCAAGAACAACGAGAAAAACTCTCTATTCAGCGTTTCAAAGGATTAGGAGAAATGAACCCAGAAGAACTTTGGCAGACAACCTTAAACCCTGAAAATAGAACTATGCTAAGAGTTCAGTATTCTAAAGGTACAAAAGATAAGTCTAAAGAAGATCAAAAAATGATTAAAGTGTTAATGGGTGACGAAGTTGCGCCAAGAAAAGATTTTATTACAAATAACGCATTAAATGTGGCTAATTTAGACATTTAACAAGGCAATGAATTTTTCCACTCTCTTTCGCACAAAAGAGAATTTAAATTTAGATAAAAATACTTTAACTATCCTCAGATATATAGCAATTTTTGGTCAATTTATCGCAGTAAATATTGTTTTTTTTTATCTGGAACTTCAATTTCCTCTTAAAGAGAGCTACATCATTATTCTTATAGGTCTAATCACAAATTTGTATCTGCAATTTAGGGTAAAAGTAAATCAGCTAAAAGACTCATATGCATCTTTATTTCTTTTGTATGATTTATTTCAATTGAGTTCTCTCCTGTATCTCACAGGAGGTATTTTAAATCCTTTTTCAATTTTACTAATTATACCAACTATAGTTTCATCTACATTTCTAAGTATGGGAACAACCATAATACTTGGAGTAATAACTTCCTTTCTATTATTTCTTCTTTCTTTTATTTATCTCCCACTTCCAGGATTAGATAAAAATATTTTTGATGTACCGAATTTTTATAAACAAGGAATATTAATAGCTATTTTAATTGGTCTAATATTTCTTAGTTATTTTGGAATTAGATTTGCAGGAGAAACTAAAAAAAGATCTGAAGCTCTAGGTAAATTACAAGAAGTAATATCAAAAGAATATGAGCTAGAGTCTTTAGGTGGGCAAGCAGCTGCTGCAGCACATTCTCTAGGAACACCATTGGCAACCATTAGTGTTGTAGCAAAAGAATTAAGGAAAGAAATAGGAGATGATAAGGAAATTTCAAAAGATATTGATCTTCTTATAAGTCAAACTAAAAGATGCAGTGAGATATTAAAACAAATTTCAAAAAAACAAATAAAAGAGGATATTTTTTTAAGCTCAATTAAATTTGAAGATTTATTAGAAGAGATTATTAATTCTTTTAAGGAAACATCATCAAAAAGTTTAGATCTAGAGGTTGAAAATGATAATAATAAAATAAACATACAACGAACGCCAGAAATAATTTATGGTTTAAGAAATTTTATTGGAAATGCCGTGAAATTTTCTAAGAGCAAAGTTAAAATTAATTTAAAAAGTGATGAAAAAATTATTGAAGTAAAAATAAATGATAATGGTCCAGGAATACCAGAAGATATAATTGAAAAAATTGGGGAGCCATATATTAAATCTAAATCTAAAGAGCTAAGCCCTAATTCAGGATTAGGTCTAGGAACCTTTTTGGGAAAAACTTTATTAGAAAGACAAGGGGCAAAATTAATATTTAACAGACATGGCGAATTAGGGGGCGCGCAAGTTATATTATCGTGGAACCCAAAAATTTTTACTTCTTAAATTCAAAAGTATAAGCGAGAATTTTATATGCTAATTTTGCAACTAGAAAATTGTATGAATCAAAGTTTTTAATTGGAGCTAATTCATTAATGTCTGCTCCTACAATATTAGACATTTCACAAACTCTTTTTATAATTGGCAAAACGTCTTCCCAAAGTAAACCACCAGGCTCGGGTGTTCCTGTAGCAGGCATAATGCTTGCATCAAATCCATCAACGTCAAAAGTTATGTATACAGTTTTATTTTTAAATAACTTATCTAACTGAAATAAGTCCCAATTTTTCTTATCTTTTCCCCAAAAAATCTCAATTCTATGCCTATTATTCTTATAAAAATTCATCTCAGGCTGAGATAAATTTCGTATGCCAAATGAAACAACGTTAACATTTTTAAAATCTAAACATCTTTTAATTGCAGAGGCATGAGAAAATTTTTCTCCTTGATAACTTTCTCTTAAATCTGCATGAGCATCAAAATGAAGAAGTGTTATATGATTATATTTATTTACAAACGGTTTTATAGCTCCAGGTGTAATTGAATGTTCACCTCCAAATACTAATGGAAATCTATTTTTTGATAGTATTTCTTTATTGATAGCAGACAATTGATCTAATGCGTCTCCAATTTTTTTTTTTATAGTAAAAGGTTTAACAGTTTTTATACCTATTTCTCTATAGGGTTCCTTATTTAGCTCTTCATCGAACAGCTCAACTTGATGAGAGGCTTTTATGATTTCTCTCGGGCCATTTTTTGTTCCACTTCCGTAGCTGACTGTTTTCTCAAGTCCAAAAGGAACAACTACAACTTTTGGCTCAATATTTTGATTAGCATCATAACCTAAAAAACCTTTTTTTTGACTAAGGTATTCCATTTATGAATTAAATATTTTTGAGAAATTTCTTTTCTCTCTTTTTTTCCAATGTTCTCGATGATATGCATCACTAGCTATTAAAGGCATAACACTAGTTGCTTCTGCGAAAACCATTTGCTCTTTAGTAACATCAACTTTTCCCCAAGAACTGGCTTCTTTTAGTGTTGAGCTGCTGCATGCTCCATCACGAGTGTCAGCTACTGTAATTTGTATTGCATATTTGTGCATATCTACCTTCTTGCCAAGTAATTCAGCACAGACTACTGTATCTTGAATAAAGTTTTTTGGCACACCTCCTCCAATCATCAATAGTCCAGATTGTTTAGATTGCAATTTAATTTCAGTTAATTCCCTAAATTCTCGAATAGAGTCTATTGTTAAATGCTTTTTTGGATTTTGCTCCTGATGCATAACTAATCCGAAACCAGCTGAACTATCTGTAAAAGCAGGACAAAATATTGGAATATCATTATCATAAGCGGCTTCAATTAAAGAACCCTTCTTTTTTCCATTTGATTTAAGGTATTTGCCTAATTCTTTAATAAATTCCCTTGAAGTATAAGATCTTGGTTCTAGAGTATTTGCCACATCACATATAGTTTGGTCGCAAGCTTGTAACTCCTCTTCATCAATGTAGGTATCGTATATTCTATCTATATAGTTTTTACGAAGTTCAGTATCGTCTTGAAATTGAGTACCTTGATAATGTTTAAAGCCTAAAGCTTCAAAAAAATCCATATCAATTATAGAAGCTCCAGTCGCAACTATCGCATCAACCATATTATGCTTTACTAAATCAGTGTATAGATCCATGCAACCACCTGCTGAAGTCGAACCAGCTAAAGTGAGAAAAATTGAACAGTCTTTATCTGCTAGCATTTCATTATAAATACCCGCTGCTCTAGCAGTGTCCCTAGAGGTAAAAGACATCTTGCCCATGCCATCGATGATCTTTCGCGCATCAAATGATTTAATGTCTATGTGTTCTACCGGACTATTAAGAAGTGACTTTTTATTATGTCCAATATTAGGACTAATTTTTTTGTCCATTAAGCAACTAAAGAATCAACTTTATCGTTTGACCCCTCGTATAATGACATAATTGGTTTGTCGTTTACTTCAAAAATTTCATTTGAGTAAAACCCATTGAAATTAGTTCTAAAAGTTAAGCCATAAGCACCAAGCTGGCCTAATTCTATGTAGTCGCCTTCTTTAATATTATTAGGTAAAAGAAAAGGTCCCTTCATATAATCCAGACTGTCACAAGTTGGGCCAAAGAAATTAAATGCAGTTAATTTTTTTGATTGAATTCTTCCATCAGTAATCATTTTAGTTGGTAGCACAAAGTTTGGAACTCCTGCATCGAACAGAGTGCCGTAAGTTCCATCATTCAAGTAAAGGCTTTGTTTTTTTCTTAATATAACTTTTACGATTGTNGAACCGCTCTCAGCAACAATTGCTCTTCCTGGTTCACAAAAAATTTCAGGTAATTTATCTAACTTTAAATTTGTAAGACTTCTTCTAATTTCTTCCATGTAATTAATTAAAGGTTCTGGTTTTAAATCGGGATAAATAGCAGGAAAACCTCCGCCCAAGTTAATAATATCTGGAATAATTTTTGTTTTCTTAATTATATTCTCTATTTCTTTAATACCTTTAGTGTAAGATATTTTATGCATGCATTGTGAACCAACATGAAAACTTATTCCTAATTTTTTTGAGTGCTCTTTACATAATCTTACTAGACCCAATGCTTCAGAGGGTAGTGCGCCGAATTTTCTTGATAGATCGATTTCAGCATGTTCATTCGAAATTGCAATTCGCACAAACAATCTTAAATCTTTGGCTTGCTTGGTTGCCTCAAGTATTTTTCTTAGCTCATCTTTGTTATCTAAAGAGAAACTTTTTACCCCATAATCGAAGTAAGCTGATGAAATACTATCTTTGCTTTTAACAGTGTGCATGAAATGAAGATTTACATTGGGATTAATTTTATGAATGAGCTTAATCTCATTTATGGAAGCAACATCAAAATCATTTATACCATTTGAAATTATTTGCTTAATAACTTTTTCGTGAGAGTTAGTTTTTACAGCATATAGAACTTTGCCTGGGAAATTTTCTTTAAAGAATTTTACAGATTTTTTTATCTCTTCGCTCCGTATGCAGTACACGGGATAATCTGGCTTTAGTGTGTTAACTAGTTCGTTAACCGACTTAAATTTTCGCATTTCATGTGTCCCCCGTTAGTTTACACAAAGGTTTTTTA
>JGI20155J14468_10003474_pt1 | contig 10932 bp, 7 predicted proteins | sample COG_05_FD_14468 | JGI IMG/M metagenome (IMG submission 14468)
TCTGGTCGAGGATTGCAAATGTTTCATGTAGACCTAGATGGTTTGTAGCAGAAAAAAATACCTTCGAAGGTACAAAGGTAATTTGGAGTTTGATACACCACCATTTCTGTTCACTTGGTTTACTTGTGCTTCATGGTTTGAAAATCACATGTCATGATCTGCAAGTTTCTTAATCAGGGTTAGCCAAGGGATGGTATCATGTCAGCTCCTGCCCGAATGTCTCTCGCTAGCAATGGACTAATTACGGCCGAGAGAAATAGGGGTCAGAGATTTGAGTTCTGATGGTTTCAGATGAAAAACTTTTTGTTCTTACCTGCACGGCGGCGGCAATTAAGTCTGAGGAGGCAAACTAATCTGCTTTGACCCTTTTGAAAATATGCCGCTTCAGTCATCATGTGTAAATAAAAATATGGGGTAGGGTATCGTCAATATTGAAAGAAAACCCCTTGAAGATGAGTTGCAGAAGACTGGGTGTGGCATGTGCGCAATGCTAGAAAAGCGTCTGCATGAAACATTCCAGAAGTGAAGATGAATGTATGTGGAAGGTTTCCGTAATGTTCCTTAATAACCGATATTGACGGTAGCACAAGTGTTCGTTGGACGAACCAAATTTGGTTGGTGCAGAGGTATGATGAGCGGGGTAAAGTGTTAGTCTAATGAAATGTCAAAAGGATCAACATAAAGAATCTCTTCTATTTCAGTCCCGTCTGGTTAATCGCTGATAATTATCACCGTTCGACGAGGTTAGAATCATAGTGATGAAGTCTAATCATGAGAATTACGTTCTTAAGGGTTATCTTCGTTGCCAGGATATATCATTTAAATTAAAAACACTTATTCTTTGAGCAGAAAGTCAAAGGAAAGAAAATTACACTTTTGCCTCGCTTGACTCCACGGGTCGCATGCTAGGAGCGCGCTCCTGGTAAGAGTTCTGGCAAAACTTCTGCACAGAAAGGGCGAGGCCCTCCTTGATTTCTTCTTCGCTGAATTCTCTCGCGATGTAGTAGTCCTCCTCGGAGACGTTGGGATCGCCGGGGAAGAACATGGAGCCCCACATCGGGAAATGGATGGGGACGACGAGAAGCGTGACGCCGATGATAGTGAAGCCCATGTACATGATGCCGTCATAGGTTGCGATGGAAGCCGACGTGAAGAAAAGTGCCATGCAGATGGTGGAACCCGCATTACCGCCGGCCCCAATGTACCCTGAAGCGACGCCGAGAGCACGACGCGTGATGTAAGGAACTATGCCGTACGAAGCCCCCTCTGAGGCTTGCACGCAGATCGAAAATAGCACCATGAACAGGATGGTAGTCGCAAGACTGTCCTTCGCGAGCGCCATGAACACGCACAGAATGCCTTCGAGTGTCTGCACAACCCAAAGCGTCCAAAGACGGCCGCGCATTCCGAACTTCAACGACATGGTGTCGGAGATCACGCCACCAAGGGAGCGGGCAAAGATGTTCATGAGGCCATAGCAAGAGGCAAGGGTGCCCGCGGTGACAAGATCAAGCTCGAACTGATCGTAAAGATATGCGGCGACGATATTGTTCATGGTGAGCTCGACACCGAAGCAGAAACCATACGTGGCAACCATGCACCACATGCGATAGTTGGCGATTCCGAGGTACTGCGTGTTGAGGGCAGACTTCTTCTCAAGCTGTCCAGAGGTGTGAAGGAACTTATAGTTGCCATCGGGGAGATCCTGGCCGACGAACATGACGGCAACGCCCATAATGGTGTGCAGAAGGCCAGGAACCAAATATGCCCATCGCCATGCCGAAAAGATGCGTCCCTCAGTCGCCGAAGTCATGCCGCGGTAGATCAGAGGCATGAGAAACTGAGTCACGCCACCGCCAAGGTTGCCCCATCCGGCTGCGGTAGCGTTAGCTAGACCGACACATTTGCCGTTGAACATGCACGACATCCAGAATTGGCAAGCCACGAATGTGGCCAGGCCAAGACCGATTCCCATGCGGCAGATGAGAAATCCGGCGGCGGAGGTGACGTAGGACATGCAGAAGCAAAAAGGAGCAGAGAGCAGCAGAACGATAGACAGGCCGTACCTGGGCCCGACGACGTCGCAGACGGAGCCCATGAGGACACGAGCGCCGATCGTTCCGGTCACGGCGGCGAGACCGGCGGAACCAAGGTTAGGCTTAGTGAGCTCAAGGTCTTCTCGGATGATGGCGATCATTGGTGCCGCAGCGAAGGTCGACACGAAAGACACGAAGAAGCCCATCCAGGACATGTGAAAGGACGCATGGTGCGGGAAATTGAAGGAGAAGATGTTGAGGCTCTTCGCCTTGTTTTCGCTGCGGAGGGCAGTTCGCAGGTTGAGGTCAGCAGGAGCGTGCATGCACCATGAAGCGGAGACGACTTGGGTGAAATCGCGGGCAGCAATCGCGGCCGAGCCGAGACGTGCTGGAAGACTTTCGGCCGGGTCCGCCACTGCGCTGGCGGGCCATGAAAAAAAGGTACAATGCACGAGCGCACCTATCCACGGGGATGGTGAACTTTGAGTCCGCGAGGTCAGCTGACATGGCGGCGGATGTTCCTTTGGTGCGGCGCAGTTGGAGACGCGTCGAAGGTTGTGATTCCGGGATGAAAGTTTTCCGAGTTCACGTGTCCTAAATTTTCGGCGAAATTCCTGAACCTTTCGGAAATTCCATACTGCTTTATAACTGTAAACTCGTTTGTTCCCTTATTACGTTTAATTCGAAATAATACGCAGGCTTGATAAATACCTTCGCCCCCTGAACACAGTACCTTCGTATTAAATATTAAGTAGTCTACATATATACATGCATGACTGACTATCCATATGCATGGATCGTCCAAATCAAGTTTTCCCGAAATTCTGCCGCGATGTGTGATTCCCTGAGAAAACTAGTCTGATAATAACCTTCGTTCGGTACTACCTTCGTACCTTCGAAGGTACCTTCGTGGACTATTTATTTGCAAAATGGGAGGGTTTCGAAGTACGAAGGTACGGGTACCACCAGTGCCTCCCTCGCTCCTCACACGGTTATTATTTATTTCTGTGGGGAATAGATGCGATTATTTGTAGTCCATTAATGACTTGTTCGTGCACCCGTCACTCCCTTGTCTTCTCATTGAGCGGCCGTTTCACCGACTGTTTTTTGGCCCTTTCGTGCCCCGCTGGGACCATTATTTATTTGGTGCGAACGAAAATGTATTACCTTCGAACGAAGATAATGTATGGGATATCATAATAATAAACAGAAGTATATGGACAACAAAAGAGTCGATGGATTGACGACATGTATGGGGAGCGAGAAGTCGTTCCGACCCGGGAAAAGAAAACGGAACGAAATCGTTTTCATAAGAATGAAACGGTGAGTATTTTTTTAATCTTTCAACAAGATAGGTTTATTATCATATTATGATAATAACGTGACTTCGTAAATTTACGTACTCGTCCCGAATTTATACAAGTTTCCCCACCAAATCCTGAAAATGAGCCGGTCTTTCGGACAGGGGGTCACTGGTCACCGCATTGATATATTGGTCACCGCGCCGAAATATTAGAGGTATTAAATTCTGTCACGTGATTGGTCTATTTGGCATTAAGCGCGGTGATCTACCTTCGTATCATATTACCTTCGTAAATAAATAAATATTGTATTTGACGAACGGAGCCGGCGGGTTCGTTCGCGCGCGAAAAGGACTGTGTCATTGCATTGAGATTGCTGTTCTGCATGTCCTACCACGGTATCGTCTTCCGAAACAGCAGATAAAACATTTTTGTGACGCCTTCTCCTCACTCTCCCGAAACACCAGATCGGCACATCATCAGTCAACCAGTTATCAGATGACTCGCACGCTGGCAATCACCGCGTTCTTTGCGCTCGCCATCACCGGGGCTTCTGCCACCGCTCTGTATTCCACTACAGATTCCAACGGGTCTGTTTACATCGAAGAAACTTGCAGCAAGGTGAGTGTGTCCTCCACACTTGGTGCCCTCTGCAACGAGGCGCCGTGATGTTACCAGTCGAACCGACGCCCACGTTGCTTCAACAAATATCCGCATGAGCTAACGTAGATGCTGCCTTGGTTTCCCCATCTCGCATCCCTGTCTTTCGGACTATCCACCCCGCACCGCAACTTCTCATCGCCCAACTCTCCTCCCGAGACGCGCAGACACTGACCGGCGGCGCGGATTCCATCACGGTCAAGTGGAGTGGTTTCGGCAACGCTGCGGATTCTATGTCAATCAAACTGTGCTTCCACAAAGATAAGACCGTGGATCGACCTTGGCGCAAGTACAAAGACAACATCAACAAGAACAAGCAGTGCTGGCAAACTGCCAAGCTCAAAAAGTTCCTCAAAGAGGGTATCGACTATGTTGCTGCAGGCACTGAAACCATCGAGCTGCCCATGAACACCGCTCCCTCGACCTATTCAGTTCAGGTTCTCAGCAAGAAAGACGGAACTTACGAGCAGTGGGGCGATTCCAAGGAATACACTCAGACTTCTGACAAGTGTGCTCACATCACAACCGCCATCTACGAGAACCAGCCTTCTGCTCTCGTTGGAACCCAAGCGTTCTTCACGGTGTTTTCAATTATTGTCCTCGTTGTCTCCTACGCTTACGATCGCTCGAGGAATTAAGGGTAAGGCATTTACACGCATCGCCGTGAGAGCAGCGAGCTACGTATCACTGTTCTTCGCGGGCGATGATGGGAGGTTTTCCCGTTCTTTTTGTCTCGGGCGACAACAACGTTCGAACGGGCAAGGGGCTGAACACGCGAATGGGCACCATTTCACCTCCATTGTAGTTGACTCCGACAAACCATGTAATGAAGCGAAGCATGTTACCGAGACGTTTGTTTCATGACGATTTTTTCGAGAGTCTTGTAAAGATCGACATGCCGAATAACGTCCGATTTTATATTTGTTACAAGGAATCAGTAACAAAATAATACCCTCGAGGAGACCCTCAGCTTGCTTGTTACGAAGGTATTAATATTTATACATAGTGCTACGTACTCGCTGCACCATATCGCTCGGATGAAGGTAACATAATATATATTATTACGTATGATATATATATTATTGTATTATCGAAGGTAATATTCAATACCTGTACGCGCATAGATACATATCATATTGCAGATAATAAATATATCCTTCATTCAATACCATATTACATCTGAGCGCGCAACACGCGATAAGCTCGAAAGGGCCTAAATTTGCACGTGATTATGGGCCTTTATATTTGGAGGCTGTAATATTTTACGAAGTTATTTAATAATAGTCTAGGTTTCGTAGACTACGTCAGCTTCGTGTCTAGAAAGGTCCCCCTCTTTTGACGGAAGGTTGTCGTTCCTTTTCTCAGATGCATTTTCTCGCGACACTCTTTTTCACACAATTTCGCATTTCAGGGCGTCACAAATCCACATATATCTACGACTCTGAGGATTTTATCATTATTTCATCTCCTTATTATTATATATTATTACTTGCTTGATTGCTTGCTTGGGTGTAATGTTATACGAACTGACGAAGGTAACACTTATTGAACTGATCAAACTAACTTGTGACACGGGTTTGTGCGATATCGCTCCTACGACAGAATACGACTTCAACCTCGCCCAATCTTCGCCCGCAACGCGACTTCTAAGATTCGAACTTCGGCGGTTCGGAGAATCGGATCGCAAATACGTGAGCTAAGAGACAGGACATTATCGTTTGCTTATCTCGCGCATAGCTTGTGCCTGCCCTTTTTTAACCGGAAACGAGCTAAAACGGTCATTCATGGAAAACTTCCACGACAAACTTGGCTTTATTGGCCAAGGGGTGTTTGTGGCGGCCATGCTCAGGAAGCTGCTGCAGCGTATCGAACCAGAGAGGACAGGCGATAAGGCTTTCACAGGTAGCTTATCTAGCGACTATGACCTTTAAACCTGACGTCGTTGGATATTTTCCGGTTGTGGACGCCAAGTGAAGGCCTGCTCACCACTCACTTTTCGCAGGTTCGAGTTCACTTCCGATTAATGTAGACGACTTTCTCGGTTTGCTCGCATCGAGCAAAGGCGACAGAGCGAGTCTCATCAAATACGATGCGAATCTCAAGGTGCACCGCGCAGTCATTTTGATATATTCCATTGTTTTCTTTAACCTCTCGGAAGTCTTCGTGGATTATGCAGCACCCTTTCTTGACTTATTTCCTATCCCTGGTCCGTTTCGCAGGCGGATCTAAGAGATATCAACACGCCAGACTATATGATCCCGCGTTATCATGACCTTATCCGTTTGACAGGCACGTTCCCCCTGAATTGCGAGCCTAAACTCACAGAACTCATGAGCTGCGGAGCGATCACTCCTGTGGCGCTTCACTTTGTTCGAAACCATGGAGCAGTTCCACACCTTGATTGGAGCCTGCACCGCATACGAGTATGCGGAAATGTCACCAAGAGGCGAGACGTTTCAATGGACGAGCTTAAACGAATGCCTACTGTTTCTTTTCCGATGTCGCTTGTGTCCGCTGGTAATCGTCGAAAAGAGAAAAACATGTTGAAACAGACTACTGGTTTCAACTGGGGAGCTGGAGCCATCAGTAACACCATATGGACAGGAGTCCCCCTTCGAGATGTTCTCCGCATGGCTGGCGTAACAGAAATTACTCTTGAAAGACAATTCGTTTGTTTTTTCGGTCCTTCCGGGGAACTTTCAAGAGGTGTTGATGGATCGTACGGCACGTGCATTCCCCTTTCCAAAGCTTTGGACCCCTCTCAAGATGTGATAATTGCTTATGCCCAGAACGGTGAGACGCTGCGCCCTGATCATGGGTACCCAGCTCGTGTCATTATCCCCGGTTACACCGGTGGAAGAATGGTTAAATGGCTCACGAAAATAGAAGTCACGCGCGGGCCTTCGACAAACTTTTATCACCTCAGAGACAACCGAATCCTTCCTTCACATGTTGACTCTGAACTAGCTGAACGCGAGGGTTGGTGGAAACGCCCAGAGTATGCATTTAACGAACTCAACATCAACTCTGTTATCAGTTCTCCCGCGCACGGTGATGCGATTGAGATCTTTGACTGTAACTTCACAGTGAAGGGATACGCCTACTCAGGTGGTGGACGTTCCATCACAAGAGTTGAGGTTTCTTTGGATAATGGTATGACATGGAGACTTGCGAGGCACTGCCATCCATGTCCTCCAACGAAACACGGGAAGCAGTGGTGCTGGGCACATTGGACACACGAAATTCCGCGACGTGATTTTGTTGGAGTTCAATATCTAACGTGTCGCGCATGGGATGAGTCAAACAACACTCAACCGGGTGATCTTACATGGAATATGACTGGCATGGGTAGTAATCATTATTTTAAAATAAGGGTACATTCGATTGACTCGGATAAGGTCTCTTTTGATCATCCCACAGAGCCTGGAACCCTTGAAGGCGGTTGGATGGGATCAGTTGCCGGCGGATACAAAATACCGAAATTTGTGGTCGACAATGAACACCTGAGATTTGCGAGCGAGGCTCGCGAGTTCAAACCCCCATCCATCCCAAGCGCACCTCCGCCGATGCCGAGCAAAACCTCTGATCATTCCGTGCTTCAGAAACAAGAGTACACCCCACCTCCACTCGGAGCGAAGCTGTACAGGATGAATGAAATCGAAGAACATGATTCAGAAGATGATGCATGGATCCTAATCAAAGATAGAGTATTTGACGTGAATAGGTACATAAGTGAAGGACTTCATCCGGGAGGAAACGCTTCTATAACAATGAACGCAGGAACAGACGCCACCGAAGACTTTGAAGCTGTCCACTCAGCGAAGGCATGGAATCAATTGGAAGCATTCGCGATCGGATATCTTGATCCCAGGGACAATCCGGCCACAGTTTCCACTTCTGCGTACGGCACAGAAAGCTCGAGACCCACTTCTTTATCCACGCCAAGTTCGCGTTTAGCTCTTACTACTGGACCGGTCAACCTTCTGCAGTATGCTTTGTCACATCCTGAAATGTACGGGGATACCCTCGTTGGCGAGGCTGCAGAAGCAGCAGCTTTTAATCGAATGTGGCAGGGGGCGCAGCGCGATGCTGGAGATGCCCCTGTTGCCCTCGATCCAAAAAGATGGATCCCTCTCGTATGTGATGCCAAGGTCCCCCTTTCGCACGACACAATCCTTCTCCGCCTAAAGCTTGAGTCAGAAAGTCATCAATGTGGACTGCCCGTCGGTTATCATTTATACTTGCGAGGTGAACGGAATGGAAAGAAAGTAATGCGAGCGTATACTCCCTCTTCACTGAATGGAACACTCGGGACCGTCGAGTTCGTCATAAAAATATATTTCCCGAACGACCACCCAACCTTTCCAGAAGGAGGTCAGCTGACACAATATCTAAACGCTGTTAATGTAGGCGACGTAGTGGAGGTGAAAGGTCCGATGGGCCACATCAAATATGTTGGATGTGGAAGTCTGCTTGTTGACAAGACAGAGCATATCATTGACAGGTTGACCATGATTGGAGGCGGCACAGGCGTTGCTCCAATGTTGCAAATGATTGTTGCAGTCCTTGCAAATCCTGCTGACAAGACAAAAATAAGGTTTTTGTTCGCAAATAAAACCACGAAAGACATTCTGTTGAAATATACTCTTGATAGACTGCAGAGGGAAAATCCTGACAGATTTAGTGTCCACTATACCGTGAGTAAAGGGGACAAACACTGGTCGGGGTCGACAGGACGAGTGAACAAAAAGATGATAGAGCAACATTGTTTCCCTGCACACAAATCGCAGGCTCAGTTCAAAACCGTCGCGCTTCTCTGTGGCCCCCCATCTCTTGAAGAAGACACGTGCATACCCGCCCTCAAAGAGCTAGGTTATGGGAGCGAAAACATAATCCAATATTAATCGTCTTAGTGGGCATGTATTCGAAAACTATCTACGTGAATTTCATGCTCATCGACCGTTCGTTTGCACCCGCATGCGCGGTGGTTCCTTAGTTATAACACGTCTTCGATGAAATATCTACTTCTGCCGTCCATATGCCCAGAAGTGCAAGCCAGCCACAAAAAGTACAGCAGAGATCACGTTTCCGAGAGTGACAGGCAATATATTGTTCAGCATCATATCTTTAACGGTCACTTGCGCACCATTGAGCATACCGTGAGGAATCAAGAACATGTTTGCGACAGAGTGCTCGAATCCCAAGGTAACGAATGCAGTTATGGGCCAAAAAATGGCGAGGACTTTGCCGGCAACAGACGTGGAAGCCATTGTGCCCCAAACAGCGAGGCAAACGAGCCAGTTGCACAAAATCCCTTTGCACACCGCGACACCGAACGGCAGAGATACTTTGGCAGTGGCGATGCCAACTACTGCGGCTTTTGCCGCTGGGACTGCGGCAGTTTTTGCACCGAACGCCAAGTATGCCATGACAATTGAACCTATGAAGTTGCCAGCATATGAAAGAAGCCAGTTACGGAGAAGCGCCCCAGCGTCGATCCTCTTTGCCAAAAGGCCGGAAAACATCGTCATGACATTCCCAGTGAACAATTCAGCTCCGGTGAGGATCACGAGCGTAAGTCCGGCTGGGAGGCCGACTGCACCTTTGAGAAAGTTGCAAAGCCCAGGATTTGCCGAGGCAAGTGCAGGAGAAGACGCGCCGACGCACGACATGAGCAGGGCACCAATGCCGATGAGAGCACCGGCTGAAAATCCAAGGACTAGTGTTGTACTGAGATCCTGCGCCGCTTTCTTTTCTGCAGTGGCAAGGACAGTCTGTGCGAGACAGGAAGGTGCGAAATAATGCAGGCCGTCAATACGTGCAGGTGTACGTGGTTAACATGCGAGAATCGTCGCGAGCAGTCGGGAAATGAACGACTCACATTGAAGACAATGGGGGGTGGAATTGCATCTCCTTGAGAAGCCGCATTTGCGACTACGGTAAGACACGTTCTCCTGGACGCGGCCATCACCGGAACCTTCGGAGCTGCCCGCAGGAGCCGGGGCGACATGGCGGAAGGACGCGCTTGGTTTAGGCGCTTCGTATTGTGAATACCTGGGTATCCGCCACTTGCTGTGGCGACATGCGGAACACTTGTCATCGTGTGCGATACCAGCGAATTGGTCTGGGTGTCTGTTTGATGTTTGTTTCTCACACAGTCAGGCGTTAAACAGGCAGATGGACCCTCAAAAATGCAAGTAAGAGTTCAGGCAGAGAACGCGTACAAGCAAGTAGTCTTACTTGTAGCCACGCACGTTGTCTGGAATTTGACGATATGCACGGAAATGCCTTCGTGGTACGAATGAAGAAGGTGTGTCGTAATAATTACTCGTACCTTCGTAAGAGTTACGAATGAACGAAACCTTATTTATAACCTTGCGTAAGATCTTATTATGTGTATGTTATCAAAAATATATTCTGATTAACTCTAGCTATAGATATCATACCTTCGAAGGTATATTATGATTATTCACTTATTACGAAGAAAAACCTGCCTCTTTATTTCCCAAGAGTCTCAATGAAGAACTTTTGGCCTTGGCACTTTCGGCGTTCGGACAGAAAGTCCAAGAATAATTTGACGACAAACAAGGTTCTTATTAAAACTTTTTCCAAATAATGTTCCCCATATGTATATGATAAACGTACGTAATCACATTATTAATTATTATCATATCGTCATATTTCCGGGCTATCTTTAATATATACTTAAGTGTGCGCGGGTGGTTGAAATCCAGAATACTTTTGTTTCGTACTCGTAAGTTATAGAGTTACGAAGGTAAATCTGAAAATGCACCAGGAGTTCACCTCGAAGTAAGGTAGATTTAGATACGCAGGCAAAACTTTTGAGCATAAATGTTCTTTTAACACAACTGAAACCACCAAGGTTTGATGAGGTCGAACGACAATGTCCCGTCATCACACGCACTCAACATCGC
>JGI20155J14468_10003477_pt1 | contig 10928 bp, 4 predicted proteins | sample COG_05_FD_14468 | JGI IMG/M metagenome (IMG submission 14468)
AGCGGCGCTCTCACGTCCAAAGCGGAATGCGAGTGGTTCAATCAGCTCACGAAAGTTGGTCTGGAAGCATCGAAAATGCCCTCAACGTGTGTTCCCGATGACTACATATTTGCAACTTTAACAAACGATCACATGTGGGACATGTCCATGTTCGGTTTGCAACACATCAAAGATGAGAAGTGTTTCACCGACCGCCTCGTGATATTATGCCTCGACGATGTAACCTTCTCGAAATGTGAAGCTGCCGGTTTCAAGCACTGCGTAAAATATATCAAATCTATGGCGTCCTCGATTTTATGCAGAATGATTACAGGCAGATCGTTTGGCTGAAACCGAAAATGGCGCTGGCATTCCTNAACGCNAAACTGACCGTATTTACCTTGGATTCGGATATATTATTCTTTCAAGTCCCAGATTTGGCTAAAATCAAAGAGTTACATCCCGAAGCNGAGCTCCACTATCAGTGGGAATATGTTGATTATGAAGCACTCTACGAAATGGAGAATCCGAACGAGGATTTCGAAGAAAGCGTACGACACGACGGGTACAACTCTGGCCAAGTCTTGTGGATGCCAACCGCAAACGTCATCAAAGGCACTTTAAGAGCGTTGCTTCGAGGTAAAGAAGGAGGTTCCGGCGATAAGTTGGAGCAAGCTCATACTCAGGATGGAATGAGCGATGCGGGCGTAAACACTGCCGGATTAAGTTTTAGATATGCCGCAAACTGGCAGTGTTCAACGAGGGGCGTTTGTTCGGTGTATACGAAAAGTCAAAATTGGATTTCGTACCATGCGACGTGGCTACAAGGCCTCGAGAGTAAAAGGGCCATCCTGACGAAGGTGGAAGAAGCCTGGTCGAAACTCTCTTCCAAACCTGCGAACGCAGAGGATGATGCGAATGATTCTCCTCTTGCGCAATGTGCAAAATCTTTAAAAGCAGAACATACAGGTTTCGGAAACACCTTCCTAGGCGACGGTATGAAGACCGAACTAGACGCTGCGCGCGGGAATCCAGGCCGCGAAGGGGGATGCCCAACTGGGCGTTTGTATTGTAGCGCGTGGGAACCGTTGCACTGGGGGAGCGACGAAGATTACACGTCCTTTTGGAACACGGTGTCATCCAACGGTGCGCTGAAAGAGCATCTTATCGTCGCGGCAGAGCTGGACGAGCAGTGCGCTTTTGACCCGAAAACGGGAATCGAATCCATCGAACAAGATGTGCAGAAAATTGCCGCAGTTCACTTCAGATGCTCTGACGTGCCTATAAGCTACACTCAGAATTATCCTGTGGCACCACCAGAATATTCTTCGTTCGTAGGAAAGAAATTCCGCGAGTGGGGGATGAAACGTGTTGTCCCTATACTCTGCGTCGAACATGGCTTGGAGGAATCAATTCGAGACGACCGTCAAAAGCAGTGCGAGGAATTGTTCAATTTACAACTTAACATTATCAAGCGCGAGATGATAACGAATGATGAGAACGTTCATTTCGACGACATCACCTGTTTATCCGAAAAGACGACACTCATGGCAATCCGCGACCTAGGCGCCTCTGCTATCCTCGTCCCTTCGTCGTTCACCTTCCCGGCTGGGTTAGCTCGAGAAGATGGCAGTAAATTCATCATGCCGCACTTCGGTGTCCAAGGTGTGAGCCCTGCTGACGTGTTGCTTCAATCCAAAATAAACGATGAAATCATTCTGCGCATGCAAAGCGTAGCAGATGCGATGCCTGTGACTGTATTCTGCCCCCGGTGCGGTAACGACATCGCGGACACTCCTGAAGGCGCGACCCAGTGGAACATCGACGTGTGGAAGCCACTGTTGGAGAAGTACGCATCAAAGAATTGAACTCGTCGTATGCATTCAAAAGAGCTCTGATTTTAGTAGATTTTAGATTAGAACGCGAGTGTATGTACAAATAAAACCGCACGCAAAATAAAAAAGAACTACACAAACCCGCTCTTTCTGAGCGATCATCATGCGCGAGAAAAAGAGGAAGGAGAAGAAGAAGAGGAAGAAAGAAACGAGCAAACATCGGAAGACGACGACGACGACTTTGCGATGTCGATACTCTTCGTTCAACCATCCCAAACACGCCGCTTTTTTTTCCTCCTCTTCGTCTGATGATTTCGTGCCGACATTTCTCTCCTCGATTGAACTGTTCGCGTTTTCAACTTCAAACGAGAATTCTCAGAAGAACGAGGCGAACGAACAGGCATCATCGGCAGCAAAGATTCTTTCGATCGATGCCCTAGATCGTGCATCTTTTTCTGTGATTCGAAAGTGCACCATGGCGGATGTTTTGAACGCGCATTTTGTGCACGAGTACGTGAAAGAAGATGAAGAGAAAGAAGGGAAGAAGAAAAAAGAGTTGAGTTTACTCTCGATTGGCGACGAGGAGGAGGATATTTTCTCCATCGCTCGAGGCCGGTTCGAAGCTATTTTGAGCGAGCGTCTGTGCGAGAGACTGGGCGTGTCCGGACCGCTCTCTCGAAGTTCTTCGTCTGAGAGAGAAGAAGAGAGGAGACGGAGAGTCGTCGCGATAAACTTACGGAGCGATAACTTTGTACCCGGGCGAACGACGCACGACCGCGTGACGGATAATGCGAGGAGGGTTTTTCATCGTCAAACTTCTTCCTCTGGAGGGAAGTTGGGTAACATAGCTGGTGATGGTGGTGGCAGTAATGTGCTCCTCGCGCACTTTGAGGTTGGAAACGAAGCGATAGAGATTGAGAGGTCTAGTTTTGCAAGCGGCGAGAACGCGGTTGAGATTTCGAGTCGGAAAATTGAAAAGTGCACAGGAGAAGCGAAATGTGAGAAAGAGGAAAATAGGTTGTTTGAACTCGTTGAATCGTTTCGGCGGTCCGTGGAGAGCAAAGAGAGCGCCGCGATAACATCTGGTGAGCACGAGGAGACTTTACGGAAAATACTCGAAATTGTAAGCGTCGCTGCTTTGCGAAGTCGGCAGAAAGAGAAGAAGGAAGAGGCGGCGAAGGAGTCTCCGTCTGCCTGTCGCCTTCATACTGCACGATGGAGCGGGTTTTTAACATCAAATCACCTCGAGCGAGCGCTCAAAGCGACGAATGAAATGATCGAGAAGGACGATCAGTTTGAGTTTTGCGTTGTTTGCGCCCACGCGTTTCCGAATCAACCTTCTTGTGAAGCATTGCAGACAACCACGAGAACGAAGAAGAAGATGATGAAGATGAAGAACAGCAGCGATAGGAAACGAAAGCAACCGTCGTCGAGCGTTGAAGGAGAATGCGAAGAAGAACAAGAGGTCGAGATTTTGGCGCCGAGGACTTGCGCTTTCCTCGTGATGCAAAATCAGCGATACGTGAGTTTCCTTCCGATAACGTGAGAGATAGATACAGTAGGTAGAGATGAGATTTAATATAGTCATAGATAGAATGCCGCGTATTAGCTGTTATACATTTACACGATTGAATTATTATTACGTTTATCTTGATGTTGTTATATGTTATTGCTTCTGCGAGAGGAGGAGCGCTTTCACACTTTATTCGTCCACAACTTTCATTTTCAAAGTTTCTTCACTCGCTTTGTTCGCCTCTTCGTCGCTGTTCGTCGTCGTCGTCGTCGCGATCTTCGCCGCTATCGTCGTCGGTACCTCTTCTACGGCAACCACTTTTTTCACAAACTGACCGCGAACTCTTGGTCGAGCTTCCGCCAGCCGTTTTCTGCTGGCATATCGAACTTTCTTTTCGAATTTACGCTCCTTGCGCTTCTTGAGAAATCGAGCGATGGCCAACGCTCTTCGCTCGGCACAGGTTGAGGCGGTGTTGACGTTGTTGACGGCAGCGTTGGTATTGTTGGCAACAATGTTGTCCAACTTCACTTGCGCCGCAGATGTGTTTACGAACGGTTGGGCCGGCTGCTGTGGCGCATAGTGATGCTGCTGATGTTGGTGTTCTAACATTGTCATCGGCGCCTTCTCGACGGCGGATGCCAACGCTTGCACGAATGAATTTACGTATTCTTGATTTTGTTGAAAGTACGGAAACATGCCCATTCCGGCGTTACTGTGTATGCTCGTTGGCGGTGGCGCTCCATTCAAGGAGGAAGCAAACATGGCTGCTGCAGCCGCGGCGGCGGGATTGAATCCAGGAGGCATTTGCATTTGATGCTGTTGCTGTTGCTGCTGAGACATCGCCAACGACTGCATCAAATTTTGATACGCTTGCGCGTTAGCTTGCACCGTGGCCGGATCCTGTGCCGCCCCCATGAAGTTCTGCTGTTGAAGGTGGAATTGCATTTGCATTTGCATGAATTGCTGCTGTTGCATTTGCATCTGGTACTGCTGCTGCTGTTGTTGTTGTTGTTGTTCTTGTTCTTGTTGTTCTTGTTCTTGTTGTTCTTGTTCTTGTTGTTGTTGTTGTTGCATCTGGTACTGGACCAAGAGTTCCGCAGCTTCCACATCTTTCGCTTCAGTCATCGCCGCCTGCGGTGAAGTACTTTTCTTTGATAATCTCGAACGCGCTGCTTTCGTCGCATTCTTTCCGCTCTTCTTCTTACCATCCGGAGTCATATCTGCTTTCGCGCCATCATTCAGATTGGGAAAAACCATCGACATCGGATCAATCGGTAACGCTACCGTTTCCACGCCAACGTTTTTGTTCTCGTTTTGTTTGATGAATGATTGAAACGCCGAGCGCGACTCAGACCGGCGTAATTTGACGCGATCAGAATCGTTCGTATATTCGTTACCATCGTTGTTACTACCTTCGCCTTTATTGTGTGAATGTGGCGGTAACGCGAGTTCGAGAACAGCCGTTGGACCGCCGTGTGCGCGCACGAGTTGCACCGACAAACCCGAGAAGAGTTTCTTTTGTTCCGAGTGCAATATATTCGTCATGAGGTCTGAAGTCCTTCGCGCCGAGGTTCCTGGTCCTTCTTCTTGCATTGGCGCCGTCGCGAGTTCTCGAGCAGTAACAGTAGTAGTAGTAGTAGTAGTTTTCATGGTCTCCTTTTCCGACGAATCTTCTTTCTTCTTTTTCTCCTCTTCTCCTTCTTCTTCGTTTCCGGAGGATTCTCTCCCACCCCCGGCTCCAGAACCTTCATCTGATCCGCAATCTGCATCTCGCATTTGATTTCGAGTCCAACGGTCGGCCGTTTTCGATTTTTTCATCTCTTCCATTTCCTTCGTCCCTTCTTCGTCGAGGACTCCGAGACCGCCAGATTCTTTCACCGCGAGTTTGAAAGTCGATGGATCGTCCGAGCCGCCCGAACCTTTCTCCTCAGAACCGCTGTTGTTGTTGATGATGATGTTGTTATCATTATTACTATCCTTATTATTATCCTTATTATTATTATTATTATTATTATTGTCGTTTTTACCGTCACCATTCCTCGTCGTTGTCGTTAACAGTAAAGACGAACTCGACGAACTCCCGTTCGACGGTAACCTATGATGCGTCCCGACCATGCTCCTACACACATCCTTACTCAGCGGTTTCTGCAAAAACCCCTCCGCACCAATCGCGTGCGCTTTACTCTCATCCAAAACTTCCCCGGTAGCTTCCAAATGATCGCTCACCGACATGACAATTATCGGCACCTCTTTCAATTTCGGATTCTTCGATAAAATCGAGCACAACTCGATGCCGTCCACCTCCGGCATCATGATGTCCGTTAAAATCAAATCAATCTTTTCGTGATAATTGTTATCTCGTAATCGCTCTAAAGCTTGCTTCCCGTTGGATGCGTTCGTCACTATCGCTCCGGCTTGCGTGAGCATGGACGTTATGATCAAGGAGGTCGGGATGTCGTCCTCGACCAGTAAAATTCGTAATTTTTTCTCCTTTTCCTCAGTCGTTTTCGTTGACTTCTTTTTCTCCTCCTCGTTTTGGGGAGAAACGTCGTCACCATCATCCGTCGTCGTCGTCGTCGTTGCCGCTGTTTCAGTCCCTCCTCGTTCGAGAACGACGACGATCTCTTTTTTTTGTTTCGATGATCTCGTCTTGATCTTTGCTTCTTCGTTCGCAGCGACCGAGTGACCGCCCGTCCTCTTCGTCTTCTTCGTCGTAGTCTTCTTCTCAACAAAATCATCCTCAAACTCCGACGTGTCGTCACTCCGTTTCCGGATTGGAAAAGGAGACTCAAGATTCCTCTTTTCTTTTCCCTCTTCTTTTCCAGAGGAAGATCTGTGCGCGCGCGTCGATCGCCTCATGGTATATCTCTCTCTTTGTTTACGCGTGTGTGTGCGCGCGCTGTCTCTCTGCACTCCTCGTGACCTTCTTTGTGTGATTAGAGAATGTGTTTCCTCCTTCCCCGTAAAGAGCGGTTTTTTCTTGAGATATTTATGAGATCTTTTGCACTTGAATAGAAATTTGAGACGCAGAGGCATCCTGAAATGCACTTTTTTCATCGCGGCATCAAAAGCAGTTTTTTTTTTGTTTTTAATAATGATTCGTGATTCAAGCGTGAATTGTTTGTGGAGATGTTGTGTTCCCTCTACTGTTATTGGGAATTTTACGCGAAGTAAATCGTGATGTAATAGCGTTCATTATATTCGTAAAAATAAGTGTACAACTTTGATAACACTCTCTTTTAACTCTTCTTCTTTTTTACGTGTTGTTGTGTCTTCTTTTCATGCGTCGTCGTTCACATCTCTCGTGTGCGCTTTTAACTTTTCGAGCAAGTGTTCGGTTTCGACTTTCGAAACGAGCAAGTTCAAGCTCGTTTTGCCTTTCCAACACGTGATTGCGAATTCGGATCGAGAGCAGTTGAGTTTCTGAACGTCCTCGTCGCGGAGCAAACAAACGAGCGAGCCTTGGGAGCAACTTTCGACGTGTTTTCGAGTTTCCGCGTCGGTGAAACTCGGTCGCGGAGTGAATTTGGAACCGTCCGGTACCGGTTCGTTTTCAACCAACGCCAAACCTCTCAGTTTGAGGATTTGGAGGAGTTCGGGGATGGTGATCGTGATCGCTTGTTTTGTCATGAACGGCAAAGTTAGGAATAAACCGTCTTGGTTTAATCGGTAGTTGCACGAGCTCAAAACTTTCGAGTCTGCGCCAAAGTAAGAGTCTTTATCGTCGTTTAAGTTTTGTCGTTCGAAGACTTTTAAACCGATGGCGGTTATGCGTAAACTTTCCCTCGTATCGGCGGCGATGTACTGTCGTAAATTTGGAGTGACATAATACACGCGTTTCGGTTTGCTCCCTGCCGCGGTTCTCGTGACACAGTTTTTCTCGATTTGAAGCGAGTGAATGCCGTACTTTTCGTTGATTGGATCGACGACGTCCGGAGAATTCACGGGCGCGACCCCGTCGAACCCTTTCCTACCCGGTCTCGATTGGTCTTGACCGTGCGCGTTGAGGAAGAGTAACGTACCATCTTGCGGGTCGCGAGAGTACTTCGTTTTCGGCGGTTTTGGCTGTTCCACGGTTAAAGAGAGCTTAATTTGATCTCCAGAGTCACCATTCGAGGACGAGGACGGGTACTCGAAATGGCACTTCACTTCCGCCATGCCTAAACCTTTAAATTTCGAAAACTCTCTCGTTTTCGACTTTTTACTCTCGTTGCCGTTCGCCTCGTTTTCGATTTGCGTCTCAATCTCCGGATCCAATTCTCTCACCTTATCGAAAACGGCGACAAAGAAACCACCGGTATCGGAGTGGTGCGGTAAAATTCTCACGCAATTTTCAATCGGGATGGTATCTAAAAACTCTTTATCCGGGAACATGGAACTCGCGACAACTTTTTCGTTGTTCTCGTGCGCTTCCTCCGCCGAATTCCATCGACGATTCGATTTCCCCCAAACTTGCCAATCTCTCAACCCGTTCGATCGTTTCAAGTCCGGTAACTCTTTGCTCACGTCTACCAACGTCAACGCCCCGTTCGTCGCTTTCATCAGCGACATCACCACGGCTTCATTTTCAATCGGGTTCAACGAACACGTGGAATATACCATCCTCCCTCCAACTTTCAAAATCTGCGCGGCTCTCTTTGCGATTTTGATCTGCAGCGAGTGCAGACCATTTCCAAAGCCGCCGTGCCATCGAGCCCAAATATCCGGCGCTTTCCGCATCGTGCCATCTCCGCTACACGGCACGTCACACAAAATGGAATCAAACTTAAAATCATCCTGAGCGTTCCCGGGTTCACCTTTAATCACAGGAAAGTTCTGCCCCTCGTGATTCGTCACCAACAAGCACGGCGAATTCGCGCGTTTCGTTTGGTGCGTCAACAAATTACAGCGCTTCAAATCAGCATCGTTGGCGACGACAAACCCAGTCGGCATCTTTGCGGACAACTCTGCTTTTCCTCCCTCCGCGTCCGCGTGAAAACTCCCAAAGCTCGGATCGTAACTCTCAAAATCCCTATGCAACGCCTCTAAAACTTGGAACGTTTTCGATCCAGGCGCAGCGCACATGTCCAAAACCTTATGGTGCGGTTCAACCTTCAAAAACTGCGTCGGTATCATCGACACGACTTCTTGCCTCGTGATCGAACCAAACTCTTGGCCGGATTTGAGAAACTCGTGCAACGACTTCAACTGCGGCACGGATCGTAACTGTAACCTGGAGTAACTAAATTGCCACGCCCCAGAGTCTGGATACCACTCCACCGCTTTCGGTGGTTTAATATCTTCCAACCCTGCTCCGGATAACGTCGCGAACTCGTTTTTCACTCGTTGCTTGATCCGCGCGGCAAAGTTCCCAACCCCGTTGATTCTAAAACTGCTCGGTAAATCCGTTTTCAAAACGCGCATCAAGTTTGCAAAATCCTCGTCGGACGAGCATATCTTTTGCGCCGAGTAGTACGCTTCGAAGTGCTCGTTTTCGCGGACGTATTCAGTCGCGCCGTATTTCCCTTCGCCGTTGTTCTTTTTGCCTCCTCCTCTTGCCGGTCGTTTCCCTTTGGGTTCTTTGTCCCACGAATTTGAGCGATTGGATTTCTTAAAGTCTCGCTTTTGGATTCTTTTGTTGTTGTTGTTATTACCATCGCTCGGGTTTGACTTGCGCTTCTTGTTGTTGAATCCCATCTTTATACCTCTCTCTCTCTCTCTGCGTTCTTCTTCTTTGTTTCTTTGGATGTATGTTTGGAGAAAACGCTCGGGTAAACGAAGTTCCTGAGAGGAATTTTTGGCGGCTTGGCGGCTGTTTTTTGAGAAGAAAAAGAGAGAAAAAAGAACAGAAAATACTAATACGGAGATGAGTAGTAATAGTACACAACTTTATGTTCAAGTTCTTTCTGTTTTACAAATACCCACCACTCGTGAAAATCCCGCAGACGAGTACACTGACGACGCTTCCGAAGGCGATTCCAGCGGAGAGCATGGTGCCGAGAAACGCGCCTTCTTCGCTTTTCGCGACATCTTCTTTTTCTTCGTCCTCGTTCGTCCTTTCTGTCGTCAAAGAGGAGGACACCAACGACGGTGGGTTTTCTATTTCAATGTCTTCGTTTTCGATTTCGTCTGAGCGCGGCGAATGGTGGTCAGAAGAGAGCGTTTGCGGTCCTAGCGCCATGCTGCATGCGGCGTTGAAACCGTTGGTGAATCCTAATAAGAATACAAAGAGGATTGGAAACGAGTCGAAGGAGAAGACTCGAGGGATGCGCCAGCCGGATCGATTCACGTTGCACGAAGCGAGCAAAGGAACGAATACTATTCGATACAGACTTCGACGGAACGCGACTTGGCCGGTGACGTTTTGTAGCCCTCGACTGTGAGCGTACGAGGAACCTTCAAAAACGCGTCCGGCGAGGTCGCCGAGATTGAAGAGGAGGAAGAGGAAGGAGGTCCAGTAGTCGCCGTCGGTGGATGCACCGTTACTATCATCGCTACCGCTGTTGTTATTCATTTCCGCGCGAGTGACTATGGACGAAGTGATTGCGGGAAACGCGGTGAGCGTGACTGTAAACGTGAGAAACACGGCGAACCGAAAGAGCCACGTCTCTTTTTTAATCGGCGGCTCATCGGCGGCGCCTTCGGTACCTTCCGACGCTTCTGTTGTTGCGTTCGAAGAAGACGACATCGTAGAAGCGCCCATGAGTCGCGCGTTTGACCTTTCGTCTTCGACGTTGAATTCCAAGTCGTTCTCAGACAATGCATTATTCGATTCCTTCTTCTTCTTCTTCTTCTTCTCCTCCTCCTTGTCCTCCTCGAGTATCGCGACTGGAGCGTATTGCTGCGTGCTAATGTTCCCACTATTAATACTATCGTCGCCCATATTTGACGTCATATTTTCCTTTTTCATCTCCAAGACTAACTCTCTCCCGCCTTTCGCGCACAGTAAACACGCCAATCCGCTCAAACCAAAATACAAAGCCGCGAAATTAAACCCGCTACACGTCAACGCCACGAAACTCGCGAGCACCCCGCTCAACGCTTGCCCACTCACCACCGACGTGGAAAACTTTCTCTCTCGCGTCGCGGCTAATGCAAACGATCCGGACTGCACCAAACCAGTGAAAATACCGAACAAAACTAAATTAAATGTCGCGAAAGAGACGACAAATGTACCTTTTATGTGTTCATCCAACGCCAGTAACGCCGTCGCGAAGAAACATACAGCGCACGCCAAGAGTGGATACGTCGTCAATCGGTCGTATAATTTACTCTTCTCATTCACATCTTCTTCTCTTCTTCTTCTTGGATCATCATCCTTTCTTCTGCCCGCATCAAACACCCGCATCCTATTCATCGCGATTAACGTCGCCAAGTTTGCCATCGTGTACGAAAAACTAAACGCATTTTCAAACGAATCTTTCGTAAACGTAAACCATCCTTCGCCATTTCTCGCAGCCGCGGCGGCATCCCCACCATCGTGTCTGAGTAAAGTCACGTCAAAATACTTCTTCGCGGTGATGAACACGTTGAACGGGAGTAAAGTCCCGACGCCGAGAAGGAAAAATCTCAACAGATTTTTATCCTTGAGAGAAGTCGTTACGCCGTTGTTGTTGAACGTC
>JGI20155J14468_10003499_pt1 | contig 10901 bp, 7 predicted proteins | sample COG_05_FD_14468 | JGI IMG/M metagenome (IMG submission 14468)
ATTCTCTATTTCAAGACTTAAACATGTATTGAGAGCAAAGGCAGTTCTCTGTGCTGGTTTAGAAGTAAGCTTCAGTGATGAAAATACTGGAGAATTTGATATTTGGTCTTATAAGGATGGCCTTAAAGATTACCTCGAGGGCTCAACAAAAGAATGGGGGCCAGTTCCCCTAGAGCCTTTTGTGGGAAGTTCGTCATTCGACTCAGCAGCTGTTGACTGGGCAGTGCAGTGGCTACCCGAAGGGGGAGATTTAATTCAAGAAAGTTATGTGAATTTAATACCAACAATTCAAGGCGGCACTCATGTAAATGGCTTCCGAACTGGATTACTTGAGGCAATGAAAGAGTTTTGTGAATTTCGAAATCTTTTACCCCGTGGAGTTAAGCTGGCGCCAGAGGATGTTTGGGACAAGTGCGCGTTTGTGTTGTCAGCTAAGCTAGCTGATCCTCAATTTTCTGGACAGACTAAGGAGCGATTGTCGTCACGTGAAGCAGCGTCATTTATTTCTAATATCACAAAAGATGCCTTTAGTTTGTGGGTCAATAAACATACAGAAGATGCTGAGTTATTAGCAGAATTATTTATTAACAATGCTCAAAAAAGACTAAAAGCTAGTAAGAAAATTGCTAGAAAGAGAGTAACTGCTGGACCTGCGTTGCCTGGTAAGTTAGCAGATTGTTCTTCGGTTAGTCCAGAACTTTGTGAAATATTCTTAGTCGAAGGAGACTCTGCTGGAGGTTCTGCAAAGCAAGCTCGAAGCCGAGAATTTCAAGCAATAATGCCTCTTAGAGGAAAAATTTTAAATACCTGGGAGGTAGATGGAGAAGAGGTATTGGCATCGCAGGAGGTTCATGATATTTCTGTTGCGCTTGGTATAGATCCTCAATCAGAAGATTTGGGTAATCTTAGATATCACAAGGTATGTATTTTGGCAGATGCGGACTCTGACGGCCTTCATATTGCAACACTACTTTGCGCTTTATTTGTGAAACATTTCCGTTCGATGGTCGATAAGGGGCATGTATATGTTGCCATGCCACCACTATATAGAATAGATGTAGGTAAAGATGTATTTTATGCCCTTGATGATAGTGAAAAACAGGGTATTTTGGATAGGGTTGCTGCAGAAAAAAGAAACGCAAAAATAAATATACAGCGCTTTAAAGGTCTAGGTGAAATGAATCCTTTGCAATTACGTGAAACCACAATGAATCCAGATACAAGGCGTCTAGTTCAATTAACTATAGAAAAAGGTGATAGCACAGATCAAATGTTAGATATGCTGCTATCAAAAAAGCGTGCAGGCGATAGAAAAATTTGGTTAGAAAATACTGGAAATTTAGCAGAAATATGAAACTTACTTGGCCAGCAGACTAATTTTTAATAAATTTTATTTTATAGATGAGCAAATAAAATTATGACTGAAACTTCCTTAATTGGTGATATTCCAGAGCAAATACCTCTGCATGATTATACAGAAAAAGCGTATTTGGATTACTCAATGTACGTTATCTTAGACCGCGCTTTGCCAAATATTGGTGATGGGCTTAAACCTGTTCAGAGAAGAATTATTTATGCAATGAGTGAGCTTGGTCTTAAATCTACAGCTAAATATAAAAAATCAGCTAGGACCGTAGGTGATGTGATTGGTAAATTTCATCCTCATGGAGATAGCGCTGCATACGAAGCAATGGTATTGATGGCACAATCATTTTCTTACCGCTATCCATTAGTAGACGGTCAAGGCAACTGGGGAGCACCAGATGACCCTAAATCTTTTGCAGCAATGCGCTATACGGAGTCAAAATTAGCGAGATTTGCAGATATTTTACTTAGTGAATTGGGTCAAGGTACAGCTGACTGGAAGCCAAATTTTGATGGTAGTTTAGAGGAGCCATCAATAATGCCAGCAAGAGCTCCACATGTTTTGCTAAACGGAACTACAGGTATTGCCGTTGGAATGGCAACAGATATACCCCCCCATAATCTCAGGGAGATAGTTGGCGCTTGTATTCATTTGCTTGATCAACCAAAAGCAACCCTTGAGGAAATTCATGCTTATATTAAGGGCCCGGATTACCCTACTGATGCTGAAATCGTCACAGCTCAGAATGACATCCTAAAAAGCTATGAAACTGGACGCGGTAGCCTAAAAATGAGAGCTGTTTGGCACAAAGAAGATGGAGATATAGTCCTAACCGCTTTGCCACACCAAGCCTCCGGGGCAAAGATTCTAGAGCAAATCGCATCTCAAATGAATGCAAAAAAATTACCTATGGTTGCTGACCTTAGAGATGAATCAGATCATGAAAACCCAACTCGATTGATCATAGTTCCAAAATCAAATAGGGTTGATCTTGAAGTTTTAATGAATCATTTATTTGTTACGACTGATTTAGAAAAGAGTTACAGAATAAATATGAATATGATTGGAATTAATGGTCGTCCCGAGGTAAAACCACTAAAGACAATTCTATCAGAATGGATAAAATTTCGTTTGAATGTTGTTAAGCGACGCATAACTTCATCGTTTAGAAAAAGTTGAAAAAAGATTACATCTTCTCGATGGCCTATTAATTGCCCTCTTGAATATAGACGAGGTTATAAGAATAGTTAGAGGTGAAGATGAACCTAAACCTATTTTAATACAAAGATTTAGCTTAAGTGATATTCAGGCAGAATATGTCTTAGAGACTAAATTAAGACAACTTGCAAGGTTAGAAGAATTTAAGATAAAAGCAGAGCAGAAAGAGCTTGCGAAAGAACAAGAGAAACTTGAAAAAATACTTAATTCTTCCCAGCGCCTGAAAAGCTTAGTAAAAAAAGAGCTATTGGAGGTAGCAGAAGAATTTGGGGACGATAGGAGATCTCCAATAATAGAAAGAGTTGAAGCTAAAGCTTTTTGCGAGACCGACTTAATAGTCTCTGAATCAGTTACTATTGTCCTATCAGATAAGGGATGGATTAGATCTGCAAAAGGACATGACCTTGATCCACTCTCCTTAAATTATAAAGAGGGAGATAAGTTCTTTTGCGAAGTTAAGGGTCGTAGCAATCAAAACGTAATTCTATTGGATTCTGGGGGTCGAACTTATTCAATATCTGCCCACTCTTTACCTTCTGCACGTGGACATGGAGAGCCAGTAACAGGAAGGCTAAATGCACCCTCTGGTGTGAACTTCAATGGTTTGGTTATGGGTGAGGATAATCAACATATACTTCTAGCAACAGATGCAGGCTATGGATTTGTGGCAAAAATTGAGGATTTGCAAACAAAAAATCGTTCAGGAAAAGCTACAATTTCTATTCCCAAAGGAGGAAAGGTTTTATTACCAGCCCTCATATCTGACCCTAACAAAGATTTGGTGATTGCGTTAAGTAACGAGGGTCGTATGTTAGTTTTTCCCATAACTGATCTACCTCAACTGGCTCGAGGGAAGGGTAATAAGTTAATCAGCATTCCATCTTCCAGACTGCAAGCAAGAGAGGAATATATGGTTGCAGTGACCTCAATAAGAGAGGATCAGCAGCTTCTCCTATATTCTGGTAAGCGTTATTTAGGTTTGAAATTATCCGATTTAGAGCATTACCGTGGGGAAAGAGGCCGACGAGGAAACAAGTTGCCCAGAGGGTTTCAAAAAGTAGATAAAGTAGAAATAAAATCTCTAGATTAGTTTAGTTTAAATGAATGATCATATATATCGTCAATAGTTAATTAATACTGTGACTTCAATCAAAACCTAATTCTTTTTTTAGCATTTTTAGTTTTATTATCAGTTGTTCATTGCTTAATTTTGATTCTATTTTATCTTTTTTTATAGCTGGAACCAATGAGGGCATTTTCTTGCCTTGAGATATTTCTGAGCATATTCGTCGATAATTCTCTAAGAATATCGGATAACTCACCGATGTGGCATCGTTTCGAAGTTTATACCACCCAGTTTCTTCGCCTGCATAATATACTGCTATGTGCGACCACTTAACACTAGATTTAGGTGAGCCGGCAGTGCATGCTTCCTTATATGCTTTTTCTGAGCTTGGTAACTCACTATTTCCGTCAGACATTTCGCAACATTCGAGCATTCGGTTAAGCGTAGGTAAATACTCTGATGTGCTTATTATTTTTTTTGCCCCCTGTAGTATTTGTTTCTCTGAAAAATAACAAAGCGTATCTAGCCATAAACGTTTAGCTTGATTTAAAAGGTCTGTATCGGTGTAAGCACTATAAAATTGATTATGATAGTTTACTCTGAATAGAGCAAAGACTTTATTTATGGCATCTATCAACTCTGGCGAGTAATTATTTGCCTGCCCAGCTTCTATCTCTGAGCTCATCGACGAGGTTGCTACCTCTTGTACTATTTGCTCTATTAGGTCGTTGTTTTTCTTCATAATTCCTTACCTTTGAGGAGATTGATTTCTGACGAGACCATTCTCGTTTTATATGCTGTAGAAACTTCGTATTCCATGAATTATGTGCTTGTCCGCTCTCTCTCCAGTATAAGATAAACTCAGGTGATAGTTTATGAGCAAAGTCTCTGGGAATATTGGCAAGAACTAAGATTTCATAAAGCTCTTCACTTGGCTTCCAACTTTGATCGAGTAATCTTGGGGCTGAGTCTTGTTCCATTGTAATGGTAAATTTTGACCACTGTCTCTTAATGTGTGTTACAAACCGGCTGTTCCAAGTATCAGACTTATCACCTCGCTCTAGCCAGTAAAGAACAAATTCTGGTATCGCATCTTCAATAAAATTGTTGTTAATTCCTGCTTGCCTTACTAAAATATCCATGGCGTCAATTGAGGGTCGCCATTCAGGCTCCATTAGTACCTTAAGACCAATTTTTGTGTTTTCTGTCTGAAAGTTACGCCATAAACGAATCACATGCTTGATAAATTTTGAGCCCCAGCTAAATTTAGGATCATTTCTTTCCGACCAATAAATAACAAATTCTGGAATTTGGTCATTTATAAATTTAGATGGTATGTTGTATTGCTGTAACTGGCGAAGAACTTCACTATCTGGTGACCATGAGCTTGGTATAGTTTTTGCTTTTGCCCTTAGACTAGGAGCCTTTTTTTCAGTAACTGATTGTTTAGACAATCCAGTTTCATTAAAAGCGAAACGCAGTTCTCCACTTTCTGTTATTGGTGAAGTAGAAATTAATAGAATACCTTTATCACGCAAACTGAAAGTAATTCGCTGAAGCACAACAACATCCCAGAAAGGAACAGCATTAGTAATTTGTTTTAGACTCACAGAAACCCAATTATAGTTATCAATAAGTTCTTGTCTGTTATGCTCTGATAGTTCATTTAGGGCATGCAATAGTACAGCCTCTTCCAAACCAATAGTGGCCGCAAGTGAAGGGGAAATCGACAGCATTTTTTCTGGAATTAATGACATATTAAGTACTTTATCAGAAATTTTGATGTAAGTTCATTTAAACAACCAGAGGTACTATATTAATATAAATTTTTAGCTTAATTCTAAAAAAATCATAGTATAACTAATTAATATTTTAATATGTGAAAATGAAAGAAAGGTTATTTTTTGATTTAAGTTTTCTTTAGACTCCCATGCTAAAATATAATTTGAGCATGGGAGGCAGTACAATTGGCAAAACAAAAAATATCAACTTTTGTATGTAATGATTGCGGCGCTGATTTTACCAAATGGCAAGGTCAATGTAGTGAGTGTTCAGCATGGAACACTCTTACAGAAATTAGACTATCTGGCTTAAAAAAATCTTCTTCTCAGAGATATACTGGTTTTGCCGGTGCTACAAATGGCGCAATAAGCACTTTATCAGATATTGATATCAATGAAATTCCTAGAATAGCTACAGGTACGGCTGAGCTTGATTTAGTTTTAGGCGGTGGATTAGTTCCAGGTTCTTGCATTTTAGTGGGAGGGGAACCTGGAGCTGGGAAAAGTACACTCCTACTTCAGCATCTGTGCAAATTAGCCACTGATACATAAATCGTTGTATGTTACAGGTGAGGAGTCTCCTCAACAGATAGCAATGAGAGCAGATAGACTTGGCCTACCAACAGATCAGTTAAAGATTATGGCAGAAACTTCTGTAGAACTAATCTGCTCTACAGCCATGGATTATGGTCCAAAAATCCTTGTAGTAGATTCTATACAGGTGATGCATTTAAATGATGTTTCTTCTGCTCCTGGAAGTGTTTCTCAGGTTAGAGAAAGTGCAGCCATGCTGATTCGTTATGCTAAAGAGACAAATACTATTTTGCTGCTTGTTGGACATGTAACAAAAGATGGCTCTCTTGCTGGACCAAAAGTTTTAGAGCATATGATCGATTGTTCTATGATGTTAGAGGCGACTAATAACAGTCATTTTAGGACTCTCCGTTGTAATAAAAATCGTTTTGGGGCTATTAATGAATTAGGTGTATTTGCCATGACAAATATAGGCTTAAAAGAAATATCCAATCCTTCAGCAATTTTTTTACAGAGAGATGATCAGGTAGCTTCAGGCAGCCTAGTGATTGTTATTTGGGAAGGAAGCAGACCTTTATTAGTTGAACTTCAGGCTTTAGTCGATCCAAGCCACCTAGGAAATCCGAGACGTATTACTGTGGGATTAGAGCACAATCGTTTAGCAATGCTTCTCGCTGTGTTGCACAGACATGGCGGGGTAATGGTTGGAGATCAAGACGTTTTTGTAAATATTGTAGGTGGAGTGAAAATTTCTGAAACCAGCGCTGATCTTGCATTAATTTTAGCTGTCATATCGAGTTTTCGAGATCGAGCACTTCCTCGAGACCTTGTCGTATTTGGTGAAGTAGGTTTATCTGGGGAGATTCGTCCAGTGCCTAATGGCCAAGAACGGCTAAAAGAGGCATTAAAACATGGATTTAAAAGAGCCGTTGTACCTTTTGGCAATGCACCGAAACAACCATTGCAAGGAATGGAGGTTATCACTGTGCGAAAATTAACAGATGCCATCGAGGCTTTAGATTAACAAAATCCTTCGTTGACATTGAGCTTAGAAGACGTTACTTTGCAAATGATTGTTAACGCAATAGGTGCCTAATTTACATATCAGTATCTTGGGTGAAACGGGAAATCAGTGCATTGAAGCTCGATATGAGCGACTTTAATTCTGATACTGCCCCCGCAACGGTAAATGAGACGATCATTTTTATTAATGAATCGAAGTTAAATTAAACAACCACTGTACATTAGTATGGGAAGGTAATTTAGCTAGGAAACTACTCATAAGTCCGGAGACCGGCCTATAGCTATACAAACGAACCACGGGGCGTGGTGGCGTGAATTTTGCTGTGGCATCTTGAATATCTAGATTCTATTTTCATTTCTTCACACACCTTTTCTCGTGGATATTTTCTGGCTCAATATTGTTCGGGGTCGAACAAATAGGATTTATTCAATGAAATTTTTTATTCATAGCTTTATTTTCTGCTTTTCACTTTCACTTTCACTTTCACTTTCTGCTGATACAAAAACTATAAAAGAAAGTATCGCAGAAGTCGTAGTTACTGCTACACGTACGCCACAAACAATAAATCAAGTGCTTGCATCAACGACAGTCATAAGCACTGAAGATATTGAAAGATATCAACCTACAGATTTGCTTGATTTATTTCATCACGTTCCTGGTATTGACATCGCGAGAAATGGAGGGACAGGAACCACTCCTGCTTTGTTTATACGTGGCTCAAATACAAGTCATGCATTATTTTTAGTAGACGGTCAACGAATTAATTCTGCGAGCCTGGGCAGTACTTCTTACCAGTTTATAGATCCCAGTCAGATAGAACGTATAGAGATTGTACGTGGCGCTAAATCAAGTATTTACGGCAGTGATGCAGTAGGTGGGGTAATTCAAATATTTACCAAAAAAGGTGATTTTAAACCTTCAACAATTGTTTCCACTGAGGTGGGATCTAATGTCCTGAAAAGAACAGCCGTAGCAACACGTGGAGCATACAATCAGTTACGTTATTCGATTGATCTATCATACTTGGAAACAGACGGAATTGATGTATTAAAAGATGATTCACAACAGAATCGAGATAGCGATGGTTACAAAAACTTTTCGATTAACACTAATTTTGGGTATACATTTGATAACGGTGTTGATGTTGGACTCAGCTTTTTAGAATCTCACTCCCGTATTTATTTAGATGGATCATCATATCCGGATAGGGATAGCTTTTCAGATAGCATAATACAAAATATAGGATTTAGTGTCAGTGCACCCTTAAGAGATTGGTGGCTTTCTAAAATTTCTATGGGCCGATCCATGGACGATATCGATGATACCAACGGTATAGACGGGTCTCATATATCAGATTTTCGCACTACTAAAGATCAGTATTCCTGGCAAAATGATATTGAAATATTTAATGAACAGATAATAACGTTTGGCGTAGATTTATATGACGACGAGTTAGTTGCTAGTACAGATTATACTGATACTCAAGGAGTCCCTGCTCGAGATAGAATGAACCGTGCATATTTCATTCAATATCAGGGAAATTTTTCTATTTTTGACTATGTTTTAGGATACCGCGAGGATGATAACGAAGAGAATGGAAAACAAAACACAAGTAATATCTCATTAGGAGCACAGCTAGGCAAAAGTCACCGAGTTATTTTTAGTTGGGGAGAAGCCTTTAAAGCACCAACCTATAATGATCTATACTGGCCCATAGGGGAGTATGGTGCTGGTAATCCAGACCTTCTTCCAGAGGATTCCGAGAATTTTGAGTTAGGATTCAGGGGAGATTATACTGTATGGAAATGGGAAGCTTCCATTTATCAGAATCGTATTGATAATCTTATTGAATGGGCCCCTAATCCTACAGAGGCATATCCATATCAATGGATTCCCTCTAATGTCGATAGCGCTAAAATTAAAGGTGGTGAGTTTAAGGCAGATACCAGTCTTGCTGGATGGGATATTACTACCAGTTTTTCTTATACAGATCCACGCAATCAAACAACAGATAAGCTTCTTCAAAAACGCGCCCAAAAGAAATTTACTTTCGATATTGATCGTAGCTTTTCTCGCTGGGATGCCGGAACATCTTTCAATGCAACTAGTAAGCGCTATACTAATACAACTAATACCGGGAGTTTAGGAGGCTATGGTCTGTTAGATTTTCGTTTTAGTTACCAACTCGCCGAAAAGGTTAAGATGCAGTTGAAGGCTAATAATGTGTTTGATAAGCATTACACGACTAGTGAAAACTATCATACGGATGGCTCTAACTGGGTATTAAAGCTTACTTATGCGCTATAATTGATCGTTTAGATACTTGGGGGGGAATACAATGGCTGATGAAAACCAAGCTGAGCGTCAAAAGCGCAAAATGCAAAAATTAAAAGAAAAGGTGGATCAGCATATCGAAGCATGCGATCAAGAAAAAGGTGTTATGATTCTCCTTACAGGAGACGGGAAAGGTAAAAGTAGTTCTGCTTTCGGTATGGTTGTTCGCTCACTTGGTTATGGATACAAGGTTGGCGTGGTTCAGTTCATAAAAGGTGAACAGTTATCAGGCGAAGAATTATATCTTAGAGATCATTGCCCCCAAGTGGATTTTTATCAAATGGGTACCGGGTTTACTTGGGATACTCAAGATCGTGATGCAGATATTGCTGCAGCACAAACCACCTGGAAGGTAGTAGAGCCGATGCTGTCTGATCCAAGTTACCATCTAGTTATTATAGACGAGCTAACCTATATGCTCAGTTACAAATACCTTGACGAGTCTATGGTAACCAAAGCTTTATCGAATCGACCGCCCAGTCAAAGCGTTGTAGTAACCGGTAGAGGTGGTGGAAACTCTTTAAAGGATATAGCTGATACCGTTTCAGAAATAAAAGATATCAAACATGCCTACCAGTCGAATATTAAAGCGCGTAAAGGCGTAGATTACTAGAATGGAGAAATCTCTTTGAGAGGCGCCAGATCACGTAAATTTACGTTGATCCTCTTTTTTTCATTGATACCGATGATGATCTTAGCTGCTTTAGTCGGCCCTGTTTTTATCTCTCCTGCTAAGTTTATAGATTCATTGGTAAGCATGCTCAGTATCACAGATTTCGGTAGCAATATATCGAATCAAGCGAGCGTTTCCCATGAAGAGGTCATTCTTTCCGCAATTCGATTTCCACGAGTAGTCTTGGCCGCTTTAGTGGGTGCTTGTTTAGCATGTTGCGGAGCAGTGATGCAGGGATTGTTTAGAAACCCTTTAGCAGATCCCTCATTAATTGGTGTTTCCAGCGGTGCATCCGCAGGTGCTAGTTTTGTGATTATATTTTGTAGTACTTGGCTTCATAGCAGTAGTTTTTTTGGGCTCACATTAGTCGCTTTTGGCGCATCTACAGGTGGCGCTTTGGCCGTCTTATTAGTTTACCGATTATCGACTTCTTCCACTGGAACTTCTGTTCCGACTATGCTACTTGTTGGCATTGCAATTAGCGCTTTAGCTGGGGCCTTAAACGGGATATTTAGCTTTATTGCAGATAATGAGATGTTGCGGCGTATGAGTTTATGGCAAATGGGTAGCTTGGACGCAGCTAATTGGTTTCGTGTTGGAATCGCTGGAATCGCTGCTAGCATATTGTTAATAACGCTTCCCAATCAAAGCCAAGCTCTTAATGCATTCTTACTAGGTGAATCAGAAGCACGGCACCTAGGTATAGATACAGAGAGAGTGAAGCAGCGAATTATTTTATTGACAGCAATAGGAGTTGGCACATCAGTTGCCGTAGCAGGTATGATTTCCTTTGTGGGTTTGGTTGTTCCTCATATGGTTCGCCTAGTCATCGGTCCTGACCATAGATATTTAATACCTAGCTCAGCTGCACTTGGCGCAATTCTTTTAATCGTAGCTGATAGTTT
>JGI20155J14468_10003500_pt1 | contig 10898 bp, 5 predicted proteins | sample COG_05_FD_14468 | JGI IMG/M metagenome (IMG submission 14468)
TGACTTCGGAATCGTCGAGGAAGAAGAAGAAGAAGATGATGATGATAATGGCATGGACGGCAGCATGGATGAAGACACGCAAAACTTCAAGCGCATGCGATAATCGGAAATGCACGTATCGTCATCCTCGGTCTGTTTTAAATACGAAAAACTGCTGTAAAATACATACAACTTCTGCGCTTAAAAATCGATTTTTGGCCACATCTTTCTTTGCGTTAACTTCGTTAAAATTTCGATTTACTCGCTTATTTCTTCTTGGAACACACCGTTGGAGTAGGATATTTTCTCCACAGTGTAATAAATTAAACAGACGAAGAAGAAGAAGGAAGAAGAAAAGCAGTTTTGACGAGGAGGAGAGCAGCGCGTCGTCGTCGTCATCGATGACGCCAACGAGAGATAATGCCCACGATCCTGCTAATAACAAGATGAAGATGAAGACGGTCCGTGGGAACTCCGTGAAAAAAAAGGTGGGAGCGCTAAAGGAAAAACTGAACAGCGTCCAAGTGGAGGACTATAACGAGCTCAATTTTGTTGTCAACGATAACTTTGAAGAAGAAGAAGAAGAAGAAGAAGAAGAAGAAGAAGAAGGGAACAGAAACAAAGACGCGAAGAAGTCCTCGTCGTTCGCATCTTTTGGCCCGGGCGTTTTAATCAAGCAGATGAGCAAGAGAGCATCCTCAATCAACCCAGCCTCGGTGTCGAGAGATTTAGAGGTCAAGATATTCGAGTGCGAGAAGCTGTATAAAAAATACGAAGCGAAACGGTTGTCGCGATCGAGATCGAAGAAAGCCGGGGGCGGGACGGTGGATCCAGTCGTATCCGTGCACGTGAAGAAGAAGGATGGGAGCGAGTACGTTGGAGTGACGAGACCTATTTTGAATACGGTGGATCCTGTGTGGAACGCCGGAGAGGGCGAGTCGTTCTCATTTCCAATATTCAGCGAACAAGTAGAAGAGGAAGAAGAGAGGAGAGGGATGTTTGCCTCGTTTTCACCGAAAAAAAAGAAGAAAATTTTGAAGAAGACGAAAGGAAAGGATATAGACGACGGTGGTAAAAGCGAGGAAAACGGTGCTGCTCCCAAGGTGGAGAGTGGGAGCGATGATGATAATGATGGTTCTTGGTGTTCGAAGGAAATTGTCTTTAAGATTTGGGATTTGAAAGGCCCGTCTGAAATTGATTCTAAGAAATCGCTCATTGGGACGTGTGCGGTACCCATCGAGCTGTGCCCGCTCGATGGACATTGGAGAGAAATCACTTTGGAAGTGGAGCCAGCCGGGTCGCTCGACTCTTTACGATCGCGCGAAGGTTTGACCCAAAACGCGAAGAAAAAAGAGTTGAAAAAAATGATGTCCAAAAAACGGATGGAGAAAAACAAAGAAGGCGGTGGCGAAGGTACTCTGAAGATGGCGTTTAGACGGCCGCCAAAACTGTTGCCAGCGCTCGGTGTGAATGGAAACTGGCACGCTTTGCAAGTGAACGAGGGGAGCGAAGATCCGTTGGAGCCTTGGATCGCAGGTCGGTCGGCGGCAAGACACGGCGCGACATCGTCTACATTCGTTGAGAGGAAACAAGATCAGAATCTCAGCTTATCGGCGAAAGAAAGAAAACTCGACGAGCGATTGAAGAAAAGTTTTAAATCGTTCACCCCGGCCGAACGAAGTGCGATGCAAAACGAGAGACGAGGTCGATACTACGTTCACGTTATGGAAGCTTCGAACATTACGCCAATGGATGGATGGTCGGGATCTGATGCGTACGTTAAAATTGGAGGTGATTCTATGCCGGCCAAAGAGAGATACAAAACGAAAGTTAAAAATGACACGTGCTTTCCTCGTTGGGACGAGAGGTATCTCGTTGATCTCACCAGTAATGATTCGGCGCTCGTGTTTACCGTGTTCGATCGCGATTTTGGGAATGCGGATGACTTCTGTGGCGCATGCGGTATTCCATTGGAATGTTTACCGCAAGATGGCTCGTACCGAACGTTTAATTTACCGCTAGGAACGAGAATCAGTCCACGAAGTGCCGGCGAAGAGGTTGTTTTTGAAGATTATGAACGTCGACTGGACGTTGGATTTTTAAAAGTTTCCGTGGCGAGAATGATGGAACCTTTGGAAACGCAAAATAAAATTTTAGACGCATGTGGAGGATTCGGTTCTATAACATTGGAGGATTCAGGAAATTTGACAAAGTACGCGCGGAGATGTCACGTCAGAGTGTTGGCAGGGAGATATTTGTTACCGGTTGGAAATACGAGTAAAGATTTGTGTGATCCCAGCGTTACCCTCCAAGTCGATAACGCGCCAAAGTTTGAGCGCTTTGCAACATCCGTGGTATACGATACATCCACACCTGTTTGGAACGAAGGTTTAGGAGAAACGTTTACACTTCTCGTTAGACCTGGGGCGAAAGAATTGATTTTGTGTTGCGTCGACAGAAACTTTTCCGGACAAGTTGAAATGGGAAGAGGACACGTCAATTTATTAAACGTCGAGGCGAATGGAGATTGGACGAGCTCGGAAGTTGCAATATATCGACCAGATCCGAAAGATCGAGAAATGATGATTCCATCAGGTTTAGTTTCTGTTCAGATATCTTTCTCGCGTCCTCCGTTTGCGGAAATTATGGAAGCACCCGTCATCGACGCGGATAAAAAGATGCTCAACGTTCACGATCCTTCGTTGTATCTCTACGTTCAAATTTTACGGATTCGTAACATAGCACTTCCAGCGTACCGTAAATCTACGGACGTGTACGTCAACTTGACGACAAACACAAACTTACTACCAGTCAAGGGTAGAGTGCAGGAAGATATCAAGTCTACTGCTGAATTTGATACGGAAGTTTTCTCGTTACCGATGAATCCAATGACCACGAGTTTTCGCGTTCGCGTAGTCGCTGAACTAAAGAGCGTATACTTTGGCGTCGCGCTCGTAAAAGCTTGGAAGCAGTTTCAAAAATATCTCTACGGGAAAGATGGAGCTGATGATGGTGGTATGAGTTTTATCGATGAAGACGGGGACGGAGAACTCGACGATCCAGATGAAGCGCTCACGATAAAAGCGGAAGATTTCTTTGCGTTGAAGAAATTTTACGTCGGCGGCACCAAAATCGGTGAATTTACGGTCAACACCTCCGGTTTAGCTATTGGTGAAATGAGAAAGACGTGGGCAAAATTGGTACCGTTGAAAAATACCACAGTGTACGGCTTTTTGAATAAAGCTGGAAAACAACTCGGTCACGCTGAAGTCGCGTACTCCATCGGCCGTCGATCGCTTCCACCCGCAGATTTAGAGAACACTTTTGGAGCGGCTCGTCCGAGAATTGGGAATTTAAGCATTCAAATCAAATCTGTTATCGGCGGTGTCTTAAATTCGGGGAACCCAGTCAAGGATATGCACTACAAACAGAATGTACTCAAGAATGCGAATGAAAAAGATGAAGGCTTACTTGGAACGCACATCTCGTGCGCAGTCATTTTGGAGAGCTTCGAAGAAAACTTCCGGACGGCCTTCGAGTCTGCCACCTTTCCTGTCACCGAAATCATGGGTGAAATTCGCGTCGTTTTGTTCGCGAGAGATCCCGTGACGACTGCATTTACCAAGCCGGTTGGCGTCGCGTGCGTCCCGCTCTCAAATATTTTGGCGAGTGAAAATCACGAACTCGACGTGTGGGCTAACGTCATCCCAACGGACGAAGATGGTCTCTCTGCACAAGATTTAGTCGATGTGGAACGTGAAATGTTCATGCGCGAGAGGAACAAGAAAACAGCGACGAAGAAATGGCAAGGATATTGCCGCATCGTGTTGAAATTTACTCCGATGATAAAGAAGAGTTCTTGGTATTTGCGTCAAATGCCGTTGGAAAGACCGAAAGAAAAACCAGAGGATACAGTAATTGGCATCATAAATGCTTTATCTCGATTAACTATTGCCATTCTCGGCTTTCCACACATTGTCATGCAATCGTTCGCGTGGTTATCTCTTTGGCCGTTGAGAGAAACCTTCGCGTTGAGGTTGTATTTTGCATTTTTTTACACCGTGTTGTGCTTTTATCTTAGAGGAGATATTTTGGGTGCATTTTTACCCCTCTTGTGCGTTGTGGGTCTTTTATTCGTCGGTTACACGTCGCGAATTGTGGAGGATAAAGACGACGCGCCAGTATCGTGCTTTGGAATTAATGAGGACGGTTCAGAGAAGGAAATCTTACGAGCGCAGGTCATCGACGAGTTTGCGAAGACGAAAGCGATTGAAAAAGAAATCGACGAAGAGATTGAGGATTTGTACGAATATTCGAGATTAGTACACATGGGGAAATCACACAAAGAAGCGTCGAGAGTCGTCGGGAATAAAGCCGCAAAAAGAATCAAGGCTGACCGTGAAAACGCCGAGCTCTCCGGTAACAATCCGGTCCAGAAATTACGAAACGTGATAAAATCGCTTTCGTCGAAATCGAATCCAATGGACGCCGTTTTGAAAATCGTCAAAAAATTGTTGGCGTTTTGCATAAACGTGGTGAAGACAATCACTAAAACGGCAATGTCGCTCGATCAAGTTCAGGCGCCGAAAATTTTATCCGGTCCGTGTTTGGCGGTTATCGTGCCTTTGGATTTAATTTCGCAGCCTTTGGAGAGAATTATTGGCGTTTTCGATTGGAGAGATGATAATTTGTCGCATTATTCGGCAATATTGATGATATCGATTGCGATTATTTGCGGCATTGCGTTGAAAATCGCGCTTGAGATCCGATACTACATGGATTTATACTCACCAGTGCGATTGTGGTTCTTCGTCTGGTTTCTCGGCGTTGTCTTTTTAATCCCGCAAGTCTCTAAAGCGTGTTTGTTCCCAATCGTCGTCTTGTACGAACATTCAATTCAGTACAACATCTCCGCGAGTGGTATTCATGTCCCGGCGGTGTGTTTGCGTTCAATTCAAGAGGTTGATAAGTTGACAAAGGGCAGAGTCGCGAAATTATTCGAAGGGACCGCTGAAGAACGCGAGAAAGCTCGAGACGACCTTTTCCAAAACAGGAAGAAAAAATACTTGGCGGCGAAAGCGGCGGAACTCAAGAAGAGAAGGATGAAATCGACTGCCGCTCTTAAAGGATTTTCCTCGAATCCAGCGTCATTTTTTGGTATTTTGATGGGTCGTTCGCTCACGGCGAAGCAAGAGTTGCACCGATCGAGGCTTGAAAAGTTGTTCGTCAAGAATCCAAATGCTCTGGCTGCGGCGGCGATGAAGACGAAAGAGGGTGGAATGGAAGAAGAGTTCATGGAGAAGCCGGACTTTGTGAAGATAGCGGACATCAAGATAAAATCAACGGCGTCGAAAGGTGCCATATTCTTACTATATTTGCCGAAGTTGATTGTCTCAAACGCCGTGGCAATTCCTCGCCGAATAATTTTGTCGCCGATGGTGATTTACGCGGCTTTAGAAAAGGTTGTTCCGTCGAAGCAGCAAGTGAAGGCAAACTTCAAAAAGATGTTTGCCCCCATGTCCAAAGACGAAAAGAAGGTCAAGGGTGTCGGGAAGGTGAGAAATCCGCGCATTTTAAAGAATGGCGAGGTGATTACGCAGGACGTTTTGAGAAAACAAGTCGCCGAGCGACGAGCTTCGAGGAAGCGAATCAAATCGGAAGCGGCCAAGTCTTTGAAGTCTAACTCTCGAGCTAACTCGAGTAAATAAATAGTTTACAAGTAATAATACACATCAGCGCACGCGCGCGATAAATAATACCTCTCTCTCTCATTCCATTTACCGATCTTCGTCGAACGATGAAAACCAGGCACCGACGCCGGATTTATGCCGTCGCCACATTCCAACCACGTCCCCCGGGCAACTCACTTCATACTCCTTACTGTTCGATTTCGCATTAGCCAAGACGTCTCTTTCGTCCTCGCTCACCGTGAACCTTCGCGCGGAATCCCAAATTAAAGCCGCGTCTGCGTTTTCTAATAACTTCAGTCTCGCAATCGGCCGCTTCTGCGCCGCTAATCGAACGGTGTCTAAATACGCACTCCAACTTATTTGATTAAGCGAATCTTTTCGTCTTTTTTCTCCTCCTCCTCCTCCTCCTCCTCCTAAACGTCTGAAAGAGGTCTTCTTCTTTCTAGAAGACGACGAGACTAAATTTCTCATCTTTTTCGACGAGTTGTCCACAAAGTTGCCAATCAACACCACGCAAACGTCCATCGAGATCGCGTAATCTAGCGGTAACTTCAAATCGCGATCGTTCGTAACGACGATAGCCACGTGTTTTCTATTCTTTACAATCTGACGTAATTTCGTTTCGTCTGGCGAGCACTTTTCCTCCAAGCACGTGGCGTGAATCTTTTCTCCTTCCAGTTTGAGCAATTCCTGCTTCGCCATGGCCAAGTTTCTATATTCTCTTCTGGTTTGCTCGCAAAAGGAAACGTGTTTAAGTTCCGGGTCGCACGACGGAAAAGTTGTATCGTATTCATCATCTTCATCGTTATCTTCATTGATGTCGTCGTTTACGTCGTCGGAGGTAAGAAAGCATGCCTCTTCTGCCCGCCTGGTAATAAACGCCGGCACGTCTTGAATCTTCTTCCCTTGACTCTCGTTCGCGAATTCCATCAAACGTCTCCCCAACCTCAAATCCGCGGCGTCCGGCCCGTCCAGGTAAAACTCCGTTTTCAAATTTAACCTCTCGAACGTTCTTTTAAATCCTTTTATTACTTTCGTCGAAGTATCGTCCTCGTTTTCGTTTTCCTTATTTTTAGTATCATCTTCGTTATCGTTATCGTCTGAATCGTCTGAATTGTTACAACATTCGCTCAAGTCTCGACTCGTTTGCATTCCAGCGAACGCTCGAAAAGCGACGACTCGACCAAATTTCTCCCCCGCTTTTTTTATTCTCTTTGCGTTTATGGCGAATCGTTCGCACGTCGTCCCCGGGTTCACGTTGTCCAGATCCCAAAGAATGATTACTTTTCTCACTTCTTCTTCTTCTTTTCGTCGTGGTAAAAAGAACCTTTGGTCCTTCTCTTCTTCCGTGGTTTTAGACGACGACGGTGATGAAATCTTACCGTTATTCTTCAGGGGGGCGGCGCTTTCCCCTCGCGGAACAGAAGAAGAAGAAGAAGAAGAAGAAGAAGAAGAAAGAGAAGAAGAAGAAAGAGAAGATCGAAAACCCACCAAAAGTCTTCCGTTCCTAAAACCCCTTTTAGGAGTCTTTTTATTAATCGTCGACTTTTCAGAGGAGAGAGTGAGAGAAGGAAGGCGCGTTGACCCCGCTAAGGGGGCGGACATGAGAAAAGGGGGGGGTCAAATGAAGAATTCGTTTGAAGAAAAAAAGATATTTACTACGTACTGTAGTATATATACTCAAACTTTTAGGGGGATGTTCTAAAACAAAGTCCTAGAGGTATTCTATCTAAACTATCTACGTATCTATCTATCTACCTACCTAACACACACACAAACTCTCTCTCTCTCTCTCTTTCTCCATCACTACTGTTCTTCTTCTTCTTCTTCTTCTTCTTCTTCTTCTTCTTCTGGAAAAAGGAGTTGTTTCTCGAGCGCTTTCGCTTTCGTCTCGGCCAAGTCCATCTTCTCTTCCGCCTCGGTGCACCTCAAAACGGCATCGTCGACGATTTCTTTCGCCACGAGAGCTTCTTTCATCAATTTCTCGTTGAATAATTCCTCGTTCTTTTCGATGGTGAGTTCTTTTTGGATCAAGATTTCGTCTTGCACGTCGATATCTTTTTTTAAACCTTCGATGACTTTTCGCTTGTCCTCGAGTTCGTCTTTTAATTCTCGCGAGGACGTTTCGAGGAGGAGAAGTTTCGAGGTGCACTCGTTCAGCTCGTGGCGCACAGATTCGACTTTCCGTTCCTCGGTGCGTAAGCGGTCTTCCAAGACTTGCTTCTCGCGTTCGGAACTTTTGAGATTTTCGAGATGTTGAGCGGCTTCGTTTTCCGCTTGCGCGGTGGCGGATAAAAGTTGCTCTTCCGCGTCTATTGCCCTTTTTTGGTACTCTTTGAGGAGACGAACATGTTGCTGCTGCCGTTCTTCGAGCTCCTTTCCATCTTCGACTCCTCCTCCTGCTGCTGCTACCGTTGCTGCCGCGCTTTCTACAAAATATTCCTCTTGTTCCACTAAAAGCCTTTGCGCTTCCTCCAAACGCCGCTCGAGTTTCTCGCGCTCGCGTTGCGCGTTTGCAAACGCCACCATCGCGCTCGCGCCGCGCTCGCGAGTGAACTTCTCTAGAACATTGTACTCTTTTTTCATTTGCGTTAAATCTTCCTGAAAATATTTCTTTTCGTTTTCAGAATACGTAAACTTGCGCTCCATATCTTTCGCGAACGACTCCACGGATTGAATCGCCTCGTCGGCTTCTTTCAACATTTTCGTGAGATTTTCAACCTCTTTCGCTTTCTTAACCATCATCTCTTTGTGAAACGGATTGTTTCGGACGTCGTCGTTGTCGTCGTTATTGTCGTCATTTGTGGCGGCTTTTGTTTTCTCTTCTTCTGCTTCTTCTTTTCCTCCTCCTCCTCCTCCTCCTCCTTTGCCTTTCTCTTCTTTCGTCGTCGTCGTCGCGTTTCCGTTGCTGTTGCTACNGCTCTTCCCGTTATCATCATCGCGATCTCTCTTCTCCTTTTTCTCCTTCAACGTCTTCGCCTCTTCTTTCCAATCTTCAATCTCTTTCTTGCACCTCTCGTTCTCCCTCTCTAATGCCTCGGTGCGGTTTCGTAAACTTTTCTTCTCCTCCTCCTCTTTCGCCTTCATCGATAAAGACGCGCGCTCGATTTCCTCCCGCTTCCTCCGCGCGTCGTTAAGTTCGTTCAATAAATTTTCACGCTCTGACATCATCTCTTCGATTCGTTTCTCGTGCGCTTTTGAAAGTTTCTCTTCTAAGTTTTTTTGTTCTTGCATGTTCTTGTTTTTAATGTTGTTGTTGTCGTCGTTCGCGCGTTCTTTAAACAGTCGCAGCGTCGCGATTTCCTCGATGAGTTCCTCTTTAATCTCCAATTGCGCTTCCCGTTCTATAATTTCTGTCTTTCTTCTTCTCTCTTTTGTTGTTTTATTATCACCGAGAGTTTTGTCCTCTTCTGTCTCTGTCTCTGTCGTCTGAATCGTCAACGCGTTGTCGTTGTTGTTGTTGTTGTTGTTGTTGTTGTTGTTTACGTAAGAATCGTGTAAAGCTTCTTCTGTTCTCGTAACACCAAAATTTGTCTTCGATGCGTCATCGTTCCTGTTAAAGACTCTCTCCGTCTCTGACGCACCGCTGATGCTGACGCCATTCGTTAAATCATTTTGAGAGAGATCATCTTTTAGAACTCCTTTTTTTACTCCTCCTCCTTTATTCTTGTTCTTGTTGTTGTCGTTCTCGTCGTTCTTTTTCTTCCTCGTTGTTCGAAAACCCACCATATTGGTATTCGATTTATGTGCTCTACTTCTCTACTATATGTTCTCTTCGTTATTTATTTTATATGGTGGATGGATGATTTGGTGCTTTTTTTTTTCTTCTTTCCTCGTTCTTTCCTCCTCCTCTCCTCCTCCTAAAAGAAAAAATTTTCTCTCCTTCTCTCTCTCTCTTTTCACAGAAAAAAATCTTCAGAAGAGAAAGAAAAAGGTACGCTTAAAATCAATCCGACGACGACGTAAAAACAGACGACGACGCGAAATTCTCGTCGCATTCACCGTCGAAAGTTTTTATTTACTCGCAAAAGCATTCTTTCTTTGTCGTCGTGTTGTTGCATGGGCTTCTTTTGTCGTCGCGTTCTTATTTCTGTTGCATTTTCTCGCGCGCGACACATCATTGGAGGAGGACTTTTGCGAGAGGAAAAAGGGGGCTTGCGATTTTTTTTATTAGGACTTTGGGTGCGCGTAAAAAACGTGGTTGGTGTTTTGGTGGCAGACGCGAACGCGTGGATGCAGATTTTGAACTTTAAATGCGTTCGACGAATTCGTTTACCTGCGAAAGAAGGTTTAAACTGTTCTTCTTCGCGGTTGGCGGTGATGATGCTCGCGCGTGATTTTTTCTCATCGCGTGCGTGTGACAAAGACCTCTCTCTGACGACGCTCCTCCTTTTCTCTCTTCTCTTTCATTCTTATACAAAACAACAAGCAGAGCGAAAACAAACACATACATACACATAAATTATGCCGCCAAAATTCGATCCAAACGCCGTCATCGAAGTCTTTCTTCGTGCCACCGGTGGTGAAGTCGGTGCAGCCTCTTCGTTGGCGCCGAAAATCGGTCCTTTGGGTCTCTCCCCGAAGAAAGTCGGGGAAGATATCGCCAAGGAAACTGGCAAAGACTGGAAAGGTTTGCGCGTTACGGTGAAACTCTCCGTCGCAAACAGACAAGCGAAAGTATCCGTAGTTCCGACCGCGTCTGCGTTAGTCATCAGAGCGTTGAAGGAACCGTTCCGTGATCGTAAGAAGGAGAAGGATGTGCCGCACGACGGTAACGTGGCGTTGGATGAAATCATTGAAATTGCGAGACAGATGCGACCGAAATCGAGAGCAAAGACTTTGTCTGGCACGGTGAAAGAGATTTTAGGTACGGCGAAGAGCGTTGGTTGCACGGTTGAGGGTGAAGATCCGCAAGATGTGCAACAATCCATCGATGATGGAGACATTGTCATTCCGGAAAAGTAAGAAAAACGACAGCTATGAACGTGAAAGTTTTTTCGATAAGGTCGGCTAAATTCTCTGGAGGCTACTTCTGTACGAAAGAGAGTCCACCCTAAAATGTTCCTTATTATTAGACGCGTCTATATCTATGTCGTTTGAACTATATACTTTTCTGTCTTTGATGATTAGAGAGAAATAGATTAAACATTTAGAAATGCATCAATAATAATAGAATTTTGCCTTAGCTGTTGAGATTTGTGAATGAACAAATACACTTAAATGAACAAC
>JGI20155J14468_10003506_pt1 | contig 10891 bp, 16 predicted proteins | sample COG_05_FD_14468 | JGI IMG/M metagenome (IMG submission 14468)
CATAACAATAGCTAAAGGCATGACTGGCCATATCGAAATAAAAGGAGTGCACTGCTCCATTCGTGGCGATGTTGGTGGCGATGTTGATGGCGATGTTGGTGGTAATGTTTATGGCATTGTTAATGGCTCTTGAAGTTGGAGTGGTAAATTATGAGCGTTATATTAAGCAATAGAATGAAGACACCTGATGGAACAATACTAGAATCCATCAATCGTCACGACTATGTTACGCATATAGATGCTAACGGCAAAAAGTATATGCTAGATGGTGGCTGTGATTATGTTAGATGCTCTGCTAACGGTGATGAGGAAATGCTAACTGTCACCTCAGACGATAGCCATGAAGTGATAAGAGAAGTGGTCAAGTGGGGAACTTACGGCAAGGATGGTGACGAGCCTTTGAGGCATGTGACAATTGCTGGCTTAAACCCATACCACCTTAGAGCTATCTTGGACACGCAGCAGAAGAATATGCGTCCAGCTTTGTACAAAGTGATGCGGGATGAGGTAAAGTTTAGAAAAGAGTGGAAGAAAAAACAGGAGATGATTAGTTAATGAAACCCACCCTAGCACTCTTTGCCGGGCATGATGCAAACATATCAATTTACGATGGTGAGAAAGTCTATAGGCTTGAATTCGAAAAGGTTACTCACCAAAAACATTTTGCCTGTTACACCATGCTTAAGGCTCGCACAGGTAGAAGCAACAAAGAAAATTGCAGACGAGGCTTTTGGCGGGCCCTTGAGCATTTAAAGCGCGACTATGGATTTGATAATGACTTCGGTATTATCCTGTCCAAAGACACCAACGGGCGTACAGTTGATGAGGAGATAGGCGAACTTCTTAACGACGAATTTAATTTTGAGATGTTGGGCGTTTACAACAACCACGATCATCACAAACTGCATTCGTTGTCAGCCTATCATCAGTCACCATTTGAAAACGCTATGTGTTTTTCGTTTGATGGTGGAGGTGACAATTATTTTGCAGCCGTTCACGGAATAAAAAATTACACTGTGAATCATACTAAAGGAATGGTGGCTAATCTGGGCTGGTTGCTGAATCGCTTACCTGGGCAGTTGTTTCAGCACACCCTGTTTAAAGACAACCAGATTGACAATGCTGGTAAAGTCATGGGGTTGAGTGCGTACGGATCATATGGTGAAGATACGTTCAAGCGATTCGAATACTTTTTTAAGTATCGGTATCCTCTCATGACCATGGAGAGCAACGACGATTGGAAATTTGGTCAGCATACTATTAACGAGTACGCAAAATATTTCAAAAGGAGACCACACATAACACTCGAAAGCGAGATTCAGATTGCGTGGGAACTCCAAGAAATATTTCGCATCAGTGTTAAAAGAATGCTTGACGAGTTCGTTATGCCTTACATCAAAGACTATGACAACAATTTGGTCTTGTCTGGTGGTTGTGCCATGAACGTGGTAGCTAATCAATGGATACGAGTAAACTATCCTGAGTTGAACGTATATGTTCCACCAGATCCAGGCGATGCTGGGTTGAGTCTTGGGATGCTAGTAGAAAAGTATGGCGCTGATTTGCCTAAGGTCGAATCATCTCAATACAGTGGTGTTAGACTATTAGAGGCTGATGATCTAGGCGAGATCCTGCCAAGTTTGAATGCCGTAGAGACTTCTATTGAGGAGATGGACGAGTTGCTGACCGAAGGGCAGATTCTAGGCTTTATCTATGGTGGTGTTGAGAATGGTCCTAGAGCCTTATGTCACCGCTCAATTCTAGCCGATCCATCTATTAAAGGCATGAAAGACACCATTAATCTTAAGGTAAAGAACCGAGAGTGGTATCGCCCATTTGCACCTGTGTGTAGAGAAGTTGATGTTGAAACATATTTTGAAAGCCCGTCATATGATAATCTTGAGGCTATGAGCTATGCTTTGACCACAAGAGAGGAGTATCGTGAGGCTCTAGCCGCTGTGACTCACGTAGATCATACCGCTAGAGTTCAGGCTTTGACTCGTGAAAATTCTCCGTACATTTATGATTTACTGTCCATGCGAGAATCTAAAGTATTGTTGAACACCTCTTTTAATCTAGGCGGGTATCCTATAGTCAATTCAATAAAATATGCCAAACAGATGCTTGACACCACGGAGCTAGATGCCGTGATAGTAAGCCACGAGGAAAAATTATGGATTATACGCTAAAGAAATGGGCCAGTTTATCAGCCTTACATGATACGATCCAGAATTCTAAAAATGGTGAAAAAGTGGTAAAATTCAATGGCTATGAGTTATGGACTAATAAATATCGCTATGGGTTATCAACAGTGTTAACCCGTACACCCATTAAGGAATTAAAAGATGTATGAATATAAAACAAGACTGGTAAAAGTGGTTGATGGTGATACGGTTGATGTGGATATCGATCTAGGTTTTGGTATCTGGTTAAAGAAAGAACGAGTACGAATCATGGGCATTGATACTCCTGAATCTAGGACTCGTGACAAGGTAGAAAAGGTATTTGGTAAAGCAGCGGGTAAACGCCTCAAAGAATTACTGGGTAAGAATCCTATTCTGAAAACACAAATTGCTCGGGATGGTGAAGACAAGAAAGGCAAGTTTGGGCGCATCCTTGGTGACTTTGATGTATATGATGCAACGTCTGACAGTTGGCGCCCCGTTACTGTTGTGATGGCTGAAGAAGGGCATTGTGTCCCATACTTCGGTGGATCTAAAGAAGACACTCAAGCCTCACACATGGAAAATCGTCGCAAGTTGATTGAGGCTGGTGTGGTCAATATGACATTAGAAGCCGCTGGTTTGTAATGTACCTCTGTATCTGCAATAGAATCACCGAATCTATGCTCGCAGAAAACTCGTTCCTCCTCGCCATGATCGGCTCCAAGTGCGGCAAATGCCTTGAATCTGGGTCGGTTGACGATGGGGAACGAGTCTCCTATATAACTAATAGTTCTAAGCATATAACAAAATAGTCTAAGAAATGTGTTGCTAAAACACCTCTTACCTGGTATAATAGTCAGGTAAACAAGAAAAGAGGTGCTGTATGATTGTCAAAATGAAATGTAACTGGTCGTGTGACCGCCCAGTGATTGAGATCTTCAAAGAAGGTACCTATGGTCCTGTCAAGGTTGGTGAAGGGTTTACTCCTAACTTCCTAGCGTATCATATCCTTGCCAATGGTGGTCCTGCTCCGGAGATACGTGGCTTTGTTCCGGAAACTCACAACGCTCTCTGGGATGATACGTGTGACCTCCTATGAAGAAAAAAGAAGGGTATTACCAGTTTCCTCTGGCTGATGAAGGTCTATGGGGCAGTAAGGAAGCCGAGTTAATCAAGCGTAGGCGTCTCCAGATGCTCGTCCACAGTTGTTTGTACTACGCGCTAGACGAAAACATCTGGTCAGATCACCAGTTTGATGCTGCTGCTAAGGANCTGGCTCAGTTGATGACCGATTATCCTGACGCATATTCTGATCGTTTTGACGAATATTTCAAAGGCTGGGACGGAAGTTCTGGCTATCACTTGCCACACCGTGATCCATGGGTGTTTTCAGCCGCACAAAATCTTCTAAACAACCCGAATCTTATAACAAAATGATCTAAGAAATATGTTGACAAAACATGATATAGCTGGTATAATAGTCACATAAATTAAGAAAAGGAGAGCGATATGGGTACATTAGTTGATACCAAAACAGGTGAGTTTCTTGAGACTGGTGATGCTGGTAATTTGTTAGAGTATGTAAATGCCCTTGAAGAAATGGGTGTGGTACACAGTCTTAGAGTGTACCTTAGTGATGAAGCTTATGGAGAAGTAGAATGAAGATGGCAAAGGTAACGTTCGAAGAGTTCACCGCAATCCCAGCGGCTAAGATCAATATGTTTATTGATTATGTACTGGATTTCTATGGTCCGACTGGTCCTTATGCCGATGAGTTCATTTTCGAAGAAAGTGATGTTCGCATGGGTTTGTATCAGCGTCTTATGTGGCGAAAGGATTTAGACTTCGAGGGTGACTCGCGTGACCGTGAGATCGTCCGAGATATGGTCCTTGATGCTTGGGCGATGCGAGCCCGAAGAGGAGTTCTGTAATGTACAAGTATTACAAGCGTCAAATCCCTATCCATGATTTTCTTATGATGTACGGTGATATTGATGTTCAGCCTGTAGGGCAACGTCTTGACACCGAACTAAAGTTTGAGAGTGGCAGTAAAGAAACAAAAGCCCAAGGAATCGTTGGCTCGATACTAAGAGGCATTGATCTAGGTCAAATCACTGTACACGAATGTCATGATGGCGAGTTTGTATATGTGAGTATCGATGGTGGTCATCGTAAACGATACATCAAAGCTTTTTTTGAAAACGAGTTTCGTGTGAATGGTAAGTACTTTCGTGAGTTAGATAAAGAAGAGAAAGATCTTTTCTTGGATACTGAGTTAACGTTCTGTATTTACTCAAGCCTAAATGTGTGGGACATCGGTTATATTTTCCGTTCGCTCAATAAGACGACTGACGTAAATCATCAAGAGATGCTTAACTCGTACGGTGACATTCCAATCGCAAATGCTGTGCGTGAAATGGTGCGCCGCGTGACTGGCATTAACAACGAGTTTCACTCACTCTTTGATTATACGCATCGTGAGGATAAGCCGCGCAATTTCATCAACCTGCAGTTCGACAACAAGCGACTTCGAATCGATGAGATTGTGGCTCGCATCTATTGTCGTTACTATGACGGTGGTGGTATAGGGCGAAGTGATGATCTAGCCCTTGAAGAAATGTACGAAGCTGATCTGAGTCAGGAAAAGGTAGAAAAATTGACTGCTAAAGTCATTAATTGTCTTAATTTCCTTGAGTCAATGGCATCAATTCGCAAATTGTATAACAACAATTCAGGGCTGAATCAGAAAGAGTTTTCGTTATACACTCGGATCTGGATGTACATGGAGAAAGAGTATCACAAGTTCAAAATTAATGACAATGAACAGTTTTATTTAACTATTTCTCAACAAGCCGCTGAGTTCTTCAAGCCCTATGACAGCCAAGAACCAGAACTCCAAAAGACCTCAAAGTTCGACGCTAACAAAAGCAGAGGTCAGCAGTTCGCAGCTTCTCTCGGCGAGTATGGTAAGTCAGAACGAAATCGCGAGGCAATCTTCACCACATTGATGTGGCTAATCGAGCGAATCGATATGGCTAAACTTGTCACTTTGCAAGATTCGAAACGACTCTTTCCTCGTGAGTGGCGTGAACTAAAACTTGCTGAACAAGGTTACAAGTGTGCGATTGATGGTAAGCCTTTGACTATGAAGAACGCTCAAGGCGGGCATATCATCTCTCATACCAATGGAGGTCGGACGACTTATGACAATCTGGTGATGATCAGCGCCGAGCATAATCGTAAGATGGGATCTTACTCGTTAGACGACTATCTACTTCTGCTTAAACGTCAGAAAGCAGCCTAAGTTCACGGCACCGAGGGAGCGAAAACTGCTAAAAATTGCTATGATCCCTCGGTGCAAATTAATTTAAAATAAGTGTTGACAAATCATTTTTTATCTGTTATAATAACATCTGTTATTTAAAATCAAAATAGGAAATATATTATGAGTCATGAAGTCGAAGTTGTAAATGGTGTTGCTCAAATGGCGTTTGCAGGGCAAGTTCCATGGCACGGTCTTGGAACTAAAGTTGCACCTGATCTAACTCCACGCCAGTTTCAAAAGGCTGCTGGATTGAATTGGGGTGTCACCAAACGCCCATCGTTTGTCACTTATGACGGTGAGATGATCGAGACCGGTACCAACGCCCTGTTGCGTGATACTGATAACTCGGTTCTCGCTCCGATGGTTGGTGACGGCTGGGAACCTGTCCAGAACGACGAAGCGTTTGACTTCTTCGGTGAGTTCTGTGCTGCGGGTGACATGGAGATGCACACTGCTGGTTCTCTCAAGGGTGGGCAGATTGTCTGGGTTCTAGCGAAGATCAAAGAGTCTTTTGATGTTCTCGGTGAGGACCGTGTTGACAACTATATGCTGTTCTCTAATCCTCACCAGTACGGTAAGTCTGTCAACGTTCGAATGACACCAATCCGTGTAGTGTGTAACAACACTCTGACCATGAGTCTTGGGTCGAACAGCAAAAACGAGGTGAAGTTGAACCATCGTCGCGCTTTCAATCCTGAGATGGTTAAAGAGCAGATGGGGCTAGCCCACGAGAAGTTCGCCATGTACAAGGATGCTGCTCGCTTTATGGCTAGCAAGCGTACCAGTGAAGCGGGTTTGATCCAGTTCTTCAATGATGTGTTTCCTGCGGCTAACACTAAAAAGAAGGAAGTAAAGACCTTTGCTGAGTTGTCTACTACCGCAAAGAACGCCTACAGCGTACTGGAGACGCAGCCAGGGGCTGATTTAGCACCCGGAACGTGGTGGAATGCTTTGAACGCGGTAACGTTCACTACTGACCACATCGTAGGGCGGTCGGCTGATACTCGAATGACTAGCGCATGGTTTGGTGCTAATCAGGCTCGCAAGATCGTTGCGACCAACCGAGCGATTGAGCTGGCTGAAGTAGCATGAGTAGCAGTATGACTCCAGGAAAGGAAAAGTTGGGGGCGATCGGTGAAAAGATCGCCCGTAACTTCTTCATCCGACAAGGAGATACCGTAATAGACTCTATTGATCCCTATGATCGACGTAAAGATTTTACGCGCAATGACCGGTTGGTTGAGATCAAGACACTCCAGCCCTATGTGTACAAGAATTGCTTTGGAATCGGTCTGTCTCAGATCCACAAGTGCCATAAAGTGGACGAGTTGTATGTGGTCTCAGTACCGCCTGCAATTCGACCCGACTATTTCGCGGGTGGTAAGATGTACTTTATTGATAAGACCGCACATCATTTCACCTATACCACTCGGTTTGGTGAGGATATGTTCGGTATTCCTATCAAACAAGACGCCGTTCAGTTGATCACTGAGTTGGATAATGAGGAGATAGACCAACTGAGGCTTTATACTGAATCAGCCTATGCTTAGATCAAAATGTTCTAAGAATTATGTTGACAAAACACCATTTTCGCTGTATAATAGTATCTTGAGAAATTGAGGAGAAGTTATGTTTAAAGACTATAAAGATATCCCCGCCAAGTACCGTCGCGTCATTCTGGACGAGACCCTTGAGAAGCGGATCAAGAATATACCTCTAGCCGAATGTATCGAGATCGTTGAAGATTACATTGAGTTTGAAAAGACCAATGAATCTCTTAAGAACTATGAAATCATTGTGGCTAAGAATGGTCGTTCGGCCACTTATGTCTTCACCGATTGTGATGAGGCGTTTAGAAAGTTGGATGAGATTATCGGATATGTTGATAAAGACAAAAACATATTGGCTATACTCAAACAAGCTGATCGGATCATTCGTGGTTATGTAAGAGGCAGATGGATTCAGAATCCGCCCAAAGATAAAATTATTGTTAAGCAAATGGAGAGAGTGTAATGGAAAATACAATTAGTGTTATGCAGATGTCACAGTGTTCCGACGATGTGGCTATTGATCGTGTGAAATATTTTTACGGCGATTTGCGAGACATCTATGCTGATGTTAAAAATTGTGCATTGACCTTTGCGCGTGAGTATGATCTTACTAGTGGCAAACAATCTTTGGTTGAAATGAAAGAAAACGTCGAAGGGTTGCCTTCTGCTTATATATACAGTGAAGAGAAGATAGAACATATGTTCTTCGCAACCAGACAAGGAGGTCCAAACTTATGAAAGTACAGTTTGAAAATATGTGGACTGTAGGAGATGAAATTCATCTCCTTCCCAGTTTATCTGTGGTATATTCTCCAGGAAGATATTTCTTCTATGCGGTAGAGTTTTCCTTCCTTACTCATAGGCTCATGATGTCCAAATCTCATGCAGACTGATGTGCCATCTCCATGTATTGGCGTCTGTGTTTTAGACGCCCGGTGGGGGCAGATGTGTGTGGGTTGTCATCGCTTTGTGATTGAAATTAATAATTGGATGTATTATGATAACACAGAAAAGCAGCAAATTGTTGACAGGATTCAATCGCTTAGGGAGGAAGATACTTCAGAATATCCAGATTATCGGTGATGTTTTCATAGTATTATTAATCTTAGCGACTTTCTTTGGACTACTGAAATACATATCTACAGATGAGACGAACCCCCGACCAATTGAGGAAACAACGACAATTGAAACGTCACCTACGCAACCAGAGAATGCAGCAGTTGAGCATGTATCAGGCGGATCAGGAGATGCAGAGGAAGCTTGGTCAGAGCAAGAACATGAATGCCTTGCTCTTAATGTGTATCATGAGTCTCGGAGTGACTCTTTCGCTGGGCGTATTGCTGTTGCTGATGTGACTCTGAATAGAGTTGAAAGCCAACTGTTCCCTAGCACCATCTGTGAAGTTGTAAAGCAAGCCAACATGCGAACGAACTGGAAAGGCAATGTGGTTCCTGTTCGTGGCATGTGTCATTTCTCATGGTTCTGTGATGGGTTGAGTGATGAACCCATGGAACTAGATGCGTATGAAGAAGCACAAATCATTGCTGAGATGTCACTCAGAGGTGGTTGGAGAGGAATCTCAGAAGGTGCTACACATTATCATGCGACTTATGTAACCCCAAACTGGATCAATGATCGTGGCATGGTGCCTGTAGGTCGCATCGGAGCACATAAATTTTATAGGTGGCATTAAGTATAAATACTATGAAATAACCTAGAGTTTTTTTCATGGCATCTATTTCGTACACAGATCTTCTTAAACGTCAAAACGTTGAAGTCTTGGTAGATCGCGTAAATGCTAAAGGCGCTCTGAGTCTAGGTAATAAAGATGGAGGCGATTTACTCCATCTAACAGGAAAAATTAAGTACGGGTAAAGAAAGTAAAAATCCTAGCGCCGCTGAAGTTAGAATGTTTTTGGAAAATAAAAAATTAAGTGACAAATTAGAAGTTCATACCAAAGAAAAATCATATCAAGCGATTACCAGATTCTTCAAAGAAAAAGATTTTGGAGGCGTTGCTGCTAAAGCTGGCGGTCAAGGCACTGAAAGACAAGAAGAAGGTATCATCATAGAAATCCGAAAGGCTGTAAAGGCCAATGGTCCTACTAAAATCGTCGGAATACCACCGCGCTTTCTTATCGATGACGCCGCCAAGAATGAAGGGCTAAGTTCTATAGGGCAAGAGCCTTATATTGATGTCTATCTCATGACCAACAAAGGCAAGAAGATCGGTTGTTCTATGAAAGGCACCTCTGCTCCCTCATTAGCTGGTGGTGGTCTGGGTGGCATGAATGTTGTTGTTCCTCACCTGCCTCCTTTAGTTTATAAAGCCATACTCAAGCACCTCAAAAAAGAAGGGCATGGGCATGATGATGTAGTGAACAACGATGATCTACCAGATTTTTATATTCAAGTACCACCTGATGATGTTGAGGCTCTATTGAAAGGCAACAAAAAGATGGGTGGACCTATAGACTATATGTACATCGGTCCTATGGATGTTACCGCTAAGATGCAAGGCAGTCAATTGAAGCTTAATGGTAACTTCTATTCAATTGATGATTATATGAGAAAAATACCCAAGTTCTATTTTCGTGTTAGAAAAAGAGATCTTGACCAAGACAATATGGTTAAGATAGACTACAAAAATAAGAACAAAGAAGGGTTTCCAAAGGTGTTTGTTTCACCTAGAACAGGTAAAAATAATTTAAGAATCGTAATTGTAGATAAAGTGCCTGGTACGGGTAAGTTATTAAAGCTATAAGGAACAATAATGTTATCGTTAAATGATTTCATAACAGAACAGAAGAACACTCACATGACCCACATTGAGGACAAGGTTCTCTACGGTGGGGTTAACGGTACACGCCAAGCAATCTTTGCTCTACGTGATATGCGTGATATGTTAGGTGGGCATGGTGGTTCTGTGTCTGTCAAGTGGGACGGTGCTCCTGCGGTATTCGCTGGAACAGATCCCAGTGACGGCAAGTTCTTTGTAGCAAAGAAAGGTATCTTCAATAAGAATCCCAAGGTCTACAAAACTAAAGAAGATATTGACAATGACACATCTGGTGATCTCAACAAGAAACTTCAACTAGCACTTACGCATCTACCCGCACTTGGCATCAAAGGTGTTATTCAGGGAGACTTTCTGTTCGATCAATCTGAACTAAAGACTAAGACGATTGATGGGCAGAAGTATGTAACCTTTCATCCTAATACAATCGTCTATGCTATACCTGAAGCCCAAGCTGGAGCTGTCAAGAAAGCAAAGATGGGCATCGTGTGGCACACCACGTACACTGGCAGCACCTTTGAGTCTATGAGTGCATCGTTTGGTGTTGATGTGTCTAAACTAAACAAGTCTAGTGCGGTGTGGTCACAAGATGCATTTTTACGTGATCTTACGTCTGCTACTATGACTAAACGGGAGACCGCAGATGTTAACAAAACTTTATCGCAAATTGGAGTTCTTTTCAATTCTATTAGCGGGTCGACATTACGAACACTGGAAGGAAACCAAAACCTCGCACAACACATTGAACAATTCAATAACACCTACGTCCGAGCAGGGCAAATCATCGGAAACAGCAAAGCCCACACAGCAAAGTTAATCAAATGGATTACCGCCAAATATCAGAAAGAGATTGATGCTAGAAAGAGTGATAAAGGTAAGAGCACCCAGAAAGCCAAACTAGATGCCCTGTTAGTGTTCTTTTCTGACTCTAACAAAGAAAATTTAGCTAGGATGTTTGAATTACAGAAATTGATCGTACTTGCAAAATTAAAACTTATAAATAAACTTAATCGTTTGCAAAACGTAGACACTTTTGTCAAGACCAGAAAAGGTT
>JGI20155J14468_10003507_pt1 | contig 10889 bp, 14 predicted proteins | sample COG_05_FD_14468 | JGI IMG/M metagenome (IMG submission 14468)
TTGCATGGATATTCTCTTCAAGAAGCAAATAAATCTGTAGAGAGTTTTATTCAAAAATGTTTTGATAATAGTGTTACTAAGATTATAGTAATTACAGGAAAAGGTCTACGGTCCAAAAATAAAGAAAACCCCTATCTCTCTAAAGATTTGAGTATTTTAAAATATTCTGTGCCAGAGTTTATCGAAAATAATAGTTTACTTAATAAAATGATCATTGAAATAACTGATGCAAAAATAGAGGATGGAGGAAGTGGAGCTTTTTATATTTACCTAAAGAATAAATTTAAATCAAAAAATATTAAAGAATAAATTTTGATAAGTCTGTATCTTTAACTAATTGGTCAAGATTTTGTTTACATAATCAGAATTAATCACAATTTTTTCACCAGCTCTATCTGTTGCTGTAAAACTAATATCATCTAAAATTCTTTCTATAATTGTATGCAATCTTCTTGCACCAATATTTTCTACTGTGGCATTAACTTCTGAGGCCATATTTGCTATAGCATCTATTCCATCTTCAGAAAATTCTAGATCTACATTTTCAGTTTTTAAAAGAGCAACGTATTGTTTTATTAAACTATAGTCTGGTTCTTTTAGAATTCTTTTAAAATCTTCACTTGTTAAAGCTTCCAGCTCGACTCTGATTGGTAGCCTTCCTTGAAGCTCAGGCAAAAGATCAGATGGCTTTGCAAGTTGAAACGCACCAGATGCAATAAATAAAATATGATCTGTTTTAATTGGCCCATATTTTGTACTTACGGTTGTTCCCTCTATCAAAGGCAGNAAGTCTCTCTGAACTCCTTCNCTAGAAACATCTCCTCCTACTCTGTCTGTTCTACCTGAAATTTTATCTATTTCATCCAAGAAAACTATTCCATTGTTTTCTGTTGAATTTTTTGCAGAACTTATAATTTTATCTTCTTCAATTAATTTGTCTGACTCATCATTAATAAGAATTTCATGGGACTCTTTTACAGACATCTTCTTTTTTTTTTGCTTGTTACCAACTGTTTTTCCAATCATTTCACCAATATTGATCATGCCAATATTTGCTCCAGGCATACCAGGTATTTCAAAAGAAGCTTGAGAGCCGCTATCATTTACAGCTATCTCAATTTCATTATCATCTAAATCACCTTCTCTTAATCTTTTTCTAAAACTTTCTCTAGTCGCTAAACTTGCTTTATTTCCAACTATTGCGTCTAGAACTTTTTCTTCAGCTAATTTTTGTGCTTTTGCGAAAACTTCTTTTCTTTTTTTTACCTTCTCCATCGCAATTGCGATTTCAAGTAGATCTCTAATAATTTGCTCAACATCTCGACCAACATAACCAACTTCCGTAAATCTTGTAGCCTCTACTTTTACAAAAGGGGCCTCAGCTAATTTTGATAATCTTCTAGAAATTTCTGTTTTTCCGACACCTGTAGGGCCCATCATTAATATATTTTTTGGTAAAATTTCATTTTTCATTTCACCTTTAAGAGCTTGTCTTCTCCATCTATTTCTTAATGCAATGGCAACAGCTTTTTTAGCTTTATTTTGTCCAACAACATATCTATCTAACTCAGAAACTATTTCTCTTGGTGAAAGTGAACTAACCAAAGAAGAACTTGTTTCTTCTTTCTTATCTTTAGGAAAAGGAGTTATGTTTGATTTTTTCATTAAATTTTTTCAATTTTAATATTATTATTTGTAAATACACAAATCTCAGAAGCAACCTGTATTGCTTTTTTTGCCACTTCTTCAGCACTTAAATCTGTGTCCAATAAAACTTTCGCAGCGGCTAGTGCATAGTTTCCACCAGAACCTATTCCGATTGCATTTCCCTCAGGTTCTAAGACGTCACCAGTTCCAGAAATAATATAACTATTTTCTTTGTCTCCTATTGCCATTAAAGCCTCTAGTCTTCTTAAATATTTATCAGTTCTCCAGTCTTTAGCCAATTCTACAGCAGCTCGAGGAAGGTTACCGGCATGTTTTTCGAGTTTTGCTTCAAGTCTTTCAAATAAAGTTAAAGCATCTGCTGTTGAGCCTGCAAATCCAGCTATGACATTTCGTTTTTCAATTTTTCTCACTTTTGCGGCAGTACTTTTTATAACAGTATTACCCATACTAACTTGACCGTCTCCAGCCACAACTACTTCATTATTTTTTCTTATAAGTACTATTGTTGTCATAGATTATAGATGGATATTAATTTTTATAGTTCAAGTGCTTGATTACTAATATTGATATAATTAACTAATCTCTATATACCTATAATTAATTATGACTAGAAAAGGAAAAGTTTCTCGAAAAACAAAAGAAACAAGCATCAGTGTTGAATTAAATATTGACGGAAAAGGTAAATATAAAATTGATACAGGCATAGGTTTTTTAGACCATATGTTGGAACAGCTATCAAAACATTCATTAATAGATATAAATTTAAAAGCAAAAGGAGATACTCATATAGATCTCCACCACACTACAGAAGACACAGGGATAGCGATAGGTGAGGCTTTAAAGAAAGCACTAAAAAATTATGCAGGAATTAGAAGATATGCTCACGCGATGATTCCAATGGATGAAACATTAACAAGAGTTGCAATAGATGTTTCAAATAGACCTTACTTGATATGGAAAGTTAAATTAAAAGTAGAAAAACTTGGAGAGATGGATACAGAGCTCTTTAAAGAGTGGTTTCAAGCATTTTCCCAGTCAGCAGGAATAACATTACACATGGAAAATATTTATGGAGATAATAGCCATCATATAATTGAGTCTTGTTTTAAAGCTCTAGCAAGATCATTAAGAACTGCGTTGGAAATTGACCCTAGAAACAAAAAAAGTATTCCATCAACTAAAGGTTCATTGTAAAATTGATGAACGTCACGATTGTTGACTACAATTCAGGAAACATTAGTTCAGTAATAAATTCTTTTAAAGAAGCAGCTAAAGATAAAGTTAATATTGAAGTAACGGCAAATTTAAATAAAATTAAATCGAGTGATAAGGTGGTATTGCCGGGCCAGGGATCGTTTAAGAGCTGCATTGATGCTTTAAATTCTATAAAGGGTNTAGTTGACACTTTAAATGAATTTGCAATAAATAATAAAAAACCNCTGCTTGGAATTTGTGTTGGCCTTCAAATGTTTGCTGATATTGGCTATGAAGAAACTGAAACAAAAGGGTTAGGTTGGATATCAGGTAAAATTTCAAAAATAAATAATCAAAATGGAAAATTTAAACTTCCTCATATTGGCTGGAATCAAATTAATATTCTTAAAGATAGTAAGATTTTAAAGAATGTAGAAAATAATTCTCATATGTATTTTGTTCATAGCTATGAATTTATACCTAAAGATAAAGATGTAATTTCTGCAACAACAGAATATTCGTCAAATATTGTTTGTTCTGTTGAAAAAGAAAATATTTTTGGAACCCAATTTCATCCTGAAAAAAGTGATAAGTTGGGACTTCAAATAATTAATAATTTTATAAATATATAAAATGTTTTGTATAAAAGCTGATATTCCAGGAGAATTAAACGAAATTGATGATGAATTAAAAGCCATCTATCATAGCAAGGATACTGTTTGTTTTTATATTTTTAAATCAAGAGATTTGAGAAATCAATTTATAGAAGATACAAAAACAATGAACAAAACCAAACGAGATGAAATTTATAAACAGTATTTAATATGAAAATATTTCCTGCAATAGACATTAAAGATAAAAAATGTGTAAGGTTAGTTAAAGGTGACTTTGATAAAAAAACGGAATACAAAATGTCACCAGTGGACCAAGCTAGTAAATATAAAGACCATGGTTTTAAAAATTTACATATTGTTGATTTGGATGGAGCTTTGACTGGAGAGACGGTTAATTTAGATATCATTAAAGAAATAGTGACTAAATTTGATCTTAAAATTGAAGTAGGTGGTGGGATTAGAACTATTGATAGTATTAAAAAATATAATGATGTTGGTGTAGAGAAAATTATTTTAGGCAGTGCTGCTATAAAAGATAAAAGTTTTTTAAAAGGAGCTTGTGAAAAATTTCCAAATAAAATTGCCTTAGGTCTGGATGCTAAGGATGGGTATTTGTCAGTGTCTGGGTGGAAAGAAAATTCTAATCAATTAACTTTAGATTACTTAAATGATGTTAATGATTATGGTGTTAGTAGGTTAATTTACACTGATATTGATCGAGATGGAATGAAACAAAGTCCAAATTTTGAAGAGACATCAAAAGTAGCTAANGTATCAAATTGTCCTGTAATTATATCTGGTGGNGTTTCATCAATGGAAGATGTCAAAAAAGCTAAAGGCTTAAAAAATATTGAAGGTATAATAGTTGGAAAAGCCATTTATGATGGCGATATTAATTTAAATGAACTGGTAAAAGAGGATGCTTAAAAATAGAATAATACCATGTCTTGATGTTAAAAATGGTCGTGTTGTTAAAGGTATTAACTTTGTTGACCTTAAGGATGCGGGAGATCCCGTTGAACAAGCAAAAATTTACAGTGATGGTGGAGCTGATGAAATTTGTTTTTTAGATATTACGGCCTCAAATGAAAACAGAAAGACTATTTATGAAGTTGTGAGAAAAACATCAGAGAAATGCTTTGTACCTTTAACAGTTGGTGGTGGAGTTAGAAGTGTTGAGGATATTAATAAATTATTAAATTGTGGGGCTGATAAAGTTTCTATTAATACGGCTGCGGTGCAAAACTCTGATGTAATAATTGAAAGTTCTAAAAAATTTGGATCTCAATGTATTGTAGTTGCAATTGATGCAAAAAAAAATAATGAAAAATGGGAAGTGTTTACGCATGGAGGAAGAAATAAAACAGGTATAGATGCTCTAGATTTTGCAAAAAAAATGGAAGATTGTGGTGCAGGTGAATTATTGGTTACTTCAATGGATAGAGATGGAACACAAGTTGGTTACGATATTGATTTAATGTCTAAGATTTCCACAATAGTAAATATTCCTATAATAGCATCAGGTGGTGTAGGAAATTTAGATCACTTAGTTGATGGAATTGAAAAAGGAAAAGCTAGCGCCGTATTGGCTGCATCAATATTTCATTATGGAAAACACTCTATTAAAGAAGCGAAGGAATATTTGGACTCAAAAGGAATACCTGTTAGAATTTAATATGCTTAAAACATTAGAAAATTTATTTATTTTAGCAAGAGATAGAAAAAAAAAACCAGTAAACGGATCATATACAAATAAATTACTAAGTGAAAAATCTTTGAGCAAAGCTAAGGTCTTAGAAGAAATAAGCGAGCTAATTGATGCAGTCGAAAAAGATACAAATAAAGTACATGAAGCAGCTGATGTTTTTTATCATTTAATAATGTATCTCGAGGCAAACAACATAAAAATTGAAGATGTAATGCTGGAATTAGATAAGAGAAAAAAATGATTTATGATGATAATAATATTTTTGCAAAAATTTTAAGAAAAGAAATTCCATGTAAAAAAATTTATGAAGACGAGTTCGTCTTATCATTTTATGATATTAATCCTCAGAAAAAAATTCATGCGCTTGTAATACCAAAAGGAAAATATATAGATCTTGATGACTTCACTACAAAGGCATCAGCAAGTGAAATAGTTGGACTATTAAAAGGAATTAACACGGTTGCTAAAAAACTTGGTATTTCTGTTGATAAAGGAAAGGGATATAGAGCATTAACTAATATTAATGAGCATGGAGGCCAGGAAGTTCCTCATTTACATTTTCACTTGTTTGGAGGTGAAAAAGTTGGCAAAATGGTAGAATGAGTAAACCAATTTTAAGAAAATATTTAGAAATAAAATCTCTAGAAAATCTTAAAGAAGTAAAAAAACCCTCAGAAAATTTTTCTATACAATTAATTGACTCAAAAGATTTCCAATTAAATAAATTTTTTTATAAAAATGTTGGAAAAAATTGTAATTGGATAGATAGATTAGTCTGGACCGACCAGAATTGGATAAAGCACGTTTCAGACTCAAACCTTTTTTCATATATGCTTAAAGAAAATGATGAAATAGCTGGATATTATGAGCTTATTTATAAGCCCGAAAAACAAGAGGCTGAAATTGCATATTTTGGAATATTAGAAGAATACAGAGGCTTAAAATTAGGAGGTTATTTGCTTAGTGACGCAATTAAATGCTCTTTCTCAAAAGGAGCTAAAAGGATTTGGCTTCATACTTGTTCTAACGATCATAAAAATGCATTAAGTAACTATTTGGCTAGAGGCATGGAAATATTTAAATCAGAAACATTAAATATTTAATTAATCATCTTTTTTTGGTAACTCAAAAATTTTATCGTTTATAATTTGATTAATCCTAACGAAGAAATAAAAGTTATACTTAAATTTTGATATATGTCTTCAATTTGCCATCCAACAAGATTAAAATTTTTTTTATCAAAAAAAATATTTATTTCATTATTATTTTCTAAAATCTTATAATTTAAATATTTTTTATCTAACTCTTTAGGTTTTAATTTATTAAGTTTTGATATCAAATACTCTTTATCTAGCAATAAAGATAAGGCAGTTTTTTCGAGAGGATAAATATAATAGTTGTTGTTTTTAATCACTAGTGATTTTCCATTTGAAACAATAGTTTTCTTATTAAAATTATCATATTTACATAAAATTTTTTTTGGATATTTAATAACACATTTTCCTTGTTCACGTTTTTCACCAACAGACTGTATGAAGTTGAATGTTAAATTATTAGTTTTTTGTAAATGATTAATTATATTTTTACTATCAGATGCTAAAACTTGGTGACTAAAAATAATTAAAAAAATAACTAAAAAGAATCTTATCATTACAAGACATCTCTTTTGCCCACATGATTGGCTTTACTAACGATTCCTTCATCTTCCATCATATCAATGATTCTAGCTGCTCTGTTATATCCGATTTGGAGTTTTCTTTGTAAGAATGAAGTGGAAGCTTTGCCTTCAGATTTAATGATATTCAAGGCTTCTTGATATAATTCGTCTTTATCTTGATTATTAGCAGAAGATTCTCCCAATTCTTTTTCATCTGCAAAATTTAAGATTTCATCTATATAATCTGGCTCAGCTTGATTTCTTAGATGATTGTTAACTTTTTCAATTTCATTTTCAGAAACGAAAGGAGCATGAATTCTAATAATTCGGTTAGCAGAGGACATGTAAAGCATATCTCCTTTACCTAATAATTGTTCAGCACCTTGTTCCCCCAAAATTGTTCTACTGTCTATCTTTGAAGTTACCTGGAAAGAAATACGCGTGGGAAAATTTGCTTTGATAGTACCAGTAATAACATCAACACTAGGCCGTTGCGTAGCCATAATGATATGTATTCCAGCAGCCCTAGCCATTTGAGAAAGTTTTTGGATGTAATTTTCTATCTCTTTTCCCGCTACAAGCATTAAGTCTGACATTTCATCAACAATAACAACAATATAGGGCATTGCTAAAGAGTGTTTTGAATTGTAACCATCGATATTTTTTACTCCTTTTTTAGTCATCAGCCTGTATCTACTTTCCATTTCCTTTACAACCCAACCTAAAACTGAAGCAGCTTTTTTTGCCTCTGTTATTACAGGACATAATAAATGCGGTATCCCTTCATAAGTAGAAAGCTCCAACATTTTTGGATCTATTAAAATGAATTTGCACATACTTGGTTTGTGTCGATAAAGTAAAGAAAGTATTATTGTATTAATACAGACAGATTTACCAGAACCAGTAGTACCAGCAATTAAAAGATGAGGCATAGTTGCCAGATCACCTATTATTGGTAATCCAGAAATATTTTTACCTAAAGCGATTGGTAATTTGATATTACTTTTGCTAAAATCATTACTAGCTAATATTTCACTCATATAAACATTTTCTCTTTTAGAATTAGGTAGTTCAATTCCAATTGTGCTTCTACCGGGAATAGTTGCTATTCTAGCAGATTCAGAGCTAGTGTTTCGAGCAATATCATCAGAAAGATTTATAATTTTAGAAACTTTTACACCAGCAGCAGGTTCAAACTCATTTAGAGTAACCACTGGACCGTGACTAACTTTTTTAATATTACCATTAACACCAAAATCTAAAAGAATTTTTTCTAAAAAACTACTATCAATGAATTCGTCTTCATTTAATTTATTCTTATCTTTGCTACTAGGAATTTTTAGTAAATTTATTGGAGGTAAATTAAATTTAGTTTTCTTCGAGTCTTGTAAAGTTTCATTTTTGATAAAGGGTAAATCTTCTTGAATTAAATCTTTGATTTGATCTTGTGGTATAAATTCATTAATGACCTCATTTTCTTTGGTATAATTTTTTCTAGAAGATGTGAATAAAAAATTAAATAATTTCTTAGTAAATAAATAAAAAGAATTAACTTTAAATTGAATACTAATTAGAAATAAAGAAAAAATTATAAAAATGAAGAAGAAGTAAAAAAACTGAGAATTAATATTTATTAAATTATTAAGGAAGGTTGTTTCAAGATAGTTACCAACAAAGCCACCATTGCCATTTACATAAAATTTAAAAGTTTCAGAGTGAAAAAAACTAAAAAATAGAGACCCAATTAAAGAGTATAGCAATGAGTAAAAAAGGCTACCAAGTATTAATAAAATCATCTTATTTCTGAATATGTTTATTCCGGTTAAAATTAAACTTAAAGGGATTAGAAAAGAAATTAATCCAAAAGATTGAAGAAATAAATCAGCTGTAAAACTGCCACGGAAACCCAATATATTATTTATTTTCGTATTATCAGGAAAAATAAAATTAGGGTCATCCGGTGAATAACTTATTAATGAAGTTAAAACAAAAATACCACATAGGACAATAATTATCGCTAAAATTTCAATAAACCTATTGATACTAAAATTTAGTGCGACATTGGCTAATTTTTTAATTTCCATAAATTAATGAATCAAATTAATCACTTTGTATCACCTAATTATTATTGTTAAAATTAAAAATTAATTATGAATATTTGTATCTTAGGTAATGGTCTCACTGCTCTATCTTTAGCTAAAAATCTGACAAAAAAAAATATAAATGTACAGATTTATGAAACAAAAAAGACAGTCAATTCTTCTTTAAACAGAACTATTGGAATAACAAAAAAAAATTTAGAGTTTTTAAATAAAGAGATATTGGCTCTTCAAAAAAAAGACACTTGGCCCATTAAAGAAATTGAAATTTTTTCAGAAAAGGAAAAAAAGGATAGAATTTTAAATTTTAAAAAAAAAGATATTCTATTTTATATGATAAAAAACGATAAGTATTATCATAATCTAAGTAATGCACTTAAAAAAAATAATTTCTTTAAAAAAAAGATAATTACAAAAAAATTTTCGGTAGATAAAATAATAAAGGAAAATAAATATGATTTAATTATTAATTGCGATCCAAACAACCCTATTTCAAAAAAATATTTTTCTAGAAAAATTAGTAAGGATTATTTTAATCGTGCATATACAGGAACAATAATACACGACAAATTTGATAATAATAAAGCTGTGCAAATTTTTACTAAATGTGGACCAATAGCATATTTGCCTTTGTCTCAAACAGAAACATCAGTTGTGTGCTCTTTAGACCTTAAAAACAAAAGTGTATATACAAACAAAGAAGTTTTAACATTAATTAATAAAAATAATCCAGGATTTGTTTTAAAAAAAATTTCAGATTTAAAAAGTTTTAAATTAAATCTTACAAATTTAAGAAATTATTCGCATGGAAATATTCTGGCCTTTGGAGACTTGCTTCATAAAATTCACCCTTTGGCGGGACAAGGATTCAATATGACTCTAAGAGATATTAAAGTTTTATCTGATTTAATTGAGGAAAAAATAGATTGTGGGCTGCCGTTAGATATTTCTATAATTGAAAAATTTGAAAAAGAAACAAAACATAAAAATTTCATTTTTTCAAATGGAATTGATTTAATTCATGAAATATTTAATTTTAATAAGAACTCTAATAATACAAACTTTAATAATTTCCTAAAAATAATTGGAAAGAACAAGTTTTTTAAGGATATGATTATGAAAGTCGCTGATGTTGGATTTAGGAGTTATTGAAGAGTTGAGTTATTAAAATCATCATAGTTATACGTATTTAAAATTTCAGCTATTTTATCTTTCCGAGATATTAAATTTTTGCATTCAAGCAAAATTTGTTTTTCTTCTAGGGAGAACGGTGATGCCATTGAAAGAGCATTAATAGTCTCATTTAAATCTTGCTTTTCTAAAGATTTCCAATTTATCAAATACCCTTTTTTTTCAAACAATGATTTAAAACTTTTAAAAATCAATTCTAAATCAGAGAATTTTAGCTCCTCTTTTTTTAATTGGGTATCTTCTTTAAAATCATTAAAGTTTATTTCACACTCTCTATAAGACTTATCATTTTTTATTTCCTTAATAATTTTAAACCTACTTAAACCAAGTAACTCAATTAAATACCTTCCATCAGAGGTGCTTTCAAATTTCTTAATCTTTCCTAAACACCCCACCTCATAAAGATCAGGTATTGTTTCTGAATTATTTTTTTTGGTTGGATTAAACCAATTATTTTATTGTTTTTTAAACTATCATTTATCATTTCAACATACCTAGGCTCAAAAATGTTCAAGGGAACAGTTGTGTGTGGAAAAATAATAAAATTACTTAAAGGAAAGACAGGTATTATTTTTGGTAATTCATCTTTTTTCATTCGATATTTTAACAAACTTTTTAAAATCTATAAAGGAGACAAATATTTTATTATTGCTTGTATTGAAAAAAACATCTAATTATACTGGATTTTATAAGCGGGTCTAGCTCATTGGTAGAGCGAATCGTTGCCAACGATTAGGTAGAGGGTTCGATTCCCTTGA
>JGI20155J14468_10003509_pt1 | contig 10888 bp, 9 predicted proteins | sample COG_05_FD_14468 | JGI IMG/M metagenome (IMG submission 14468)
ACGACAAGGAATTTCGCTACCTTAGGACCGTTATAGTTACGGCCGCCGTTTACTGGGGCTTCGGTTCTAAGCTTCTCCCGAAGGATAACCCATCCCCTTAACCGTCCAGCACCGGGCAGGCGTCAGCCCGTATACATCCCCTTGCGGGTTAGCACAGGCCTGTGTTTTTGGTAAACAGTCGCTTCCACCATTTCAGTGCCACCTATTTCGGCTCCAGCTGCAAGAGCTTTCACCTAATGTAGGCACTCCTTCTTCCGAAGTTACGGAGCTATTTTGCCGAGTTCCTTAGCCATAATTATCTCAAACACCTTGGTATACTCTACCCGCGTACGTGTGTCCGTTTACAGTACGAGCACCTATTAATCAACATTTAGAGGTTTTTCTAGGAAGCATGGAATCAATCACTTTATGAGACTAGGTCTCTCGTACTCACGTCTCGAAGTTAAAAAGGAACGGATTTGCCTATTCCTTACTTCTACATGCTTGAACCAAGTAATCCAACACTTGGCTGATCTATCCTTCTCCGTCACCCCATCACTCATAATAGGTGGTACAGGAATATTAACCTGTTTTCCATCGACTACGCCTTTCGGCCTCGCCTTAGGTCCCGACTAACCCTGGGAGGACGAGCCTTGCCCAGGAACCCTTACGCTTACGGTGAAGTGGATTCTCACCACTTTTGTCGCTACTCATGCCAGGATTCTCACTTCTTAGCAGTCCACATCTCCTTACGGTAATGCTTCATTCCACTAAGAACGCTCCTCTACCACTGTATATAAATATACAATCCGCATCTTCGGTACTAGACTTAGCCCCGATTCATTTTCGGCGCAAATTTTCATCGACCAGTGAGCTGTTACGCTGTCTTTAAAGGGTGGCTGCTTCTAAGCCTACCTCCTGGCTGTCTATGAAAATTTACATCCTTAACCACTTAGTCTAGATTTAGGGACCTTAGATTGCGATCTGGGTTGTTTCCCTTTCGACTACGGATCTTAGCACCCATAGTCTGACTCCCATGCTACTATCTCTGGTATTCGGAGTTTGATAGGGTTTGGTAAGTCTTTCGACCCCCTAGTCCAATCAGTGCTCTACCCCCAGAGAAGAACACATGAGGCTATACCTAAATATATTTCGAGGAGAACCAGCTATCACGGAACTTGATTAGCCTTTCACTCCTAACCACAGGTCATCCGAGAAGTTTTCACCCTTCAACGGTTCGGCCCTCCACATCCGTTTCCGGAGGCTTCAGCCTGCCCATGGCTAGATCGTCCCGCTTCGGGTCTATTTCCAATAACTAACGCCCTATTCAGACTCGCTTTCGCTACGACTACACCTAACGGCTTAATCTTGCTATTAAAAATAAGTCCCTGGCCCATTATGCAAAAGGTACGCAGTCAGGCATTTCTGAGTAAACTCAGACATAGCCCTCCTACCGATTGTTGGCAGACAGTTTCAGATTCTATTTCACTCCCCTAACAGGGGTTCTTTTCACCTTTCCCTCACGGTACTAGTTCACTATCGGATGATGACACGTATTTAGCCTTGGAAGGTGGTCCTCCCAGATTCAAACAGAATTTCTCGTGTTCCGTTCTACTCGGGTAACTATTAATAGAGACTAGACATTTTCGCTTACAGGGCTATCACCTTCTATGACGTATCTTCCCAGATACTTCTGCTAATATCTAATTTTTTTACTCTACCAATTTATTACAGTAAATTGAAAATAGTACCCACAACCATATAAATGCAACGTCTGTAAACTTACACATCTATATTTTGGGCTGTTCCCCTTTCGCTCGCCACTACTAAGGGAATCTCGTTTGATTTCTATTCCTGGAGGTACTGAGATGTTTCACTTCCCTCCGTTTGCTTCACATAGCTATGTGTTCACTATATGATAATCAAGGTTTACTTGATTAGGTTTTCCCATTCGGAAATCTCCGGTTATAACGTTCGTTAACAACTTACCGAAGCTTATCGCAGTTTTCCACGTCCTTCATCGCCGTTCATCACCAAGGCATCCGCTATCCGCCATTTGCAACTTAACTACGAAGTACATATGTACTTGTATGTTTTCACCAAGAATAATTTCTAAAAGAAATAATTCTTCTTTGGTATTCATAAGATAATTTTAATTTATGATCTCAATTAAAATATTGTCTTCTCTTAAATTTTCAAATAACTCAACTTAAAAAGTCTAAATTCTAAAGTCTAAAACATGAGAGTATGGAGGTGAACGGGATCGAACCGATGACCTCCTGCTTGCAAAGCAGGCGCTCTCCCAACTGAGCTACACCCCCCTTTGATCTCAGAGCTTTAACTGTGGGCCTAGGTGGACTCGAACCACCGACCTCACCCTTATCAGGGGTGCGCTCTAACCAGCTGAGCTATAGGCCCCAGCTGAAAAGTTGAATGCTTAAAAGAAGATACGTATTGTTTTTCGTCGAGTACTGGAAACTCCAGTTTAAGGAGGTGATCCAGCCGCACCTTCCGGTACGGCTACCTTGTTACGACTTCACCCCAATCACCAACCTCACCTTAGAAACCTGCTTCCCGTAAGGGTTAGCACAGTTGCTTCGGGCAAGACCGACTTTCGTGGTGTGACGGGCGGTGTGTGCAAGACCCGGGAACGTATTCACCGCGACATAGCTGATTCGCGATTACTAGCGATTCCAACTTCATGCAGGCGAGTTGCAGCCTGCAATCCGAACTGAGGCGTACTTTGATGGGATTAGCTTCCTCTCGCGAGTTCGCGACCCGTTGTATACGCCATTGTAGCATGTGTGTAGCCCAGGACATAAGGGCCATGATGACTTGACGTCGTCCCCTCCTTCCTCTAGTTTTAAACCAGCAGTTTCACCAGAGTGCCCACCCGAAGTGATGGCAACTGATAATAGGGGTTGCGCTCGTTACCGGACTTAACCGGACACCTCACGGCACGAGCTGACGACAGCCATGCAGCACCTGTGTAAACCGAAATGAGTAAACTCAAATCCACTCCACGCTTTCACGCAAGCTTATGCTTACATGTCAAGCCCTGGTAAGGTTCTTCGCTTAGCATCGAATTAAACCACATGCTCCACCGCTTGTGCGAGTCCCCGCCAATTCCTTTGAGTTTCAGCCTTGCGACCGTACTCCCCAGGCGGAATACTTAATACGTTAGCTACGATACTGAAAAAATCCAACATCTAGTATTCATCGTTTAGGGCGTGGACTACCAGGGTATCTAATCCTGTTTGCTACCCACGCTTTCGTCCCTCAGCGTCATTACTTGTCCAGTAGATCGCTTTCGCCACTGGTGTTCCTACCGATATCTACGCATTTCACCGCTACACCGGTAATTCCATCTACCTCTCCAAGAATCTAGTAATTCAGTTTTAGATGCTATTTTGAAGTTAAGCTTCAAGCTTTCACATCTAACTTAAAAAACCGCCTACGAACCCTTTACGCCCAGTAAATCCGAATAACGTTTGCCCCCTCCGTATTACCGCGGCTGCTGGCACGGAGTTAGCCGGGGCTTCCTCTGCAGGTACCGTCATTATCTTCCCTGCTGACAGAAGTTTACAACCCTAAGGCCTTCATCCTTCACGCGGCATCGCTGGATCAGACTTTCGTCCATTGTCCAATATTCCTCACTGCTGCCTCCCGTAGGAGTCAGGGCCGTATCTCAGTCCCCATGTGGCAGATCATCCGCTAAGACCTGCTACGCGTCATAGGCTTGGTAAGCCATTACCTTACCAACAACCTGATGCGACTTGGACTCATCACTAGGCGAAAAACATTTTACCCCTGTCTCCGTAAAGACTGTGGTCATATTTGGTATTAGTCTCAGTTTCCTGAGGTTATCCCAATCCTAGTGGCAGATTATCCAAGTATTACTCACCCGTTCGCCGCTCAGTAACTAGTAAACTAGTTCTTCGCTCGACTTGCATGTGTTAGGCGTGCCGCCAACGTTCATTCTGAGCCAGGATCAAACTCTTCATATAAAAAGATTTTGTTAATATTATTGACTCGATATTACACATAAATGTAATATTTAAAAAACTCACACGTATCTTCTAATAAATTTTCAAACATCTTCCAGCATAATGCCGGAGCTATTAATCTATATTAATAAAGCTAATTGTCAAGAAAGTAGAAATATATTTTTTTATAAAGTAAAAATTAAGATATATAATAGATTAAATGCCGAAAACAATTGCAATAGTTAACCAAAAAGGTGGTGTAGGAAAAACTACCACTGTTATAAATCTGGCCTCTGGTTTGAGCCTACTTGGGAAGAAAAGTTTAATACTAGACTTAGATCCTCAGGGGAATTCTACAAGTGGTTTAGGTATTGATAAATCTTTGCTTAATAAGTCTATATATAATGTTTTGCTTGGTGAGCTAAGTTTATATGAGAGCTTTAAAACTATAGATCTTAATAATAATAAGAAAATAACAATCTCCCCATCTGTAGGAGACTTATCAGGGGCTGACATAGAACTTTACTCAATTGAAGATAGAGAATGGATTCTTAAAAAAGCTCTATCTAGTAGTTCGCTAGATAATTATGACTATATTTTAATAGATTGCCCACCATCACTAAGCCTTCTTACTATAAATGCTTTTACTGCTGCCGATTCACTTCTAATCCCTGTGCAATGTGAATTTTTTGCAATGGAAGGGTTAGCTCAATTAAACAAAACCATAGAACTTATAATNAGCAGACTAAACCCATCTCTTGAAATAGAAGGTCTTCTTCTTACAATGTACGACTCAAGAAATAATATATGTAAAACTGTTGCCTCCGAGGTTAAAGAATTCTTTAAAGAAAAAGTATTAAAAACTTTGATACCGAAAAATGTTAAACTTGCCGAATCACCTAGTTTTGGTAAATGTATTTTTGATTATGATAGCGAATGCTTGGGAGCAATTAGTTATCTAAATTTATCAAAAGAAATAATATCTAAAAATGGAGGAACTTTTATTGAAAAAATCATTAGGTAAAGGACTGGGTTCTCTTATAAGATCGAATGATACAAATTATATAAACAAAGAAGAGCAAGTAAAAAAGTCCGAAGCTTTCTTGACAGATATATCACCCAACAAAGAACAACCCAGAAAATCTTTTAGTCAAGAACCTTTAGATGACTTGGCAGAATCTGTAAAGGTTAACGGAATCCTTCAGCCAATTGCCGTAAGAGAAATCGCAAATAATAAATATGAAATTATTGCTGGTGAACGAAGGTGGAGGGCTGCACAAATAGCTGGCCTAACTAAAGTTCCTATTATCGTTACAGAAGCAACTAATGAAAAAACTTTCGAATTAGCAATTATGGAGAATGTTCAAAGAGAAGATTTAAATCCAATTGAAGAAGCTTTAGCAATTAAGGAACTAATTGAAAAGTATAGTTTTTCACAAGAAAGAATAGTTTCTATTACCGGGAAAAAGAGAACTCGAGTTGTTAATATTCTTAGGATATTAGACCTACCCTTAGAGATACAAGAGTTAATAGCAGAAGATAAGATAACTAGGGGCCATGGCTTAGCTCTGCTTTCATTCCCAGAAAATACAAATTTAATTGATGTTGCCAAGATTATAATCGATAATGAATTAAGCGTTAGACAAACAGAAAAACTAGCAAGAGAGAGAAAAAATAAAGTCGGTACAAAAGATAAGAAACAGGATATATATATTGAAAATATTATCAAAATCCTGGAAACTAAACTTGGTTCTAAAATAAAAATAAAAGGTAACTCGATAAACGGAAAAATAGAGATAGAGTATAAGAGCCTTGAAGAGCTAAATAAGATTATAGGACAGATTAAATAAGTTAGATGAGCAAATTCAGTATAACGATAGAAATTATGCCAATAAATAGTGTTCTTGATCCTCAAGGTGAAGCTATAGAACTAACATTAAAGAACAATTCAAAATACTCAGCAACTAATTTCCGTGTTGGAAAGAGAATAGAATTTACTCTTGAATCAAAAAATAAAACTAGTTGTAGAAATACTGTAAACGATTTGTGTGAGAAATTTCTTGTAAATGAGATAATTGAAAAATATAAAATAAAAATAGAAAATGAGAAAAATTAATTTCGGAGTAATACAGTTTCCTGGGTCAAATTGCGAACAAGACTGTTTTTATGTTGTTAAACATATTTTAAAACAAAATTGCTCATATGTTTGGCATGATTCAAAGTCATTAAAAAATATTGATTGTATAATTGTTCCCGGAGGTTTTTCGTATGGAGACTATTTAAGAACTGGAGCAATTGCTGCACAAAGTAATATTAGTTCTAAAATAAAAGACTTNGCTAATAGTGGTGGAGTAGTAATTGGAATTTGTAATGGATTCCAAATCCTAACTGAATTAAAGCTTTTACCAGGAGTACTTCTCAGAAATAAATCGCTCAATTTTATCTGCAAAGATGTTAATTTAAAAGTAGCTAANNNTGATTCCATTTTTACTTCNGAATACTATGAAAATGAAATATTAAAAATTCCAATAGCACANGCCGAAGGAAATTTTTATTTAAATAAATCTGAAATTGTTGANGTTAAAAAATTTAATCAAATTATTTTTCAATACACAAGTNCAGNGGGGTTAATTGATAAAGACTCTAATCCNAATGGGTCCATACTAAACATTGCNGGAATACGCAATANAAAGGGTAACGTTTTGGGGTTAATGCCCCATCCTGAAAGAGTTTCTGAGAACCTACTAGGTGGACTTGACGGNAAAAAGATTTTTCAATCTATAATCAAANACCTCTCTTAATTAATTCTACAAATCTAAATTTTTTTTATGTTAAATTAATACGATGACTTTAGGTTTGGAAAATTTAAATAAAATTGACTCGATAATAGATCTTATTGGAAATACTCCATTAATTAAACTGAATAAATTTTCCGAATTATCGACTGACAAGAATATATATATAAAAGCAGAGTGGTTTAATCCTGGTGGTTCAATAAAAGATAGGGCGGCCTTATGCATGATAAAAGAAGGAATTAAAGCAGGTAAGCTTACAAAAGAAAAAACTATTATGGATTCCTCTTCTGGAAATACTGCAATTGCATACGCTATGATTGGATCTGCGCTTGGCTTTAAAGTAGAACTTGTTACGCCAGAGAATATTAATATAGAAAGAAAGAAAACACTTGAGGCATATGGTGCGAAAATAATATACTCAAGCCCTTTTGAAGGTTCTGATGGAGCAATATTGGAAGCAAGAAAGCTAGCAAAAGAGTTNTCCGATAAGTATTTTATGCCTGATCAATACAATAATACAGCCAANCCNTTAGCTCATTATACAACAACAGGTCCTGAAATTTGGGAGCAGACTAAAGGCAAGATAACCCATCTAATCAGTGGNATTGGAACCAGTGGAACTGTNATGGGAACTGGAAGATATTTAAAATCTATGAANAAGGAAATTAAAATAGTTGGTGTTCAACCAGACGAACCATTACATGGGCTTGAAGGTCTAAAACATATTCCTTCATCAATCGTACCAGGCATATACAACGAACAAGAGCTTGATATTCTATATAACGCTAACACTGAAGAATCTTATATAATAATGGAGAAACTGATGCAACTTGAAGGAATGTTTGTTGGACATTCAGGGGGAGCTGTAGTTTTGTCAGCCTTGGAAATACTTAAAGAAACTGATATCGCAAATATAGTATGCGTAGTCCCAGATGGGGGATACCGATATCTAAGCGGAGGTGTTTGGTGGTAAAGATTTCAACGAAAACAAACAATGAGCTTGTTGACATATCAGAAAAAGGTTTTCCTTATGAAGTTTGTGGTTTTTTGCTTGGTGAGCTTGAGTATGGAGTAAAAGAATCTAATGGAATGGATAACCAGTTTCATATTAAAGAAATTTTAGTTTGTGAGAACATAAACAAGGAAACCCCTGAAATAAGGTTTGAAATGAAAGAAGGAGAGTATCAACAGGCAGAGTATACTGCAAAAGAAAGAGGTCTAAGAATTATTGGNATATATCACTCTCATCCTAATCATCAATCATATGCTTCCCCAACTGANAACTTATATGCACAGCCAGATACTATCTATTTAATATATTCAATAATGAGTTCTAAGTTNAACGAATTAAAAGGATACATATTAAATACAAAAGATTGGGAGTTACAAGAAACTAAAATTCAAATAACATGAAGGATATTGGAAAAATTATTCTTATAACTGGATCCGGAAAAAGGATTGGGAAAGAGCTTGTACTTGGGCTAAGTAAAATTGATAAAAACTATAAATTTATTTTACATTACAATAATTCATCAAAAGAAGTTCAATCTTTGATCAATAAAATAAGAAAAGATGGAATCTCCGCTAAGCCAATCAAATTTAACTTGCTAGAGACTGAAAAAATTGAAAGCTTTGCACATGAAGCAGAAAAATTATACGGAAGAATTGACGTCTTAATTAATAATGCATCAATTTTTAAAGCAAAAAAGTTTAATAAGATATCTAACAAAGATTTAGATGAAATGATAGATGTGAATTTAAAGGCACCATTCCTTTTATCTAAATTTATATCTTCTCAAATGGTAAAGAGAAAAAATGGGAAGATAATTAATTTTACTGATTCAATCGGTGTTACAAAGACGTGGAAGGACTATAGTCATTATTGTATATCAAAAGGTGGTCTTGAAACTATGACAAAAGTTATGTCCCTTGAACTGGCACCATATGTTCAAGTAAACTCAATAGCTCCGGGGAAAATATTAAAGCCTATAAATTCATCAAAAAATCTTTACAATAATTTTTATAATTCCAACGATGCGATAAACGATATTGTAAATACAGTATATTTACTTGTTGAATCTAAGTTTATTAACGGTGAAAGCTTTAAAATTGATAACGGTGAAAGTCTTACTTAAGGTTTGAGCTTTGTAGTTCCTACTACTTCAGAAAGGTTGCTCACTCCATCTAATTTCATCAATTCTACCAAATCATTATTTATTTTAGAAATTAGTGATGGTCCCTCATAAACAAGTGATGTATAAAGCTGGACCAAGCTAGCCCCAAGTTTAATTTTTTTATAGGCATCGGCTCCTGAAGACACGCCACCAACTCCAATAATTGGAATAGAATTTTTTGCAATGCTATAGGCAAAAGATAGTTTTTCGTTTGCTAGACTGAGAATTGGTGGACCTGAAAGACCGCCATCTTTTGGTATATTCTTAGATTTCAATCCGAACCTTCTACCTTTAGATGTATTACTTACTATCAAACCATTCATTTTATGCTTAATTGCAGATTCTATTACAGAAGAAATTTGCTTATTTTCTATATCTGGTGAAATTTTTATAAAAATTGGAGTATCATCCAATCTATTACTTTCAATTTCTTTTAAAAGTTCAACTATATTAGAATTTTCAAAATCCCTTAAATTTTCCGTATTTGGGGAAGAGATATTAATAGTTATGTAATCAACGATTTTACTAACTCTTCTTATACCCTCTACATAATCGTCTATTCTATTAACAGAGTCTTTATTTGGCCCTAAGTTGGCACCAATTTTTTGATAATTATCAAGAGGATTAATCTTTACTATATTTGAAACAAACTCATCTAGACCTACGTTATTAAACCCTAGTTTGTTGATTAATGCCGAGTCCTCCTTAAGTCTAAATATCCTAGGTTTTGGATTCCCGTATTGAGGCCGAGGCGTAACAGTTCCTGCTTCAACAAATCCAAATCCAATTTTAAATATTTCATTAAAAATCTCAGCATTTTTATCAAAGCCGGCGGCTAAACCTATAGGAGTTGGAAAATCTATATTACCAACTCTTACAGCCAATTTCTCACTGGGAATTGTATTGAAAAAATTAAAGATACCTCTTTTTATAAAAATTACTCCAATATTGTGTGCAAGTTCCGGGTCAAGACTAAAAATCAGGGGCTTTAAAAGTTTGTACATAAATTAATATTAATTCTAACTCCTAAATTTACTAATTCCAAAATTAAAGGTTGACTTATTTTTAGCATTTCGCTATTTTCATAAATGAGTCTAAATGTTGAAATCAAAGGAAAAATTACTAAATCTTGCTAAAGTTTTCTTTAAATATTTCTTTGCTCTTTTAGGAATAATAGTTTCACTTATCTTAACTCTTGGAATTGTAGTCAATCTTTTAGAGCTCNCNAATACTGGATCACTAATTGGTAACTTTGGNTTCTTAATCGCAGATAAGTTCTACTATTACTTTGGAACACCAGGTTTAATTCTTTCAATATCCGGCTTTATAGCCTCCGCAAAATTTCTAACAAATAGTGAGAATAAGGAAATTTCCAAAAAAATCTTCTTTGTTTTACTAATCACTATTGCGACTGGGGGCTTATTTAAAATATTTAAAGAACTGTTCTCAATTGCAGAATATAAATTTATTGGATTTATTCCCAGCAAAATCACAGCCTTTTTAGTTAAGCAAATTACTGGCTATCTGGGAACAACTTTATTTTACTTATTCATTCTTTTCTTCTCAATACAACAGTTAAATAAAGGTTCAATTCTAGGATTTTTTAACAATATTNCGAAGTATATAAAAAAGTTAGTTCCTAGCCCCTCTAAAAAGAAAGACAATCAAATCAAGTTCGATGATGATTCTGACAATAAAATTAAAATTAATGTTGATGTAGAATCAAAAAAGGATCCGGTTATTGAAATTAAATCAAATCCAGATGATCAAGAAATAATTAAACCAGCAAAATCAACAAGTAAAGATAGCAAAAAGTTCAATAATTTTACTCTTCCCAGTCTAAATCTATTAGACGAGCCTAAAGACCAGCCTATTAGCTATGATAAAGAGAAGGCTTTAAAGAAAGCTAAAACAATTGAAGAAAAACTTTTAAATTTTGGAATTAATGGTCAAA
>JGI20155J14468_10003518_pt1 | contig 10873 bp, 10 predicted proteins | sample COG_05_FD_14468 | JGI IMG/M metagenome (IMG submission 14468)
ATATAATTACAAAAGGAATTACTCATTTAGCGTTTATGAACAAGCAATCTGGGAAGCCACAGAGATGCCCAAAATATCTTTTGGATAAAATTTAAATCAACTACTATATTTTTTTGTAATCAAGTTAATTTAGAAGAAACCTTGCATTCACCTTCAATTTGAAAAAATATTTGAAATATTAAAAGTAGATAATTATTAAATTTAGAATAGTAAACACAAATGCTGAAAAAATTGCTGGAATTTTATTTTCTCTAATAAAACTCCAATTTATGTTCTTGTTATATTGCATAATGACTATAAAAATATTCATCACAATAAGAAGTATAACTAAATTATTTATTAAATCACCCTTTGTTAAAACTTGAACTTCTGGCATAATAGATTCAACAAAATATCTATTACCAACTGCTCCAAAAATTCCCCCGACACTTAGTGTTATTCTCGTCTCAAACTCCTTTTTGTCTATAAAGAAAACAAGATATGATATAAGAAAAGATAAAAATGTGCCAAAAAACAATTTAAAGTATAAAAACGAGCCATCTCTAGAAACTAATATATGAAAATCTATTACTTCATTAATCGTAAACCTTTCTCCGTCTTTAGTTTTAATTTTAAAAGGGCTCTTTTTAAAATATTTATTGTGATCAATTGCTGTAATCGAATAGCCATCAATCAAATTCTGCATATTTTTGTTATAAGAGCTCTTAATGTGTTTTGCTTGGTCAATTCTTACAATACTAGTATCTTCATATGTAATAAATGAAATTTTCAATTTTTGATTATCAAAAGGATAATTCCTTAAGTCCCATTTATGGTAAAACAAATTTTCCATGTAACCAAGTTGTTGAAATATAGATATTGAATCATTAATATCAATTTCTTCACTATATTCATATCCCCAATATTTGCTATCCCCTTCTTGATAATCAGGCCTTACATAATTTGCTGGTTCTAAATTTATAGTGTCTTTTTGCTCAGTTACGTAAATAGTGTCTCTTGTAGAGTAAAGTGCATAATCAAAAGATGACCAAAAGTAATTTTTCTTCAAAGTCAAATCTCTTATATCTTTAACAGCTAATTCAATTTGAATGTTAAAGGGATATTTAAAAGAATCATTTTTCGTAATGTTATATGGATAGTTTAACTCAGCAGATTGTATTATTGAATCTTTTTCCGTAAGTAAATATTTATAACTTTCAATTCTATTATTGTCAATAGACGAGTACGAAATGTTAAATATAAAAAATAGAATAAGGTAAAATATATTTTTCATGAGTTTGTGTTATTAAAAAAAATCGTCTTCGTCTGCAGGTTGAGTTTCTAAATTACCATTATAAACTTGTGACAATGTTAATGTCATTCCACCTCCATAATATCCATATTCAAAAATTATTCTATCAGAAATTTTTTCAGATTTTGTAAAAGACTTATTTTTTGTAAAACCACCTTTTATTCGACCATTCTTCATAGATTCATTATATGACCAATTATTACCTGAAAAATACAAAAACTCATATGTGCCATTAGGAATGTCTGTAAGTGTAAAAGAGCTATTTTTTCTTATAAATTCGTTTCTAATTGTTTTTCCTGAGTAAATATCTTTAACAATAAACACAATATCAGAATTTTTAGGTGTATTTACTTTAATCCAATTTGCGTCATCTGAATTGTAAACTCCAGATCCAAAATATGAATTGTAAGGGGAAGTTCCGTTAATTGGGTAAGTTTGTGTAACAGGAATTTCTTCAATAATATTATGCGAATTATTTGAAAAAGAAAAGCAGTAAACTGATAATATTAAAATTAGTAAGGAGTTTGTTTTTTTCATAATTATTTGTTTAAAAAATTCTTGGCATATCCGGGTATGGAACAAAAGACTCTAAAATAAGGTATAGACTCGGTTTAATCATAACACAGATACTTAATACAATTACCGACAGAAGTATTCCTATTGTTATATTGTTTTCACTAAGTTCTTTAAATTCATCAATTTTTTTTGTCATAATTGTAAATAAATATATTGAAATAAGTACAACTGTCCATGTAATGATAATGCTTACAGCTAAGAAAAGTCCTGTGTATTTTAATGCTTCTAAAATAATTGAACCATCAAAATTAGTGTTACTTGAAATTAAGTCTATTGAATTCAAAATTATTTCATTTATTCCCGATATTAAATATCCAACCGAAAAAAGAATTGAGCCACACAGTATACCATAAGCAGTATTATTAATTTCAATTTTATTTTTTTGTCTTATGTATTTATCTATAATTTTATAGGTACTGTATAGGACTATTGTGCCAATTAATATGGTTAATAGTAGTTGAAAAATTGAGCTATAAAAAAGATCTTCGTTTAAGTTCATGAGTATTTTATTTATTAAAGTTAATAATTTATTTTAATGCTACGTACCATTTTGAAATATTTTGCGTATCAGGTGGTAAGACACCTATCTTCCATCCTGGATAAGTAGTTTCGCAGAAAAAATATTTTTTTCCGTTAACTAATTTATATTTACCTCTACTTGGAACATTTATCCCGAGCATTGAGTGTGTGTATAAATCGCTGTTTAATATAACTACATCATAATTAAACTTTTTTAACAGAGTAAATAGTAATGTAGTTCTTGAGTCACAATCACCTTTAAAATAATTAAAAAATTCTAATGGAGTTAAGATATCGTGTTTTACATAGCTAATACACGAAGTACCAGAATTGATCCCATCTTTGTAAACCTCGGGTAGTGATGTTGTATTATTACAGTCTAACGGAATGTTGAAGGAATAAGGTATACTTTGAACTGAAGATATTATTACATCAGCAAACTCCTTTCTTGAATAATTACCTTTAAGTTTAATTTCATTATATACATCATAAATTAAATCCAATTTTGATTTATCAAAATTTAATATTGTTTTATACAAAACTTCATTGTTGTAGTAATTATCGATATTTTCTTTATTTTCTTTTGACTTTAAGTAGTCTCCATATTTGAATTTAAATACACTTGAGTGTTTTCTATTGCTATTGTCAAACCATGAGTGAGGTCTTGATATTATTTTAGAGAAATTAATGTCATTTTCTATTTCTTCAATTTCTACATTATCAGTTTCTGTCTTTTCAAAGGAATTAGTGAAAAAAGTAAATAGCCCAAATAAAATTAAGACAATTAAAACTATATAAGAGCTTTTAAAAATAAAATCAATTATAAATTTTAAAATAACTCTAAAGAAATAAATCCCTAAACCTATAAGTAGTAGGTATAATGTATTTTCTTTAAATATGGCAATTAAACATATTGCTAATAATATGTAAAAAACCTTACTTAAAACTGGAAAAAAGTTATACTTAACCTTCTCCTTGACTTTTCTTAATTTTTGTTTTACTATTTCACCTTTTTTTTGTGGTGGTAGTGGAACAAGTTCTATTTCTTCCTCATAAGAAATATTTGCATAGATTTTACCTCTTAGTGCACCAAATGTCTCGTTTAAATCTTTAGTTACATTGTAGAATTTAATATCATAAATAACAACATCTTCTAAATCTTCAATAAATTTATAGTTGTTTCCTAATTCAGATTCAACTAAACCTATTTTAACATCCTTTAATTGCTTTAGTTTAAACGAAATTGAACTATTAGAAATGTATTCTAAGTATTCTTTTTTAACAGCATTAGTAACTTCGGCTTTAAATATGTTTATATCATAATCTAAAAAATTAGTATTATCTAGATCAGAAATCTCTTTCCCCTGGTATTTTCCATTGAAATCACCATTGATAATTATTTTTTTTATGATCTTAATTTTTTTCAACTAATTTTTATCTTTAAACCATTCGACTAATGCTCCTTTTTTAAAATACTTATTTTTATCCTGAATTCTCTTTTTATTAAACGGTGGGTCAGAATACTTAGCTTCTCTTTCAAGTTTAAAACCAGTTGCATCATAAAACAACTCTTTTTCTAATGTGCTAAATTGAACGTAATCACTACTAATTATGTTATTATTATATTTTTCCTCAATTTTAAAATATTTCATAAAATTTTCGTCGTATAAAATCAAATAGAGAGGGTAAAAAATTAAAACAATAATCAATAATGATATTAAATTTGATTCAGGAACATCATTAGTTAATATTTTAATTTGTTGAAAAAACAGATTGGAATCGTCTATTTTGTCTTGAAAATCAAGTATTTTGGATTCATTTACTTCCTCAATATTTTTAATTTTAATTTCGAGCTGGATTAAATCTGAAGAATCTATTACGCTTTCGCTTAAAATTTTATAGCTTTTATTTATTTCATAATTATCTATTAACCCTTCAATTTCTCTGTTTGACTGTTTTTCTAATGAGTACCTGTAATTGTCTATGCTATTTATTTTATAATCTTCTAAATTTTTAGAAATTTTATTTTTAAATATATAAGTTTCTATAGGTTTAGATATCACAAAAAAAATCATAAGTAACAACACAATTTTTATGATGTAATGTCCGAAGTGGTTTTTTATATTTTTTAAAGTTATTTTTAAATTATAAGGACTAGAAGTCACAATAATTAGCCTGTAGAGGTTGATAATAATTAGACTAAAAAAAACAGCAATTATAATTGAATAAAATATATTTTCAATTGTATTATAAAACACAATAAAATTAGCCAATATTGATAGCAGTATGATCGTTAAAAAACTATAAGCAAATCTATTAAATGTTAGATCAGCTATGTCGTCATTTTTTAAAATTACAGGGTCAAAACCACATATATATATTAAAAAATATTTTATCATCCTCTTTCAATGTAATCTTGAGGATTTTTGGATATATGTTTCTTTTCATCCTCTTTCCACTTCTCGATAATTAAGTCGTTAAGTTCTGTTTGAGTCTGTAATATTTTTATTTTTTCTGCTAATAATTTTTTTGACTGATGATGTATAATTAAATTCCTTTGTACTCCCTCTTTTTCATCAAAATACTCATATTTTTCCTCAATTCCCAAATCAGCTTTTTGAAGAGCTTTAATATTATCCTCCATATAATCATAAGGGCTTTTGATAAGCATCATTTTAAAAAATATTGGTGTTAGTTCAATTGCCATAAATAAAAGAGTTATAAATATAGTAATCCAAGGAATTGCATCTTCATTTGGGTTTCCATCTTCATCTTTTCCTTTTGCTAGTAAATCTACAATTTGAAGCCTTTCCATTAATCCATTCAAACTGTTAGCACTCACATTAGCGGCTTTTATTCTTAAAGACCAAAGACTATCTTGTTCGTTAATTTTTAAATTCAATCTTTGTATATTTTCATTATTTAAAATTCTTAGAGAATCATAATCTTTTCTAAAATTATTCATTGCTATTTCCATTCTTTCTGCCTCCGGACCATAGCCTATAGTTCCTGTTCCACCTTCTCCTGTCATTTCGGAGTCGAATTGTGTTTTACTTTCAAGCCACCTATTCATTGCTTCTTTGGTAGTTTTATTTATTTCAATTTGTTCACTTTTAAACTCTTCAATTTTAGGTTCAAATAAATTTCTAAAAGATTCTATCTTCCTGTTTAATGCATCTGTTCTTCTATTATCTAATTCAACTTCAATTTCTGTTTGGAACATTCTCAGTTCAACTGGCTTAGAAATGGTAATTGCTATAATTATTCCCATAAGTATTCTTGGGATAGCTGTTTTAATCTCTGATGCTGTTATTGCTTCTGTTCCATCCCCTTTTCCTGTACTAGCGACTATGAACCTATCAATATTAAATATTATTAAACCCCAAATTGTACCAAAAAGTAAAGAAGCCAGTATTGTATATAACTCTGATGAAGTTTCAGTTACAACATTATCTAATCCATTCAAAGACTCAACTTGCTGTCCAAAAATAATATAAAATGCATATCCACCTGCCATTGCTGCCATTAAGCCAGTAGCAACAACTATTCCACCCAAACAGGCATACTTTACGTGGTCCGAGTAAGTACTTTTATTAAGTATGTGGGCATCAGCTCCTGCGGCATTCCATAGTAATTTCATTAATCTACTCGCTTTTGGTGATTTGTAGTATGATTTATCCATTTTCTTCTAATTTTAAATTGTTAGTTATATCTTTAATAGTTAAGTTTTGCTTTTTTATGTTAATTGAGCCTGTATTAATTTTTATGATTTCCTCTTTTGTGGAAAAATCAATTTTGGCTGATAGAAATGTTTTTTTTACAAAAAAATTAAGTGGTTTTATTCTAGATTTAGAATAGTTAACAGTTCTAAATTTGTTAATATTAATTTTTATTACTTCCTTTTCAATACCATCAAAACCAAAAGCATATAATGTTATTTTATCAGTCGATTTATTTACATTTATTAAAATTTCATCAGTATTTTTATACCAGCCTCTGGTCCAAGAACCAGTGTGAAATTTAATGAAAAACGCACCTTTGGTTTTCCATGAAACTTTGATGTTACCTCCTTCAATAATATAATTAGAATGTATTTTAAAAGTTTGTATCATGTTTTAATTAAAAAATTCATCTTCATTCATACTTTCACCATTTAGGTTTCCTCCAGGTTTGTTATATGTATACTCCATACTCCGACCACTTGTCATAACAACAGGATATTTTTTATAATCTAAAAATTTTGGTTGTAGATAAATTCCTTCACCTCTTAAAAACCTGTTTTTTGGATCAAGATCTTTAATCCAATAATTTCCTACAAAATCTTGTGTGTAATAAGTTCCATTAGGAATATTTTCCATTGTTAAAATTTCACCTTTTCTCACAAATTGAGCCCTGATTCTTTTGTCGTTGTAATAATTTCTAATCACAACGACTAAATCTTCATTTCCAAGTGAATTATTTAAAATGAATTTATTTTTACTTGATTTTGCAAAAACCCCTTTTCCAAATTCTTTTATTAAAGAATATGACCCTGTTTTAGGATAGCATATTGAATTATACCTTTCGCACCCTAAATCAAACTCCCTATCACAACTATAAACAAAATCATCACAAGCTTCTATTTCAAGTTTTTCTTTTAATAATCCCCGGTTATAGAAAGTAAATGCATTTTCGTTAGAATCATTTATTTCAATCGATTGATCAAAATCTTTCATTGCTTTTTTAAATTTAGAGCTGTACTTGTTTTTACCCAACTTTTCGTTTGCATTTCCTCTCAAACTGTAAGCTAGCCAATTTTCTCCATCAATAGAAATAACCTTAGTATATTCTTTTATAGCCTTTTCATATTCTTCAAGTTTAAAATGTAAATTACCTTTGGCGATATACGCTTCAACATATTTTCTATCTGTTTTTATAGCCTTTTTATAATATTTAAAAGCTTCGTCATATTCTACAACTTCTTCAGATTGAACTCCTTTGTCATAATAACAAATTGCATTGCCCTTACAGGGGTCTGAGCATGCTTTGAAAAGGAAATATATTAATAAAAGAATAAAAAGAATTCTTAAAACTCTCTTCAGCCATTTAAAGTCATAATTTTTATTTTTAAAATTTAATTTTTCCTTGAGATTTAATTTTTCTTTTAAATTGAAATTTCTTTTATTTTTTTTAACAATAACTTTATCCTTTATAAAATCTCTTTTTTTAATTTCTTTTTTACTAGGTTCATCAATAATAGGCTTTTTAATTTCTTTTATTTCAAACTTATCTTCTGATATATTAATTTGTTGACTTGCTGTTGATTTAGCTATGTTTAATTCATCATTATTTTTTGATTTAAAATCCCAACTACCATTAAGTCCATCCGCAGGGTATAAATTAATTCTATAATGAGAATTTCCTTTTGATAATTGTAATTTGAATTTATTTTTAACGTCTAATTCTACGTATTCTTCCTGGTTATCGTTCAACCATTCTTTTAAACTAGTATCTTTCAGTTTTAGTATTTTGTCATCTGGATTATGTTGAATAACAATGTCAGTATATTTTTTTATAGCTTTTTTTACGTCGGTATTAAATGAAACTATGATACTAGCTTTTTCATTAGTTGCATAAAACCTACCATCAGGCACTCCACCTTCTGCAGGATTTAGAATTGGAGTATTTAGTCCAGTAACTAATTCATTTATTTTATCTGAAAGAGGATGTATACCTCTTTTTAATATATCATTTTCAATACTTGCTTGTTTTGGAGGTAGTGAATTTATTCGAATGCAACTATAATCAGTTAAATATCCGATTGTAAAACAATAACCTTGATATAAATGTTTCCAATCTTTTTCACCACTTATAAGTTTAAAACTTTTTTTCTTTCCATTCTTATCTAATAAACTATCTATTAATGATTTACCAATTTCAAAAGTTTGAACTTGAATTAGAATATAGGGATCTTGATTATCTTCATTAAATAGTAGAGGAACATTTACGAATTTACTTGGGTTTTTATTGGGCTTTGAAATTGAATTCCAATCATACACATTATTTAAACCTCTAATCCAATCTATATTTACGCTTACTTGTTCAGCTAAATCAGTACTTTTAAATTCTAAATTAGCGGTAGAAGTAATATTTGCATTAGTAATAATTATAATGTCAATATTATTAACCTTAGTTAGTTCGATTTTAAATCCATCTCCATCCCAAAAAGTAATATTATCAGAACCTAAATTATAGCTACTATTTTTATCAATATTATTTTCAAGAAGAAGACTATTTAATATTTTGTTTTTTTTATTCTTGTCAAAAGATTTAAAAATCATAGCCATTGATCCCAAACCGAAATACCATTTACCATTAACATCATTTGTTAAATACTTGACAGGATCAGTAGCATTTAAGTTACTATCATACTCAATTTCATTAAAACTTATTGATTTTAATCTTGGAAATATTGATTGGATAAATCTTTTTAGACCTACTTCATTAATGTAGTCATCAGCAGTTTTCATTAAATAAATTAGTTAGATTTCTATAAATTTAGCTTTTTTTATTAAACAAAAAAATATAATACTAGATATTGTAAATTCATCCTTTCTAACTATTCATTTAGGTAAGTGATTAATGTATCACCTTTTATTTTTTCTTCATTATTGCTTAATAGCTTGATTTCAGGGGCATTTATTCCATTTCCTAATCTTTTATTTGATTTAAAAACTTTTATTTCGTCCCAAATGTTTTCATTTATAAATGTATTAAGCGTTTGTGCTCCACCTTCAACAATTATACTTGAAATTTCCTTTGATTTAAGGTATACACATATTTGTTTGGCTATGTTTTTATTATAGTCTATAGTTTTATTGTCTATGATTAAAACTTCAGAACCTGTTTTAAAAATATTTAAATTTTTGTCCAAATTATTTTTTCTATTTAACACAACAACCTTTGGTGATTTTCCAGGCCAATTTCTGTTATTTAATCTTGGGTTATCATCAATTATAGTTTTACTGCCTACTAAGATACAATCAAACTCAGATCTAAATTTATGTGATAACTGTCTAGAATGTTCATTAGAAATCCATATTGGTTTAGCAATATATTTTCTCTCTGGTGCAATATATCCATCAGATGTTTCAGCCCATTTTAATATTATAAATGGTCTTTTCTTAGTGATGTTAGTTAAAAATATTTTATGATGATTTTCACATGCTTCTGCTAAGATGTTAAATTCAACATGAACTCCATTTTCTTTTAATTTTTTAATACCCTTTCCACTAACCTTAGGATTGGGATCTTTAATGCCTATAATTACTCTTGGGATTTTATGTTTCAAAATTAAATCTGAGCAGGGTGGTGTCTTTCCAAAATGTGAGCAAGGCTCTAAAGTAACATATAAACTACATTCAGTTAAAAGATCTTTATTCCTAACTGAACTAATTGCATTAACTTCGGCATGACTACCACCATATGCACTAGTGTAACCCTCTCCAATAATACTGTTTTTATGAACAATACAGCAGCCAACAGCTGGATTTGGATATGCCAAAGGAATGGCATTTTTAGCTATTTGTATACATCTATTAATATATTTTTCGTGTATATTCACCTAACAAAAATAGTATTAAAATTTGAAAGATTTTACTTACATTATTAGAGAAATAAAACCTGAGGATAATTTGCATATATGTAAAGTGATAAGAGATGTTTTTGTTGAGTTAAAATTACCACTAGTTGGAACAGCTTATCAGGACGATGAAACTGAAAGTATGTATCAAAGTTATCAAAACAAAAATGAAAGATATTTTGTGATAGATTTCAATGGACAGNTCCTTGGTGGGGGAGGTGTAAAAGCTTTAAATCAGGGAAATGAAGACACTTGCGAACTTCAAAAGATGTATTTTTCTAAAAATATTAGAGGATTAGGTTTGGGAAAAAAAATGTTGGAAAAATGCTTAGNTTTTGCAAAAACTTCTAATTACAAATTTTGTTACTTAGAAACTATAAATGAACTTACTTCTGCTATAAAACTTTACGATAAGTTTGGATTTAATAGAATTGATGGACCCATTGGCAATACTAGTCATTATTCTTGTGATGTACATATGATTAAGAATTTATAATGAAATTAAAAGATTTAAAAAAAGACTTTATATCTAAATTAGCTATTACCTATCCAAATGAAGAAATTCTGTCTATTTTTAAAATACTCTGTAAAGATTTTTTGAATTTTTCTCCAACAAAACTATTATTAGCAGGCGAGGAGCTGATTAATAAAAAGCAGGCTGATATGTTCTCAAAAGTAATTATAAGGCTATTAAATGAAGAGCCTATACAGTATATATTAAAGACAACATCTTTTTATGGACTTGAATTTATTTGTACCCCTTCAGCGTTAATTCCAAGATCTGAAACAGAAGAGTTAGTAGATTGGATTATTAAATCTGAAAGAAATAAAATTTCAATTTTAGATATAGGAACTGGAACTGGTTG
>JGI20155J14468_10003526_pt1 | contig 10863 bp, 11 predicted proteins | sample COG_05_FD_14468 | JGI IMG/M metagenome (IMG submission 14468)
GCTTTGAAATGCTCAACTGCAAAGTTACTGCAAAATATTTTTAAAAGGCCCTATATACGTTGCTATACAACAAAAATAAAAACAGGCACTATTGAGTGGGAGTAATTTTAGTATTTCCATATTTATGTCTTTTAGTTCAAATCATTTTATTTGATTGACACCATAATTTATGTTATTTTTTAAAAAAAGAGGTAAATATGTCTTTTAAATGCACATCATGTAATTTATATGCAAGCAGGAAAAGTACCTGCAAATACTGTGGAGTTTTTTGGTGCTCTCATTCTGGCTGTAAAGGCTCAACTGGTAATGTAAAACAACCTGCAACAGGTACAAATTCTCAATGTCAGGCATGTGGAAAAGGGAATGCAATAGTATCAGAGCCTGCATAAATAAACTACAAAACTTGTAAACTCGATTTTGCCCCTCTCAAATCCTTACTAGATATGGCTTTGTAAAACTGCGACTATTGAGTGGGAATAGTCGTGTTCCTCGAAAACCCCTATTCTTACAGGGTTTTCGTTTGACAAAGTTTGTCAAACCTAACAAAAAGCACCATATTTTTTTAAAACTTTGACAAATTCCTGCAAATATTGAATTTCATAAGTTCATGGCATAATTATTCAATGGATAAGTTTTTAATTCTTGCTTTATCAGTTTTAATTTCAAGTTGTGGTGTCTCAGGAATGCCTACAAATATAAATTTAACATGCAATGATTTATTAGGTTTCCCAGAGGATGATTTATTCAGGGACTATCCAATTGTTTCTGAGGATTTAAAAACAGAAATAATTTTTAAAGCAAACAAAGAATCAAGTACTCTTGACGGTAGTGATGGAAGTTCTACAAAATTTTATAGTACAGATGGAGTTGATCATGCATTTGTAAATTTCTATGAATCAGGATCTGTTGAAAGGGTGGTTAATATCTATCCTGTAGATATGGAGATGAGGATAGAAGAAAATGGCAATATTAGAAGGTTATCATGCAAGGGATCTCCTGATTAACGGTTAATATTTAATCAAAGAGTTATAAAACTTTGACAAAGTGGCAAAACACAAAAAAGGCACTCGGAAACATAGTTACAGTAAGGGTTTCAGCGGTGGTGTTTTGTGCAACTATTGAGTGGGAGTAGTCTTTTAGAAACAGTTATGATAGTTATTTAAGAGGAGAATTTATGAATCCAATTTATGAATTGAATATTACTTGGGAAGTCACTTGGACACCTGATGATTCTGATGAAGAAAGAAAAGAATATACAGGCACCACTGAGTATTTTTATGAAGATGATGATGTAAATTCAGTTGATGACTTTTTCGAAAAAGCCGATGAGATGCTTGGAGATAATCGTTTTGAACCAGAGGCTGGTATAGATCAATATTTAGAAGAGGGCGGCGATGTAAATATTGAATATGTGAAGATAAGTGATCCTAATTATAAAGAATTATGGAGAGACCCAAGCTATACCGGAGAATGAATTTAACTTGTAAACAACTTGTAAACTTGATTTTGCCTCGCACAAACCCTTGCTACATAGTGCTTTGTGAAAGGGTAACTATTGAGTGGGAATAGTTTGTCGCGCTACAACCCCCATTCCTATGTTATTTAGCAGTTACATGATAATTATAAATCCCTTGTATCTTAAGCATTCCTTAGTTCGAGCTATACGAAATCTCTACTATTACTTTTTAATAGAAGGCACCTATTGATTGGGAATAGGGTTACTTAACATACTGAGATATTAATTTTTAGGAGTAATTGTTTAATAAATGAAAAGCAAAGACTGGTTAATGATTGTTTGTTTGGGAGGTTTATGGGGGTCTAGCTTCTTCTTTATCGAACTTCTTTTGGAGATGTTAAGCCCATTTTTAATTGTATATTTAAGGGTAGCTTTAGCAGCGATACTTCTTTTATTTATTTTGCTTATAAAGCAAGTCAAAGTTACTCTCAATGTCATTTTAATTTTCGATTTATTTATTATGGCAATGCTGAATAATGTATTGCCTTTTCTACTTATTGCATATGGACAGCAGTCAGTAACTGGGGGGTTGGCTTCAATCTTAAATGCAAATACGTTGCTACTTACTATATTAATTGCACCTTTGCTAATCCCTAGTGAAAAATTATCTTTTAACAGAGTAAGTGGAGCAATAATAGGAATTTTTGGGGTTATCATAGCTGTTGGCTATGAAAATATTTTCCAAATTTATGAAAACAATTTAGGCAAATATCTCATTTTATTAGCTACGTTATCTTATGCCCTTGCCAGTGTTTGGGCTAAGCTTAGACTCGATGGTGTGCCAGCGTTAATTTCTGCCACTGGTATGCTTACTGGAAGCGCTATCATCTTAACGCCCTTCGCTTTTTTATATAATTTTGATGAGCTTACTAATCTTTCTCTTTCAGCATTTTCAATGTCAGCACTATTTGCAATACTTTGTTCAGTTTTAGCTTATATAATTTATTTTAAAATTTTAGAAAGTGCTGGGGCTAGCAATCTTTTAGTGTGCACAGTAATCATACCCCCTTCAGCTATTTTGCTGAACTTGCTATTTTTAAATCAAGCTGTTTCTCAATCTGAAATGATTGGATTATTAATTATTGTAGTGGGGCTCATTGTTTTAGATGGTAGGTATATAAAATCTAGTGAACAGTTGTAGAAGGTATTTTTGGAGAGGAGAATGAGGGTTACAATGTTTGTAACTCAGCATCTGCTAAAATATTGTTATTACAAGGGTTTTAAGAAGTTATGAAAGTAAGAATAAACGAATTGCTAGATTATGAGATTATCCATCATTACGATGAAGATCAAGGCGATGAAATCAAAAGTACTGGGAATAATTTTTATATTAAGGTCAATGGAAAGGTGCTCGAATTCTCTATTCCTGGCCAAAGTAAATTCTTAATGAAGTATAGAATTTTTAGACGATTTCTTCGTTACGACAAATCTAATGCTGTTTTTAATTGGAGTCGAGATGGGGTAGTTATTTTATTTCAATGGAAAATCTATTTTTTTGATTTAAATAAAGAAGAGCTTATTTATATAAATAAATTAAAACAATGCAGAAATGTTCTCCACGGTGGAATAGCTGTTACCCCAAAAACAATATGTTTTGGAGAATACGGACATAATCGAAATCGAGAGCCTGTACCAATTTGGACTTCTAATGATGACGGAAGAAGTTTTTCAATTGCAAAGGAGTTAGTAGAGCAAAAAATTAAGCATATTCATGGTATTTATGCTGATAAGTTTTCCGATTCTCTATGGATAGTTACCGGTGACTTTGATGGAGAATGCTATCTAATTGAATCTGATGATTCAAGCTTTATGAGCCTGAATTGGTATGGAGATGGTTCTCAAACATGGCGTCCAGTAAGCTTATTTTTTCAACCTCACCAAATAATTTGGGTAATGGATTCTCCAATACAAAAAGCATATCTTCAGATTTTTGATCGAGAGAGGAAAACAATTAAGCAGGGGCAATATTTTCCTGGTCCAGTTTGGTATTCAAAACAATTCAAGGAAGGTGATGCAATCTTACAAACCACTGTTGAGATAGGTGATGAGGTTAAAACTAAATTTTCAAAGGTTTTTTACTCAAAGAATTTGATTGATTGGGAGGAAGTTTATAGCTTTAAGAAAGATATTTTGCCAATGCCATATTTTAAATTTGGCGTTATTGCATTTGCAGATGGTATTCAATCAAAAGAAGATTTTGTCTTGTTTGGTGAGGCCTTAAAAAATATGGATGGTAGATCTGCTAAAGCCAGTCTACACAAATGAAAGAAGTTTCACTTCCACCTAAAATAATTTCGGCACTTTCATCAAATGAACGCAGTAAAATCTCTCAATCAATTATCAAAAATGAAGATATTGGGCTTGCCTGGCTAGAAAAAATAAGGAAATTTATATCATTTCACAATAGAAACTTAAAAAATATTTCCATAAAGCGATTTGGCAAAGATTCTTTGCTCCATTTAATTTGGATGAAAGAAATTATAAATAATCAAATTTTTCATTCAGATGAATATTTAATTGATGTTGGATTACTAAACGCTGCTTTGATTGTTGCTGATGCATGCCCAGTTAATATAATTGAAAAAAATCAACTAGATATTATTTTAAAAAATCATCAAAATCAACTAATCCATACCACACCTATAGTGCCAAAAAATTTGAGCATAATTCAAAAATTTAAATATTCATTTGATGGATGGAAGGCTGGGGCTTATAAAAAAATTCCTGTCACAATATTTTGTCCAAGCCCTTATAGTCTTTTTTCAATTACGGTATTAAAAATACTTCTATCTTTAAATATTGAAGTGAAAGCTATAGTTATTCTAAAATTTTCTGTATCACGAATTAGATCAGAGCTATATAGAGACGGCCTGCCTCTATTTATCAAGAGGGTTTGGAGAAAGCTAATCCTCAAATCAGATGAAAATAATATCGAAACAGATTTAAGCTTAGTGAATTTAAAAAACTCAATTGAGCCCAGTATTTCTGATATTAGAAAACTTGCAGCTCAAAATAATATCCAGTGTTTAATGGTTAATACTTTTAATGAATCTATAGAATTAGAAAAAAATGCAAAAGGTGATTTATGTATTTTTACTGGAGGCGGCTTAATTCCTAAACAGGTACTAGATTATTTTTCGGAAGGAATAATTAATATTCACATGGGTCCACTGCCTCAATACAAAGGCATGGATGTAGTTGAAGCCCCAATTCTTGAAGGGGCATTTAATCACATCGCGCTAACTGCTCATATAATGGAGTCTGAATTAGATGCTGGGCCATTGATAGCCGAAATGAAATTTATAACAGATGAGTATGAGTCTTTGAGCGAACTTCGGAATGAGATGGGCGCAATGATGCCTATTATAGCTGTTGAAAGTATATTATCTGTTTTGTCTTTTGAGGCTAATCTCATTAAGCAAGAGTCAACAGGACAACAATATTATTTTATTCATCCCAGATTGAGAGAAATAATTTCAAAAGTAATGTCCTCAAGGTTTGATTCTTTTGAATCAAGTAATACCAACAATCGTCAGAATCAACTCAAGTCTTTTAACTTACTCATATCTGATTTAAGAAAAAATACTTAGTATTAATTCTGTATAATTTATTTGTTTTACAACTCATTATGAATAAATCTATGGTTAGAATGGATGTTGGATCATCTAAAAAATTCTATGAAAAAAATAAAAATTTTATCTAAGCGCCAAAAAAAGAAAGCAAATAGAATAGCAATAGGAACTGTTCAATTTGGTCTAGACTATGGAGTAGCTAATAAGCATGGACAAGTAAGCATCTCAGAGGCTGATGAAATCTTAAAATACGCTGATAAAATAGGCATAGACACCTTAGATACTTCTATCTCTTATGGTGCTAGCGAGGAATCTCTTGGAAATGTCGGCGTAGGGAATTTTAAAGTAGTTACAAAATTACCCCCCATACCTCCTTCTGTAAAGAACGTCAACAAATGGGTATACAATCAAATGCAATCATCTCTTACAAGAATGAATTTGCAGGCTGCATATGGATTGCTTGTTCACGATACTTCTCAATTATTTAGTCCAAATGGAGCAAAACTTGCAGAAGCTATACTTTCACTTAAACGACAAGGACTAGTTCATAAAATTGGCGTATCAGTCTATAGTCCAGATGAAGTAGCGCCTGTGTTGAAAAAACTTCAAATTGATATAATGCAATTCCCGTTTAATGTTTTTGATAGGAGAATGTTAACAACTGGCTGGTTACAAAGGCTGAATGATGATGGTATAGAAATTCATGCAAGATCAGTTTTTTTGCAAGGCTTACTTTTATTACCAATGAATCAGATTCCTCATAATTTTAATAAATGGAACAAACTTATCTCTTTTTGGCATGAATGGTTGCAGGAACAAAGCTTAACCGCATTAGAAACATGTTTACACTATCCCTTATCTCTTCCGCAAATTGATCGAGTCATCGTAGGCGTAGATTGCAATCTTCAGTTAAAGCAAATTATTGAAGCCTGTGATGTACAAAATAAACAATTTATTTTCCCAAATATATCTTGTGATGATGAGTTATTATTAAATCCTTCAAATTGGCCAATAAGTTGAAAATAGCTGCAATTATTCAAGCTCGAATGGGCTCAACAAGATTGCCTGGCAAGGTGATGAAAAAAATTAATGATCATACAGTTATTGAAATAATAATTAATAGATTGTCTCAGTCCTCAAAGCTTGATGAAATTATTGTAGCTACTTCTGATGATCCAAAAAATGACAAGCTTGAGAGGCATATCCAAAAATTAGGATATCCTTGTGAGCGAGGTAGTGAAAACGACGTATTAAGTCGCTTTTATTGTGTTGCAGATAAGTACGATGTAGATATTATAGTAAGAATTACAGGGGATTGCCCATTTATTGATTCTTCAATAGTTGATCATGCTATTTCAAAATTTATAAGCGAAGAATCTCATTATGTCTCAAATGTTAATCCACCCTCATACCCAGATGGTTTAGATGTTGAGGTTTTTGATTTTAATTCTCTTAGAGATGCAAATAATCAATCAATTGATGTATTTGAAAGGGAGCATGTCACTCCATTTATGAGAAAAGATAAAAACTTTATAAATTCAAATTTATCTTATCAAGATGATTTATCTCATATGAGATGGACGCTAGACGAAAAAGAAGATTTTGAGGTGATTAGCAGCATATTTGATCATTTTTATCCAGATATTTTATTTCCCTGGAGTAAAATATTAGAATTAAACAAAGATCAACCAGAAATTTTTTCTGTAAACGAACATTTATCTAGAAACGAGACGGAGCTTATGGGCAAAGGTCAGAAACTATATCAACATTCAAAAAAAATAATCCCAGGAGGCAATATGCTCCTATCAAAAAGACCGGAAATGTTCTTACCGGATCATTGGCCAGCATATTTTTCAAAATCTAAAGGTTGTGAGGTTTGGGATCTTGATCAAAACAAGTATATTGATATGTCTTTCATGGGGATTGGTACAAATATTTTAGGTTATGGGCATCCTGAGGTAGATGAGGCAGTGTTGCAGACAGTTCATAATGGCAATATGTCTACTTTAAATTGCCCTGAAGAAGTGGATTTAATAGATAAGTTAATTGATATGCATTCATGGGCAGATATGGGTAGGCTGGCTAGAACGGGTGGAGAGGCTAATGCAGTAGCTATTAGAATTGCTAGAGCAGCTGCAAAGAGAGACAAAGTAGCTGTTTGTGGCTACCATGGCTGGCATGACTGGTACCTATCAGCAAATTTAGGGAGCAATGAAAGTCTAGATGGTCATCTTTTACCTGGTTTAAATCCAAATGGGGTTCCTCGCAATTTAAAGGATACTGTATATCCATTTCAGTATAACGATTTTGATGGACTTGAAAAACTTATCTCAGAAGAAAATATTGGTGTAGTTAAGATGGAGGTTGTAAGAAATGCTGGACCTGAAGATAATTTTTTAAAAAAAATTAGAAAAGTATGTTCTGAAAAAAATATAATATTAGTTTTTGATGAATGCACCTCAGGGTTTAGAGAAACTTTTGGCGGTCTTCATAAAAAATATGATGTTGAGCCAGATGTTGCTATCTTTGGAAAAGCGCTAGGTAATGGGTATGCCATTACTGCAATTATTGGAAGAGCAGAAGTGATGCAGGCAGCTCAGACTAGTTTCATAAGTAGTACATTTTGGACTGAGAGAATTGGGCCATCTGCTGCTATCAAAACGCTTGATATTATGGAAAAAACAAAATCGTGGGATTTAATTACCAAAACTGGAACAAAAATAAGAGACAGATGGGAATTACTTGGTCAGAAGTATAGTCTAGATATGGATTTTTTTGGGCTTGACTCTCTTTCTGGCTTTACATTCAATAGCAAAAACGCACTTTCTTATAAAACATTAATTACCCAAGAAATGTTAAAAAATGGCTATTTAGCAGGAACAAGTATTTACTCATGTGTTGCTCATACTGATGAAATTATCAACTCTTATTTTGAAGAATTAGAACCTATATTTATAACAATAGCTGAGTGTGAAAATGGGAAAGATATAACAAAGCTACTTGATGGTCCAGTGTGTCACTCTGGTTTTAAGCGACTTAACTAGAATGAATGTCTCAGAAGCAGTTTTATCGCGATCATCTACAAGAGCTTTTTTAAAAAATCCTGTAGAAAATAAACTCATTAAAGAAATTTTAAAGAAATCTTCAAGAAGTGCTTCTGGAGGCAATCTTCAGCCATGGAAAATATATATTTTAAATGATGTGTCTATGAAAAACTTTTTGAGTTTCCAGCAAAGGTTTAATAAACCAGAGGCATATGAATATAATATTTACCCACCTAAATTAAAAGAGCCTTATCGAACTTACAGGTATGAGCTAGGGGAGGAGATGTATTCCATCTTGGGAATACCAAGGGAAGACAAAGAATCAAGAATGAAGCAGGTTTTAAAAAACTTTCAATTTTTTGGCGCTCCCGCAGGTTTATTTTGTTATGTTGATAGGCAAATGGGACCACCTCAATGGTCTGATCTAGGAATGTTCTTATCAACTTTTATGCTTCTTGCAAAGGAAGCTGGATTAGATACTTGTGCACAAGAAGCTTGGTCAATAAAAAATAGATGTGTATCTGAATTTGTTTCTGCTTCAAGCGATGAGATGTTATTTTGCGGAATGGCAATTGGATATGCTGATAAAAATGATCCGATAAATACTTTCAAATCTTCACGAAGCCCATTAAATGAATGGGCAAAGTTTATATAGCTTTCTAAAATTTGCCTTCCAAGAAACAACCTATAAATAATCCCTACTTTTCTTTAGAGTTTATGAAAGAGGCATTAAAGTGCGCCCAAGAAGCATTTTTAATTAATGAGGTTCCAGTTGGAGCAGTAATTGTTAGAAAAAGAAAAATTATTGGATATGGCTTTAATAGGGTTATAAAAGATCATTCAGTTGCGTCGCATGCAGAAATTAATGCAATAAATGATGCTAGTTCAAGCATCAAAAATTATAGACTTGTTGGATGTGACATATACTCAACTCTTGAGCCATGTCATATGTGTGCTAAGGCATTAGTAGATGCAAGAATTAGCAATCTATATTTTGGAGCTCTTGAACCTAAAACTGGCTCAATTTTATCTGTAGATAATTTCTTAGAAAAATCATTTTTAAATCATAAAGTGAATTACTCTTATGGATATTTAGAAAATGAATCAAGGGTGTTATTGAAATCTTTTTTTCAATCTAAAAGACATCTATCAAAATTTAAAAAACACTAATCTTTAATTGCCCTTAGTCCAACTCAAGCCATATAGGGCAATGATCTGAAGGTTTTTCCATAGACCTTGCCTTATAGTCAATTCCAGTATCTTTTATGCAAGACAATAGACATTCTGAAATCATAATATGATCAATTCTAAGGCCTCTCTTCGGATCATCATCAAACATTCGGGAACGATAATCAAACCATGAATAAATAGAATCTTCAAAAGGATTTTGTATTCTCCATGAGTCATGAAAGCCAAGGTCTTTAATCTTATTCCACATCTCAATTTCTTCAGGGAGAAAGGCCGTCTTACCATCTCTCAGCCATCGTTTTACATTTTGCTCTCCAATTCCTATATCAAGTTCTGTTGGAGCAACATTAAAATCTCCCATAACAATAATATTTTTCTCAGTTTTCATGAGCTTTGTAATATGTTTTTTTAAATCATTATAGAACTTGATCTTCTTGGGAAATTTAGTCTCATGAGATCTATTTTCTCCTTGGGGGAAATAGCCATTCATAATAATCAGCTTCTTCTTTCCCCATTTAAAACTTGCTTGAATAAATCTTTTCTGATCTTCTGCTGTATCAGCCACAAAGCCTTTTTGAACTTCTGTTGGCTTTGTCTTGCTCAGTATAGCTACCCCATAGTGACCTTTTTGCCCCCAAAACTCAGGGTGATATCCAATTTCTTTGATTTCATCGATTGGGAATTCCGGATCATTTACTTTGGTTTCTTGGATTCCAATAACATCCGGATCAATTGTATCTCTGAGATGAATTAGTTGATGTGGGCGAGCTCGAATACTGTTGATATTAAAAGAGACAATTTTCATTTTTTATGCAGCTTGAGATAAATAGGTATTTTGATTAAACAACATGTAGTCTGAAAGAATTTGTGCACCTTCATTTAAAAGATAGTCATCATCAATGTTTATCTCAAAATCTATTTCCTCGCCTGCAGTCTCCCTAGAATCATTATAATCTTTCATAGCCTTGTAAGAATCAAAAGTTTCTAAATTAAGCAGGGCACGTCGCTTGTTTTCAATAGCTAAAGCCCATAATTGCTTTTCTTCTTTTTCAAGTCTTCTATTTGTTAAATTTAGAGAAATAACCTCTTTGTTCTTTTGGATTTCATATCTTTCTCTTATATCAAGGATGTATTGCAAATTAGGGCTCTGACTGACTCTTATCAAATGCTCATCATTTAGCTGGGAGATCAAAGAAGTCTCCATGGAAAATTTCTGGAAACGAATTGGCTCAATTTCATCCCATGGGAGGGCTGTATCATATGAACTTTCACCAATTTCTTCTATATCCCAGGTACTTGGTAAAGTTATATCTGGATGTATTCCTTTGCTTTGCATCCCAGCTCCAGTAATTCTATAAAACTTTGATTCAGTAATTTTTATTTGTCCAGAGCTCAAACTATCTAATTTTTGAACGGTACCTTTTCCAAATGTATTTTGTCCTATGATTATTCCTCTTTGATAATCTTGAATAGCTCCAGCAAAAATTTCTGATGCCGAAGCAGAATATCTGTCGACCATTACTGCCAATGGTTTTTTCCAAAT
>JGI20155J14468_10003528_pt1 | contig 10854 bp, 10 predicted proteins | sample COG_05_FD_14468 | JGI IMG/M metagenome (IMG submission 14468)
TCAGCAGAGGCAATGCTGGACAGATCAAACTGTGCCAAATGCTCATAACCCGCAAGGCCCTGCGCATGGGTCAAAAGCGCCGGCAAACATTCGGCCAAAGAGGCCGCACGGGCATCCGCAGAGCGGGTTTCTAAGGCGTCGTAAAATGTCATTGCGTGGCTTCCATCTATGAACAGGTCAGCTGAGCCATCTTTTGCGGCGGCGATAGCTGCGTGTGTCGCGAAAAGACTTGCGCCCCTCATCGGACATACCGAGATAAAATTCCTTCACATCCGGATTTTCGCGCAATTCCGCGGCCGGACCATCCATCACCACACGACCAGATTCCAAAATATAGCCATAATGGGCGAATCTTAGCGCAACATTGGTATTTTGCTCCGCCAAGAGGAAAGACACGCCCTCTTTCTCATTGAGATCTTTCACAATGCCAAAAATTTCTTCAACCAATTGCGGCGCCAAACCCATAGAAGGTTCATCCAGCAAAATCGTTTCGGGACGAGACATCAAAGCGCGCCCAATGGCACACATCTGTTGCTCACCACCAGAGGTATAACCCGCTTGGCTTTTGCGTCTTTCGGCAAGCCTTGGGAAATAGGCGTAAACTTTCTCCAAATCCGCCGCGACCGCGGCCGAGCCATCCGTGCGGGTATAGCTGCCGGTCAGCAGGTTTTCTTCGATTGTTAAATGTTCGAAACAATGGCGTCCTTCCATCACTTGGATTACGCCGCGTTTCACCAAATCCGAAGGGTTCAAACCAGAAACCGATTGGCCGCGATAGGCAATCGTTCCTTTGGTGACTTCTCCGCGTTCGGAATGAAGCAATTGAGAAATCGCTTTCAATGTCGTGGTTTTACCCGCGCCATTACCGCCCAAAAGCGCGGTGATCCCGCCTTTTGGCACACTTAAAGACACGCCCTTCAATACCAAAATCACGTGATTATAAATCACTTCGATATTATTGACTTCGAGCAGTGTTTCGTTCGTTGAGCTGTCATCAAGCATGGCATTCATCCTATTGGAAATGCTCTGGCCCAAAGGGGGCCAGAGCGCTCTTATTCGTCTTAGTTACAACCTTCTGTGATGTTGTTTTCCGCAGCAAAGGCCGCAGAATCGGCATCAATCAGAGGCTGGATCACGGACATATCCGGGCTGGAGAAGTCAGAGATCAAAGACCATTTCTTGGCAGAAGCATCCCATTGTGCAACAGCGCCGGTGCCTGGACCGCCGTGGTTTTCACAGGAGACTGCGAAGCTTGGACCAAAGCCAGGCATGCCCAGTTCGGCCATACGCGCCTCGGTGATTTCCAAAGCTTCCATGCCATCACGCATCATAGCAGGGGTGATATCGCCGACACCGTGAATTTCCTGCGCTTTGCGCACCGCTTCCGCAGCAAGCATCGCAGCGTAGAAACCGCGGTTATAGAGCACTGTACCGACTTGATCGCCCGCACCGGCGGCTTTGCCAGCACCCACAACATATTTGGCCACATCTTCAAAGATTGGATAATCGTCGCCCACGTTGTGGAAGGTGATGTGCTTATAGCCATCTGCTGCATCGCCTGCAGGCAGAACATCATTTTCAGAACCGGACCACCAAACACCAATGAAATTCTCCATTGGATAACGGATATTCGCCGCTTCTTGGATGGCAACCTGGTTCATAACACCCCAGCCCCACATGACCACATAGTCTGGACGCTCACGGCGGATTTGCAACCACTGTGACTTTTGCTCTTGGCCTGGGTGATCCACAGCCAGCAAGCTCACGTTAAAGCCGTGTTTCGCAGCCAAAGCCTCGAGCGTTGGGATAGGTTCCTTACCATAGGCAGAGTTGTGATAGACCAGTGCCACGGTTTTGCCCTTGATGTCGCCACCGTTGATGTCGAGCAGGTGGTTCACAACCAATGAGGCACCGTTCCAATAGTTGGCAGGATAGTTAAACACATTGGAGAACACCTTACCATTGGCCGCTGATGTCCGGCCATAGCCCATAGTGTGCATGGGGATGCCATCNGCAGTGGCTTTCGGGATCAGCTGATAGGTGATGCCGGTGGACAGCGGTTGATAGACCAAAGATCCCTCACCCTTTGTCGCCTCATAACATTCCACACCTTTTTCGGTGTTATAGCCGGTTTCGCATTCCACAAGCCGAGTCATAACCCCGCCAATACCACCGTCGCGCTCATTGAGAAGCGTGAAGTAATCGGCATAGCCATCTGCAAACGGAATACCGTTCGCGGCATAGGCGCCTGTGCGATATGACAGAGATGGGAACACAAGGTCTGCCATCACTGGGGCTGCTGCCATGACGGCGGCCACTGTTGCTGTTGCTAGTCTTTTCATCGGATAATTCCTCCCTTGGTTTGTCCGAAATGCCGGGTGTCCCGGTCGTATTATGAACCTGTCCCTAATGCGGGAAAGGCCAAAGTCGTAATTTTTCCTTGGCCACGCGCCAAAGCTGCGCCAATCCGTGCGGTTCGGCAATCAAAAACACGATAATCAATGCGCCAACGATGACAAATTCCAAATGGGCCGCAAGCGCCGTGTCCCATCCAAGCCCGCCCACAAGGACATTTTTGAGCAGAACCGGCAACAGAACCATAAAGGCCGCCCCAGCAAAACTGCCGAAGATGGACCCGAGACCACCGATAATGATCATGAAGAGCACAAGGAATGATTTTTGGATGCCGAAGACCTCTCCAACCTCAGCGGCGCCGAGGTAGACACTGAAAAACAGCGCTCCTGAGATGCCGATGAAAAAGCCAGATATGGCAAAGGCCGAAAGTTTGGCCGTCAACGGGTTCACCCCGATGATCTCAGCGGCAATATCCATATCGCGAATTGCCGACCATTTGCGCCCGAGCGCGCCGCGGGTCATGTTGCGCGCCAAGATGCCCGCAACCGTGAGGAACACGAGGCAAATCATGTATTTTGCCCAGGCCTCTGTGTTTGGACCCGTCACCAAATGTCCAAAGACCGTGCGGTCAGGCGCGTTGATTTGGCCAGAAGCGGAGTAATTGTAGAACCAGGCCACCCGGTTGAACAACCAGACCAAAAAGAACTGCGCCGCCAATGTGGCCACCGCGAGATAAAACCCCTTGATCCGCAGGCTTGGCAGGCCGAAAACCGTGACCACCGCCGCGGTTATTCCACCAGAGATCACCACATGGATCATGATGCTCACCTCGGGAAAGGCTGTCATGAGCTTGTAACACGCATAGGCGCCCACAGCCATAAATCCACCCGTCCCCAAGGACACCTGGCCACAGTAACCCACAAGAATATTCAGCCCAATCGCGGCAATCGCGTAGATCAAAAACGGCACCAAGACCGCATTGGCCCAGTAATCATTTATGATAAATGGGATCACCAAAAAGGCGAAAGCCAAGACCGCATAGTAGCGATAGCGATCAAATTTGATCGGAAAGGTTTGACTGTCCGCTTTATAGGTTTCGCTGAAATCGCCAGATTCACGATATAACATGCGCTGTCCCCTTCACATTGAGATCATTCGTCGCAAAGCCCCTTGGGGCGCAGATACATGAGTTAAACACGCTCAATGATTTTCTCCCCAAACAAGCCTTGTGGACGAAAGACCAAAAACACCAGGGCCAGCATATAGGCGAACCAATTCTCCGTCGCGCCGCCCAAGAAGGGCGCGCCGATGAGAAATTCGAACAGTTTTTCACCGACACCCACGATCAATCCGCCGACNATCGCACCGGGGATCGAGGTGAACCCTCCAAGCATCAACACAGGCAGGGCTTTGAGCGCGATAAGGGACAAGGAGAACTGCACGCCTGATTTCGCGCCCCACATGATGCCGGCCACAAGGGCGACAAACCCCGCCAGCGACCAGACCAAGACCCAGATAAAACTCAACGAGATCCCAACCGACAAAGCCGCTTGGTGATCATCGGCCACCGCCCGCATGGCGCGGCCTTGCTTGGTGTATTGCGCAAAGGCCACCAGAAGAACCACCAGAATAATCGCCACAACCGCCGCAACAATATCCAGCTGATCTATGAAAAATCCGTAGAAGTTTGATCCGCCCAAAAAGGCCGTGGCTTCTTCAATCCAAAAGCTGCCACCTTGCGGAATGCCAACATCAAGTTTCTTGATGTCAGAGCCCCACATCATATCGCCAAATCCTTCCATAAAATAGGCCAAACCAATGGTCGCCATGAAAAGGATAATNGGCTCTTGCCCCACCAAATGGCGGAAAATGAAATGCTGCACCATCCAGGCCAGGCCGACCATCACCGCCATCGCCAAAAGAATGGAGGCAAAGGCCGGAACGTGCCAGCCGAAGTGATGCACATCCGTGCCAAAAATCGCGTTGATCAAATGCGAAAACGGCACCTGACCGTCCATAATGCCCACAAGGGTCAGCGCCGCGAACAAAGCCATAACCCCTTGCGCATAATTGAAAATGCCCGAGGCTTTGAAAATCAAAACAAATCCCAAGGCCACCAGCGCATAAAGCACCCCAGCCATCAAACCATTGAGCAAAACTTCGACACCGAATAAAAACTGATCTGGGAACATAGCTTACGCCTCCGCGCCGGTGTGGTGGGCCGCCTGCATGACGCAGCCGCCCATAAATTTCATATGATCAATCATGCGCGACCCCCAAATAGGCATCAATCACCGCCTGATTGTTGCGCACTTCGTCGGGCGGCCCATCGCCAATTTTCTTGCCATAATCCATCACAACCACGCGGTCGGACAGATCCATCACAACACCCATGTCATGCTCAATCAACACAATCGTCGTGCCAAATTCATCGTTCACGTCGAGAATAAAGCGGCTCATGTCCTCTTTTTCCTCCACATTCATCCCTGCCATCGGCTCATCAAGCAGCAAAATCTTGGGATCCGCCGCCAAGGCGCGGGCCAATTCAACGCGTTTTTTCAAACCATAGGGCAAGCGGCTGACAGGTGTTTTGCGGATATGTTGAATTTCGAGAAAATCAATGACACGCTCCACAACTGCGCGGTTTTCTGTCTCTTCACGTTCGGCTTTTCCATACCAAATCGCCTGGCTTAAAATACCACTTTTCATATGGTTCAATCGGCCGGTCATGACGTTATCCAAAACGCTCATGCCTTCGAAAAGCGCAATATTTTGGAAGGTTCGCGCGATGCCTTGGCGGGCGACTTCAAAGGGTTTCATTTCAGGCCGGCGGGCGCCTTTGTACCAGACCTCCCCTTCCTGGGGATGGTAAAAGCCAGAAATAACATTGAGCATCGAGGATTTCCCAGCGCCATTGGGTCCGATAATCGCGCGAATTTCTCCCTCGCGCACATCAAAGGAAATATCCTTGATCGCCACCACCCCGCCAAACCGCAGGGTGATATTCTTCATTTCCATCATCACAGAACCAATGGTGCGGCCATCTGCGGTTACAAAACTTTCAGCTTGGTCAAACATGGGGCGGATACTCCAAAGAATATTGAATGATCACTGCGGGCATGGATACTATCATTGGGCAGCCATCTGTTGCTCAGCGGCAAGCGCTGCATCCCGCAGCTCCAATTTTGCCGAAATCGAGCCCTTGCGCCCATCCTCATATGTCACCTCAGTCGTGGTCTCAACAAATAGCGCGCCGCCGTAAAGGCCAGCGATCAGATCATCAAATTTATCCTCAACCGTGCGACGACGCACCTTGCGCGTGCGGGTCATTTCACCGTCATCGGCGTCCAATTCCTTATGCAGAACCAAGAAGCGGCGCACTTGGCAGCCCGACAACATCGGATCTTGCGCGATGCTTTGATTGGTTTCTTCAATATGGGCTTGGATCATGTCCAATACCTGCGGGTGCTGGGACAGCTCTTGATAGCCGCCATAGGCAATATTGTTACGCTCGGCCCAATTGCCCACGGCATTTAGATCAATATTCACAAAGGCGGTGCAATAGTCCCGGTCATTGCCAAAAACGACAGCCTCCAAAATATTTGGATAGAATTTGAGCTTATTCTCAACATATTTTGGCGCAAACAAACGCCCATCAGCCATTTTGCCAACATCTTTGGCCCGGTCAATAATGCGCAGATGGCCCGTGTCCTCTTCAAAAAAGCCCGCATCTCCCGTGGCCACCCAGCCTTCGGCATCCTTGGTTGAGGCTGTGCTTTCAGGGTTGTTGTAATATTCCACAAAAACGCCCGGTGACCGGTAATAGATCTCGCCATTGTCTCCAATGCGCACTTCGACGCCTGGCGCCGGAACGCCAACCGTATCGGCCCGCACCTCGCCATCGGGTTGAATGGTGACATAAACCGTAGCTTCTGTTTGCCCATACAGCTGTTTGAGGTTGATCCCAAGCGAGCGGTAAAAATCGAACAGCTCCGGCCCAATCGCCTCACCGGCTGTATAGCCAATGCGCACGCGGCTCAGGCCGAGGGTGTTTTTCAACGGGCCATAGATAAAAATATCCCCCAGAAAATACTTCACCCGATCGATAAAGCCGACCGAGGCCCCGCTCAATAGCGCGGGCCCGACGCGCTTGGCATGGGCCATCGCCTTGTCAAACATCCATTTCTTGAGACGGCCCGCATCTTCCATGCGGATCATCACATTGGTCAACTGGTTTTCAAACACGCGCGGCGGGGCGAAATAATAGGTCGGACCGATTTCACGCAAATCCGTCATCATCGTCTCTGCGCTCTCAGGGCAATTGACGCAAAAACCCGTCCACAGGGCTTGCCCCATCGAGAAGGTATAATCACCAACCCAGGCCATCGGCAGATAAGCCAACACTTCTTCGCCCGGACCCAAGTCATCAAATTGCGATGAGTTTTTTGAGGTTTCAATGACGTTTCGATTGGACAAGACCACGCCCTTTGGGCGGCCCGTTGTCCCGGAGGTATAGAGCATCACGCAGGTGTCATCATAGGTCTGCGCCGCTTGGCGTTTGGCCAGCTCGTCGCCCAAATCTCCACGCGCCGCCCGGCCTTCCTCTTGCAAGCTTTGATATTGCTTGAGGATGCTGTGGTCATATTTGCGCAGACCGCGTGGATCCAAATAGATGATCGTCTGAAGATTTTTCAAACTGTCGCGAATGTCGAGGATCTTATCCACCTGCTCCTGATCACCGGCCACGATAAACCGCGCATTGCAGTGATCCAGAACATAGGCAATCTCATCTCCCACCGCATCTTGGTAAATTGGCACGGGTACAGCGCCAATGGATTGCGCCGCCAACATTGCCCAATAAAGATACGGACGGTTGCGACCCGCAATCGCCACATGATCGCCTTTTTGTGCACCGAGCGAGAGCAAACCCAAGGCCAAAGCCTCCACTTGCTCCACCGCTTCAACCCAAGTCCAGCTTTGCCAAATGCCAAATTCTTTCTCGCGATAGGCCGCTTTATCGCCAAACTCACGCGCATTGCGTGCCAATAATGCTGGAATAGAGACCAGATCCGCCGAATCCGTCGCAGTCAAAATACTATCCTCCCAATGCCGGTTCCCGGCGCCTTTTCATAGGCTCTGGTCAGATAATGGGACTGCGGGTTGCCAAAGGTCAATCAATTTTTTTGAACATCCGTTCAATTCCACCAAAATCGTCATGCGAAGACCCATCAAAGGATGCGAAAGGCACAGGAACGAGGGCGGCACTTACTCTTGCAAGATCACCCGCGTCGGATGAATTTCGCCTGATTTATAACGCCCAATCGCCTGGGCTTTGCCCTCATAGCTGACCCAAATTTCATCGCCATACTCTGCGGTGGTAAAACAAATCGCCGGATTGCCATTGCGCAATTTTGCCGCGCCTTCGGCATTGGTTGTTCCTTGCAACAGATCCGTCAAACCTTCTTCTAAAGGACGCAGAAACTGGTCAATCTCAGCGGTTTTTGCAAAGGGTTCGATCTGTTCGAGGCTGACCGCATGTTCCAAATCGAACGGGCCCGACCACAGGCGACGCAATTGCGCCACATGGCCATAGCAGCCCAAAACCTCTCCCAAGTCCCGTGCTATCGAACGCACATATCCGCCCTTGCCACAGGTCATTTCCAAGACCGCTTGATCGGCTGAGGGTCGATCACTAAGCAACAGCTCTTCGACCCAAAGCGGCCGGGCGGCAATCTGCATTTCTTCGCCCGCGCGCGCCAATTTATAGGCCCGCTGCCCGTCAATTTTCACGGCGGAAAATTGCGGCGGCACCTGCATGATTTCCCCAAGAAACCCCTGTAAGGCTTCAACAATCTGCGCATCATCGGGTCGCAGATCAGAGGTTTTGGTCACCTCCCCCTCCGCATCATCCGTATTGGTGGCCGCACCAAAGTTTACTGTAAATTCATAGGCTTTCGTTGCATCCGTGATATAGGGGATGGTCTTAGTCGCCTCGCCCAGCGCCACGGCCAAAAGCCCCGTGGCCTCGGGATCCAAAGTCCCCGCATGGCCCGCTTTTTTAGCATCAAATGCCCAGCGAATTTTATTGACCACAGCCGTGCTGGTCAGGCCTGCAGGCTTATCAACAATGACCCAACCGGAAATGTCCCGGCCCTTGCGTGTGCGTCCCATAGGTCCCTCATGCGTTTAATGCGGCTGCCCTAGCCCGGGCAGCGCAGCAGGTCAATCGCTCTGAGAGCCCGTATCTGCTGCATCCTCAACCTCTGGATCCGGCCCGAGATCCCGGCGCACCTCTTCGCGCTCAAATAAGGCGCGGGTGCTGTCTATCCGATCAAAAGTCTCATCGATGCGAAACCGCAGATCAGGGGCAAATTTCAGCCCTGCTTTGCGACCGACGATGCTGCGAATCTGGCCTTTGTTCCGCGCCAATGCGGCAATCGACTCCTCATAGAGCTTACCCCCCAGAGGCATGATGTAGACAGTCGCAATCTGCAAATCTGGCGAGGTGGTCACCTCTGAGACAGTGATTGAAATGCGGTTCAGTTCGGGATCGTGAATCTCGTCACGGGCCAGAATTTCAGACAGCGTTCGGCGAATAACCTCGCCGACTTTCAGTTGCCGTTGCGAAGGTCCGGATTTTTTGTGTGATCTGCTTTGTGCCATGGAAGAGGTCATAGGCGCTGTACCAATAGGTTTGCAAGTGGCAAAACTTTGCGCCACATAAGCAAGAAAGGAGAATGTCATGGCTCAAACCCCCGCAATCACCATCACCGGCGCCTCTGGGCGCATGGGGCAAATGCTGCTGCAAACTGTTTTGAACAGCGATAAAGCAAGGCTTGTCGGCGCCGTTGAACGCAAGGGACACCCCTGGGTCGGCCGCGATGTTGGTGAGGCTATGGGCGGCCAAGCTGTGGGCGTGGTTGTCACCGATGAGCCGCTTGAGGCTTTTGCGCTCTCTCAGGCAGTGATCGATTTCACCGCCCCCGCCGCCACGCTGGAATTTGCCGCCCTCGCCGCGCAAGCCCGCGCCGTGCATGTCATCGGAACCACTGGCATGAGCGAGGACGATCTAGAAAAGCTCGAACCGGCCAGCCGCCACGCGGTGATTGTGCGTGCTGGGAATATGTCACTTGGCGTAAATCTTCTTACGAAATTGACCGAAAAAGTCGCCGCCGCCTTGGATGAGGATTTTGACATCGAAATTATCGAAGCGCATCACCACCACAAAGTGGATGCCCCTTCTGGTACGGCCCTCATGCTTGGAGAAGCGGCCGCCACAGGCCGCGGTGTCTCATTGAGTGATATGCGCGACAGTGGCCGCGATGGCATCACCGGTGCCCGCAAACGCGGTGATATTGGCTTTGCCGCGATTCGCGGCGGTGATATCGTTGGCGAACACGACGTGCTCTTCGCCTCAGCCGGCGAGCGCATCATTTTGCGCCATGTCGCCACAGACCGCGCCATTTTCGCCCGCGGCGCGCTGAAAGCCGCGCTTTGGGGGCAGGGGAAAAAACCTGGTCACTATGATATGATGGATGTCTTGGGGCTGTAAAAACCCGTTCTAAAGCCTGGACTGCGCTGATAATATCGGTCCGCTTTAAAAATCCACCGCGATGCCTTTGCGCTCCCAGTCGCCAAATCGTACGGGCTCGGGTCCGTCACGCCCGCCAAGCTCTGGCGGCAGAGACTGCTCAGGTTGTGCCGCTTTGCGGGCTTCAGCTTCAGCCAGTGCGCGCGCGGCGGCGGCTTTGAGATCGGGTTTCTTGTTTTCTGTCATAAGGCTGATATACGCCGCTTTCATCAGATCGCAAGGATAGCTCATGCCCCGCCCCCCGCAAAAATCAGGTCGCCCCGGACTTTCCATGGCCGGTCAAACCAACAAACGTCCCGTTTTGAACCTGCCACGGCAGGCGGCTGTGCGGATATTGAACGGTGTGATGACTGAGCATAAACAGCTTTCTGAATTAACGCAGTCAGACGACTTCCAAGCCTTAGCGCCCGAAGATCGGGCCCGCAGCCAGCGTTTGGCCACCCATACCCTCCGCCATGTGGGCCGGGCGGATCGGGCTTTGCGGCCGCATTTGGCCAAGCTGCCAGCTGTCGAAGTGCTGAACATTTTGCGTCTGGGTTTGGTCGAGATCGCAGGGCTCGGCGCTCCAGCCCATGCTGTGGTCAATGATTTGGTCTCTATTTGCGCCGCCTCCAATCAAACCCGTCCCTATAAGGGCCTTATCAACGCTGTGCTGCGCAAGGCTGTCGCAGATGTGACTGGAAAATGGGACAAATCCCCCGTGCAAATGCTGCCAAAATGGCTGCGCAATCCTCTGCGCGAAGCCTATGGCAATGGNACAATTATGGCCATCGAAACCGCGCATATGCGCGGCGCACCGGTGGATTTGACGGTCACTGGCGATCTTGAAACCTGGGCGTCCACTTTGGGCGGCACGCCCTTGGCAAATGGATCCCTGCGCCTGGGCGAGATTGGGCAGATTTCGGCCC
>JGI20155J14468_10003532_pt1 | contig 10847 bp, 7 predicted proteins | sample COG_05_FD_14468 | JGI IMG/M metagenome (IMG submission 14468)
CCCCCGGAGGAAGAGGAAGAGGAGAGCGAAGAAGACAAAATGACGACGACTTTGATGACAACAACAGAAGAAAACAACAAACTGACGTTATTCGACGCCATGTGCCGATTACCATTGATTTTGCTCTTCGCTCACGTCGTCGGGAAACGAATGAATACGAGCGGTGTCAAATTCAGCAACAGTAGTGCTTTCGGTGGTTTCAAAGCGTTTAAGATGCCGCTCGTGACATCTTACATATTCGTCGGGATTTTATCCAGCACCTCGGTAAGACTTTGCTTTATTTGATTCTTATGTTATGTGTTCTTATTATTATTCTTACTATATATAGTTTTTAAACGTACTGACGCCTTTGGTCGTTCGCGAGTCCTTGTGGTTGGTCGACAACGCGTGTTTATCCGTCATCGGCGTATCGGCGGGCGCGGAGTTAAGCGCGAGGGATCTGAGAGGAGACGCGAGAAAGATTATAGTTTGGACGATTTCGATCGCTTTGTTTACGTGGATGACAGTTTTTACGGCGTTTACGGTCGGGAAGGTTTCCGATCGCGTTGAGTTTTTAGAGGATATGAATCGGAACGATTTTGACGACGATGGCGGCGAAGACGACGATTCTTCTTTTTTACGGCGGCGGCGAAAGTACTTGCGAGCGTGCGCGGTAGGATCGTTAATAGCTACGTTATCGATCGCTCGGAGTCCAGCTTCGGCGATCGCCGTTTTGAGAGAAACCGAAGCGAGAGGACCGTTTTCAAAATTGGTCGTCTCGGTGACGGTTTTGAAGGACGTTTTGGTCGTCGTTTTGTTCGCTTTGAACATGGAGATGATTGAATCTTTAGGATTGATGGACGCGAGCGTTGGCGGTAGCACTAGTAGTAGAGGTAGTGATGGTAGTCAAAATAGTAGTAGTCGTAGTGAGAGTAGCACTGTAGTATCCTCGTTGATGATGGTGAACGAGACGACAGATATTAATCATGATCAGACGAGCGCGCTTCTTAGGCATCTGATGACGACAATCGGCGGAGAAGAAACGACGTCGACAAACGATTACGAGTACCAGATGAGATCGATTATTCGCGCGTTAGAACCGGTGGTTTCTGTGTTTGGTTCCTTCGTGTTCGGTTTTTTCGCTGGAGCACCTTTACACTCGGTGTTGCGACGCTTGCCGTCGCCGAGTGTAGCGCAAACGGACGGTGGTGATCATCAAGCGGCGCATGTGAATGTAAAAACTCGATTTCGAGCGTTGATGAGACAATCGATGAAACCGCTGTTTACCATCGTCTACTCGACAACAATATTCGTCGTTTCCAAGCGATTGTTTTTGTTGGAACCGCTGTTAGTGTGCGTGTGTTGTGGGATATTTTGCGCCAACAGAGGTAATTTTTCCTCCGCGGCGACGACGACGAGGACGGCGGCGGACGAGGACGCGGCGAATAAGTTGGCGCAACAGCAACTCTTCAACACCATCGGCTCGAAGTCGTTGCACTCGTCCTTGGTCTCGTTACAGCCTTTCGTCAACTTGGTCTTTTTCACGCTCGCCGGAGTGGCGTTGGAAATGGAACACGTGATGAGAAGCGCGCAAGCGGCGATCCTATTGGTCGCGTTTCGCATACTCGGTATTTTCATCGCGTGCAGAATCGCCAGTCGTTTACTCCTCTCATCGGAAACGTCGTCGTTCTCCGGGGGTGGTGATAATACTATCGAGCAACAGCGCAAAGTCGCTTGGATGGCGCACGTGACCCAAGCCGGCGTCGCGTTAGGTTTGGCGAGAACGTGTTCGGTGAAATTTTCCGCAACGTGGGGCGAACAATTCGCCTCCGTCGCGACCGCGATGATCGCGCTGAATTTGTTAATTGGTCCGCCACTCTTTCGAATCGCGCTGACCAGAGTCGGCGAAGCTTCTTCGACGGAGGACAACAACAGAGGAGTTACCGTTGTTATCGTCGACGATAAAGAAGACGAAGAAAGAGACGAAGAATAAGAAGAATAATTAGTTTTCGCATCACAACAACAACAAATAATAATAACAATACTACTACTCTTGCATATATATCCTCTTCCATCGCTCGCCTACACAGAGAGCGTGTTGTCGTTTGAGAGAGAGATCACACGTATCTCTTCCTTTACTCCTCCTCTGCTTCAGGCAGCTTTAAATCCTTGAACAATTTCCCTTTATTCCTACTTTCCCACATGCTATCGAACCCTTTATTGACCATTTTCTCCCCGACTAAAGCGCCGGCGATGATCACGCCCACGTACACGGACGTGTTCGACTTTATTTTTGAAGAGAGAGAGAGAAAGAAAAGAAAGTTAATAAATATGGATGATGATGATGAGGTTGAAAATGAAGGGAAATCGGGAAAGAAAAACATCATCCTCCTAAAAGAAAAAACGCAAAAAAAGTACGCGCTCTTCTCTGCCCTTCTCGCGTAATAAAACGCACCATGAACGTCTTGTAAAACGTGTTGAACATCTCTCTACTAATCTCTCTCTCTCTTAATAGTAGAGTGTACTTTAAAAAGATGAGGAAAAACGAGAGCGACGAAAGATTTCTCTCGAGTCTCAAAGAAGAGGAAGAAACTTTTTTGTTTAGGGTTTTGGTGGGAGCGGAGTCTCTTCTTCGACAGTTCAGAACAAACGCACGATAAAATTTTAAAGCGCATCAGAGTAGTAAAGCTAAAGCTTTCTGCGTAAAACAACCCGCGATTATAAAATAAAAGTCTTCTCACGAAATCAGAGAGAAAGAAGAAGAGAGAGGACAACACGCGGAGAAAGAGAGATCGAGAGCGGTTTTGGCCTCTCGCGTTGTGAAAAGGAGTAAAGAAGGTTTTGGTCTCTCACATCATCATCTCGTTGAGAATTTGAGCGAAGCGTCTCCAATTCAATTAAAAGAGTAGAGAAAAGAGAATAACACGTTTAAGAAGAAGAGTTTATTAAGAAGATGTTGCAAAAAGCAAAATCGATCAAAAAAACGCTCAAAACCGAGGCGAAAGCAATCGCATACGGGACAGAACGCGTCGATAAACGAGGGAAACCGGTCACCTCGATCGCGGATAGGACGAATGTACGTTGCGTGATTTTGATTTGATTTTTGCGCTGGGTTTTGAGATGCCTCGCTTTGATGGGTTGACAAGACTTTTCAAAGCGCTTTCGCGCTCGGGTCGTTTTTAATGCCATTTTTTCTTTTCTTTCACGCCGCTGACACTCTTCAATTCTTTCTTTCTTTAACACTCTCTCTCAAATACGAATAATAACAACAGGCGTTCGTGTCGAAATCGATGGCGCCGAAAGAATACTTGGAGCTCGAAAACGCGTGCGTGAAAGCGTGCAACAACGACCTCTCCGCGCCGAAGGAGAAACACGTAAGGACGTTACTGTTAGCGTGCGGAGGCGGGCAAGGGAATTCGCCGGATCGAGTCTCCGTGGCGGATATTAACTACGTCTTGAATTCAATCACGAAAGTTATCGGGAAAGCGACCGGGTGGATATCTATGCTTAAATCGCACGTGGTGTTACACCGCTTGTTTCAAGAGTGCGGAGGGAAGTTTCAGAGGGAATTTTTCCACCACGCGGAAGCTTTGAGAAACGCGCGATCGGGTGGGAAAGAACAAGATTTGTTTTCGTTGAGATATTGGAAAGATGACTCGAGTCAAACCGCGTTCGAGTTGTCCGGTTGGGTGAGGGCGTACGCGTTGTATTTTGAAGAGTTTACGTGTTGCGCAAAGTTTTGGCCGTTTTTGTGTTCGCAAGGAAGCGGCTCGACGCCGATGCAAGCGTATAACTTCGATCAATTGTTGCAACACGTTCCAGTGGCACAAACGCTGATGCGACGATTGACGGATTGCGATCCAACTGGAGAGGTTTTACGGAGAAACGACGTTCCCGTGAGAGCCGCGACGGCGTTGATGTTCAAAGATTCTTTGAAAGTGTTCAAATTAGCCAACGAAGGCGTGTGCGCTTTGGTCGGTTTGTTCTTCGAACAAGATAAGTCGAAAGCGAGGAAAGGGTTGGAGATTTATAAGCGGTCGGTGATTCAACACGAAGATTTGCAGCGGTTATACGCGACGTGTCAAAAGATGCAAATCGTCAACCAAGCGCCGGCGTTGGAGGCACCGCCGGAGTCGTTTTTAGGCACGATGCAAGAGTACGTGGATACGGCGAAAGCGGGGGAAATGCCAGCCGGAGTTGGCGCGAGACGTTCGAACAGAGGGACGAGTGGTGGTACTGCGCCTCCTTCTGAATCGTCGCCGGGAGCGGCAGCGGCGGCGGCCACGTCGCCGAGTGGCGGAACGGCGTCGCCGCAACAAAACGCAAACGCAACCTTGGACGCGTTGTTTGGAGAGATGAACATTCAAACGCCTCCGCAGAATGCGCGAGAAGCGCCGAGTAGCGTAGTAGCTGGGAGGAATTTTCTTCCCGCGGGTACAACCGCATCGGCCCCAAACGACGATCCGTTCGGTTTAGCGACGATTACTCACACGAATGGCACCGGAGGAAACTCTAATCGAGGTCATCAACCCGCCGCGTCCACGAGCGCGAATCTTCCGCCGGCGCCAGTTCGAGCCCCAAATCAGCAACAGCAACAACACGTGCGAAACGGCAGCAATAATCCGTTCGGCGACGATCTCTTTGGTACGCCTAAGAAAGCGGTCGCGGCTCCGGTTGATTTGAACTCGTTATACGAACAAGCCAACACGCGACAACAGCAACAACACCAACAACCGCAGCAGCAGCAGTACGGAGGAGGAATGATGCCGCCGCCGATGGGCGGAGGTATGCCGCAACAGATGATGATGGGTGGTAACCACCCTGGATATTATCAACAACAGCAAACACANCATCATCATCATTCTTTACAGCAACAACAACAACAAACGTCTCCGCCACAATACGGAGGCATGGGAGGAGGGTATCCCCCGCAAGCGGCGGCGGCGCAGAACATGGGGTACCCCACAATGATGGCGGCTGGCGGGCAATATCATTCGCCGCCGGGGCAAAACTTTCATCCTCAACAACAACAACACTTTAATCCTCCTCTTCAACAACAACAACAACAACACTCTAGCAACAATAATAACAACAACAACAACAACAACTTTTTGATATAAATTATATATACTACCATCACATACAGTACTCGTTCTAAACATCATCGTCTTTCGTTCGCGGCGCGAACAAAAGTAAAAATTCTTCACACGAAAAGCGTCCCTTGGGGAGAGCAGACGCATCATCATCATCATCATCATCAGTCGCGCAGACAGACCCCACCAAGAGATCATCACGCGGCAAGGAGGAGGACAACTGCTCCCGTCATCAAAACGCTCACACTCTCCCTTAAACAAAGTTCGATCATCATCATTTAGCAGATCTGAGATGAAAAGTCTGCGTTCTCGTCCAAGCGGCGTAACTGTCGTCTCGGGATGTGTTCGTAACTGTCGTCGTAATCATCATCATCATCCTCGGCGGAGGAGGAAAAGAGAAGACTTTCAAGAAGATACGCAAAGAAAACAGACGAGAACGATGCGTTTTTTTACATTCGGAGGTGGGAGGAGGTCCTCTGCATCATTAAACTCCGCAGTAAACTCTTTCGACGCAAAATCATCAGACGAGGAGGACGAAGACTTTGACAAAAATGTTGCAAAGAACGAGACAATCATGGGGATTGAATGTGAATCCGGGATATCGTACGACGAAAACTTGGTCGGTTTAACCAAACCGATAGCGTTTGCGTTGTTCAAACACAAGACGCAAGCGGTGATTACGCTCGGTATCGTGTTACTTTTTAGCACCGCGGATCGGACGATTTTCACGCTGACGGCGTTACCCATCGCCAACGAGTTGGGTTTGTCCATCGCGCAAATCGGGTGGATACAGAACGTTTTTTTGATCGGGTACATGAGCACGAACGTTATAGGTGGGCAACTGGCGACGAGTAAGAAGAGCGGGAGCATAAGTCCTTCGAGTTTGTTATTTTTGGCGCTGTTTTTTTGGTCGTTGGCCGTCGCGGTGTTGCCGACGTTGTTGTGGTTGAAACGCGGAGGCGGTTTGCTTTTCGGATTGGAGACGATTTTGACGCCGTTTGCGATATTACTCATCAGTAGATTATTGTTTGGGTTAGCGTCTGGGGTCGCGTTACCCGCCGCGGCTGGGTTTTGTGGCACGTCCGCGTACTTTCTCGACGCGGAAAGAGGAGAAACTTTTACGACTTTATTGAGCATGTTCAACGTCGGCTCTGGGTTCGGGATGTTGTTCGGAGGATTTTTAGTTCCCGTGATTGGTTGGAAAGGCGCGTTTTTCGTGTTTGGTTTGAGTGGGATGGTGTACGCCGTCATCGCGTTTATGCGTTTGAGAAGGTTAGATCGTTTCATAGAAAAAGTAGAGGAGCGGCATAATCCGTTTTCCTCGTCCATGGTTGGCGATATCCCCATGCTCTCCGAAGACGAGTGCGTCGCGTTAGACTCTTCTTTGACCGAGGAGACGAACTCGAACGAGGAACAAGCGCGTTTTGACATCGCCTGCGAAGACTATAGCAATCGAACGTGGCTGAAGAATTCCCCGCTCTCCGTCAAATTCCAACTTTTAGTGGTCACGCTCGCCCACATCATGACGAACATCGGCTTCTTCACCTTTCAAAACTGGCTCGGAATTTACATGCAAGGCAGTTTAGGCTTTTCCGTGTCAGATACCGGCGCGTATTTGTTCGTCCCTTGGTTCATGACCGCTTTAGTCGCGTATTTCGGCGGGAAATTCTGCCAAAAAGCCATTCGAGACTTCCAAACGCCTCCTTGGAAAACGCGACAAATCGCCATGACCGTCGCGACCATGATCCCCGCATTCGGCTGCCTCCTCTTGGCGTACTTCTCCCTCGCGCTCTCCTCCACGCCTCTCTTCGTCAGCGAAAACATCCAAATCCTCCCCGTCTCCATCATCGCAATAATCGTCGGTGCTCAAGCCGCTAGCGTCGCCGGCGTCCACGCGTACTTACAAGACTACGCCTCCGACCGCGCCGGAAGCATCCTAGGCGTCACCAACACCGCCGGCGTCTTCAGCTGTCTCGTCGCTAACAAAGTCATCGCCAAATGGGTCGGCCAAAGCGCGACACTAGGGTTCGCCAAAGTCTTTCTCGGATTGGCAGGCATGTACGTCTTTTGCGGATGCGTTTGGATACGGAACATGAAAGGAGATAGATTGGACGGTAAGGTAAAAATCTAGAGTATTTTTGAATGCATTACGAGTACTCACCCCCACAAGTTTTGGATAAACTTCGCTACAAATTTCGCACACGTTTGCTTTTCTATTTATTAGTATTTAAAGAAGATGATGAGAACGAGGACGGTACCATCATCATCGCAATCGTTGTTTTTTAGGAGGAGGAAGTTGTCTCCTAAAGTTCTGCATCGCACACAGGCTGCGAAAGCTTCTTTAACTTCTTTAAAAACAACTGAATCTTCACTCTTTCTCGCGTTGGACGAATTCAACGCGGAATGCATCGCGGGCGAAACAAACGCGGTACACGGGCGCCTGTACGCACACGCGGATATATTTCGACGGGCACAAACGAAAACGAACGAAATGAAAGAAGATTTAGCGCGAGAAATCGAAAACGAGATACGCGCGAGCACGAAGAGAGAACACATCGAAGCGGCGAGAGCGAGGAAAAAAATAGACCAAATGCAGGAGGCGTTTCAACTGTATCGGGAGGACGTGGCAGCGCTGACGAGGATTCAGACGATTCAGACGACAAAAAGAAAGTGCGATGATGATAACGATGATGTAAATGGAAACGACGACAAAACTGATGCAGATAATATATATAATACGATAGACGTGATGCAGACGATGCAGACGAAAACATCCGGTAACATTCAGACCAACTTTTTCATTCGCAAAGACGACTGCGACGAGTATGGCCGAGCGGTTCGGCTCGTCGGAAGCTGCAAAGAACTCGGCCAATGGGATGTGCAGAAGAGCACGGAGTTGAAGAAAGTGGACGAAAAAGATAACTTATACGCGTGTTCGTTGGATATGAGCGCGAAATCCATAGACGACGGGTTCAAGTTTAAGTTTTTTACGTGCTGCGCGAAGAAAGAGAACAACAACGTCGAAGACGTCGATTGGCAAACGTGCGAAGACGGTTCTTTCCGGAACGCCATCGACGGAAGCGGCGAAACGATTGCGTTGAACTTTACCGTAGATTGGATGGGAAACAAAGAGGAAGAACGGGTATGGGTGTGTCAATCGTTAGAACGATGACGACAGGCGCTGCGGTGTATGTATTGTATAACGTTATTAGGTAGATGATATTTATTATTAGTCCCGCTCGCGGTGTTCGATTACAAAACAATTCTCTCTTTTGTTTGCTTCATAAATAACTGTGCGTCGTATTTTTCTCCGCCTGACTTACAGCGAACGCGAAAACCATCGATTCGATTGGATTCTTTCGCGCTCTAATCGCCAGATTGAAAATTCAAACACTCGCTCTACTACTCTCTCCTTTTGACTTATACTTTTGATGATGAATAAATAATTAATGTTCTGCGTCGTCGTGCAGATTTTCGTGCGAACTCATCACGCAATGGCGAATAACACACTAAGTGCGGTCGCGATAGATACGCCGAACGTCGCAACGATCGCGTCTCTCGTCGTGATTGCGCTGGAATCCGCGAATAAAGCAGAAGGCGTCTTTCTCTCCGCCTCTTCTTTCAAATCGGTCACGCACTTCTTCTCGTTATCGGCATTCTCCAACGCCGCGCAGTTTTCGTGCGTCACGTAAATCGCACTCTCGTCCGCATTTCGAAAGTATTTCGGACACGCGTCGTCGTTGGACAACGTTCCACCGTACACGTTGGTCACGAGATCGTTCAACAACAGCGCCGGTCGAACTTCGCCGGATTCTTTGAGATCGTCCGTCATGCCGTTGCCTCGCGAAGCGTCCACCCGTAAGAGCAAACCGCCGTTGCCATCTTTCGCTTTGACCGTTTGGCCAGAGAGTTGGTCGAACGCCAAGTTGCTTTCGTAAGCAGAGCGATTTAACGAGGAAACGTCGTAAAAGTAGCTCTCGTCCACGACCACGTCGTAATCGCGAATGGCTGAATGAAACGCTTCCTGTTGCGTGTCGATGGCAAACGCCTTTTTCAAAAAACCCGCTTCGCCTTGGTACGCAAGCATCCCTGCATCCACACACAACGAAGTGCGAAAGGTGTCGTGTAAGATTTCGTAATACGAGCCCATCTTTTGCACCCAAACGCATGTCTTTTTCTCGGACAAACTCGCCACGATGCCCTTCTCCACGTACGTCTTAATAGCCTCCACGGCGTCGCTTTCCAAGGCGAAATACTCGTTCGCAAACTGTTCCTTATCGAAGAACAAGCTCACAAACTTCACCCATTCGGCGCGTAAAATCGCGGTGTCGTCCGCGTTCCCGTGAAACAAGACGTTCACTTCTTCTCGGTTCCCGCACTTACCGGTGCCGTACTCATCCGTGAACGTCAAATCGACGTTCAACTCGTCGCACTTCGCCGACCACGCCGTCGTATCCACACTCCAATCCGCTCCGTATACAGCATATGCATGATCGATAATCTCTCCATTTTGCACCGCCAACTGCATGCACGGCGAGTGCATGTACTGCGAGTCGATCAACTTCAAAGTCTCCGCGTCCACATCCAACGCTTCCAAATACGCCAACGCGAACGTCCCGCCGACTGCAATCGACGTCGCTGGAATTTCAAAATGTCTCGTTTCTGTGCCATCGTCGCTCACGAGTTCAATCATTTCGTTCGTGTTCGGATCGATCGTCGGTACGTCCGTCCCTCGTTTCCTCAACACGTACGTGTTTTTCGTGCATTTGCCTGGATTTTTCACCGCGTGGTCAAACCCGCACTTCATGCGTACGATTTTAAAATACGTGCCGTACGTGACTTCGTAATCGTTCTCGATTAAGATTTTGCGTTCGTTCGAGCCGATATTGGTGGTATCGGAGGATAAGCGAACCGAGCGGGACGAGTAATGGTCCGTGCCATCATGATCAATCATCGTTTGTTTTTCGTCGTCGTTCTGTTGTGCGCTCGTTGGTGTTATCATTGAAAGCGTTGAAGCCGCCAACATCATCATCAAGAAGACAAACGTTCTCATCGTCGTTCTTTTCGATGATGTATTATTCATCATCATCGTAATCGTCGTCGTTTACGGACAAAAGACAAGAGATGATGATGATGATGTCTCTCTCTAGGGTAAAAGTGAGGAAAAACAGAGAGGTTTGTTTTCTCAAAGTGGCACACGCCGCCGGGCCTCCCCTTCACGCAGAGCCGAAAAAACAGAAAAAGAGGAGAGAGACTCTTTTTTGATGAGAAAAGAGAGAGATTCCATCCTCGTCGTCGTCCTATTTTTCGCTTTCACAGCTCAGCTGACGATGTGAGAAAGAAAGAAAAAGAAAGAGAAACACTTTTTCAAAACGCCAAAAAATCCAAAAATGTTCGCGTCTCTCCTTTTTTGTTCTTTTTGTTCTTTAAAATACAGCAGGTGTTGTTTTGGTAAACGCTCGTAATCGTCTCATCGCTCAATACAACGACATCGCAATACTCTTAATGATATCGGCGTAATTGGTTCTGGGCACCAACCTTTCTTTTTCTCTCTCTCGAGGAGGAGTAGTGTACGCATAAGTCGTGGTACTCTTTGTTGTAACGAGTCCCGCCAAAGCGACGCGTCGCTTTGGCGGTCTGAAGCTTGCTTTCTATATACGCTTCGTTTTCGTCATCATCGAGCGATGAGGATGGATCTCTCTAACGATGCCAAGGCGTCTTTAATCGCGCTTAGTTCTCTTCTAAAAGTCGTAGTTTCTTCTTCGGCGTTTGTTT
>JGI20155J14468_10003547_pt1 | contig 10813 bp, 10 predicted proteins | sample COG_05_FD_14468 | JGI IMG/M metagenome (IMG submission 14468)
GTTTTGGGTCTTATTTCCTTAAATTTAGATTTTACCTCATTAGATAAACCTGAAAATTGATCATAATCAATATTATCAGGAATTGATAGATTCTCATCTCTCTTAAAAGCTAAAATGTCAGCTTTTTGCTTTTTTAAATACCCTCTATAATGCGAATTAATTTCAATTTGCTCATCTATCTCTCTTCCATGAAATTGAATTTCAGGCCATATTTTTCTAATTTTAACCATATCGACATATTTCTGTGTCAATATCTCTTCTGCTGACCTTAAAACACCGTCTTTAGCGATATTAATTCCATATTTAACTACCTTAGAGGGGGAAATATTTAAATTTGACATCTGCATTGATATTTTGCTTAATTTTACAAACTTGTCCTCAAAAATCTCTTTTCTATGATCAGATATTAATCCAATACTAATGCCTTTGTGTGTTAACCTTAAATCAGCATTATCAGATCTGAGACTTAATCTGTATTCAGCTCGAGAAGTAAACATTCTATAAGGTTCAGAAACTCCTTTCGTTACTAAATCATCTATCATTACCCCAATATAACCATCTGATCTGTCCAAAATAAAGGGCTCCATATTTTTGAAAGACAGGGCCGCGTTAATCCCCGCTATAAGACCCTGAGCTGCTGCCTCCTCATACCCTGTTGTTCCATTAATTTGACCTGCAAGATATAAATTTTTTATTTTTTTTGTCTCTAACGTCAAAAAAAGCTCTCTTGGATCAATATAGTCATATTCTATAGCATATCCTGGTCTAATTACTTTAACATTCTCTAAACCATTGATATTGTTAAGTATTTCGTGTTGAACAACCTCAGGTAGAGAAGTAGATATACCATTGGGGTAAATAGTATGATCATTAAGACCCTCCGGTTCTAAAAATATTTGGTGATTAGCTTTATCAGCAAATTTTACTATTTTATCCTCTATAGAAGGACAATATCTAGGGCCAACCCCTTGTATGCTACCAGAGTACATGGCGCTCTTAGATAGATTCTTTTCAATAATCTTGTGAACCTTTTCATTAGTATAGGTCATCGAACAAGACACTTGCTTGTTCAAATTTTTTTTAGTTAAAAATGAAAAAAAATACGGATTGTCATCTGCAAATTGTTTTTCTAAATTTTCAAAGTTTATAGTTCTAGAATCTAACCTAGGCGGCGTCCCTGTCTTTAGTCTTCCAATTTTAAAATTATATTTTGCAAGCTGTTCACTTAAACCTGTACTTGGTTTTTCATTGAATCGACCAGCGGGTGTTCGCTTATCGCCAATATGAATCAATCCATTTAAAAAAGTACCGGTTGTTAGTATTAACTTATTACAACTTATTTTATTGCCCTGTAATGTAATAAATCCAGTTATGGTGTTATTTAGAAATATAAACTCTACTATTGGATCTGAAAAAATCGTTAAATTACAATAGTTTACAAGTTTTTCTTGCATAAACTTACGGTATAATGATCTATCAGATTGTGTTCGTGGGCCTCTTACTGCTGGACCTCGACTTCTGTTTAGAAGTCTAAATTGTATTCCAGACTTGTCTGCTACCTCACCCATAACGCCATCTAAAGCATCAATCTCCCTTACTAAGTGACCTTTTCCTAACCCACCAATAGCTGGATTACACGACATCTCTCCAATAGTATTTTTGTTATGAGTAAATAGGGCTGTATTGACTCCAAGCCTTGCAGAAGCTGCTGCGGCTTCACATCCTGCATGGCCTCCACCTATGATCACTACATCAAAAAATAAATCTTTTTTCATGATGTAAATTTATATTCGATTAGAATATTTACAAGATTTGAGTTTCTTTTCTTAAATAAATCATATTTATCAATGAAAATTGACAAAATTGCTCAAAAAATACAGGAAAATTGCATTTATTTACCAATACAAAAATCGTTGAAAATACTACCTAATATCTCCTCTACATCAACTTTTCCAACGATCATACCTAAATGCCTGGTTGCCAACCTTAAATCCTCAGCTGCTTTATCAAAATCTTTTTTATCATTTTTATCTGAAAAATTTTTAAGGTGTTCGGCACATTGTACTAAATGCTGTCTATGTCTTTCTCTGGTAATTAAAATATCCTCTTCAGAAATAAACTTTTCTTTTAAGTAATTTTTTATTTTTGAGATTAGCTTATCTATATTTAAATTATCTTTTAATGAAATTAAAACATGATTGAACTTAGAGATTTCTGGATCTAATTTTTCTTTTAAAAGATCAGATTTATTTACTACTAATATTGCATTGTTTTTTAATAAATCGCTTAAAAAACCGCTTAAATCAATACTTTTAGCTTCAACTACTACTAATTTCAAATCGGCATTTTCAGCCTTTTTCAGAGACAATTTAATACCTTTTTTTTCAATTTCATCTTTCGAATCTCTTATGCCGGCCGTATCAGATATAATTACAGGATAACCATCTATATTTAAATGTGTTTCAACAACATCTCTAGTGGTACCAGCAATCTCTGAGACTATTGCAGCCTCTCTGTTTGACAGGTTATTTAGTAGACTTGATTTACCAGCATTCGTCGGTCCTACAATTGCAATTTTAAAACCCTCACGAATTATCTCCCCCACTTTTTGGTCATTAAGAATTTTATTAATTTCTTTTAAAACATCTAATGAGTCCTTCTTTATTTTTTTTAAATTTTCATCTGGAAGATCTTCTTCTGGAAAATCTATTTTTGCTTCAACAAATGATAAAATTTTCAACAATTTTTCTCTTAGTTCATTAAATTTCTGAGAAGATTTCCCTTTCATTATTTTTACAGCTTGTAATCTTTGAATTTCGGTCTCAGCTGANATTANNTCGGCTATGCTCTCTGCTTTTAANAAATTTATCTTACCATTTTGAAAAGCAAGCTTAGTGAATTCACCGGCTTCAGCCAATCTACAATTTTTAATTTTTGCAATCTCTTTCTGAAGCGCCAAAACCACAGCTTTGCCTCCATGTACATGAATCTCTGCCATATCTTCACCTGTATAGCTCTCAGGCCCTGGAAACCATATAATTATCCCTTCGTCAATCAACTCAGAAGTGTTGATATAGTTTATTTTCCGCAGGGTTGCAGTTCTCGGGCTGGGGATTTCTTTACTAGTTAACGACTCTATAACATTTGAAGCCTCAGGACCTGAAATTCTTACAATCGCAACTCCGGAAACTCCTGGTCCAGTTGATAAAGCGTAAATAGTCATAAAATATTATAACTTTTATTCTATTAGATTGGAAAACTTAATTANGCTGGCTTATTCATTGAATTAAAAAACTCAGCGTTGTTTTTTGTATCTTTTAACTTAGAGNTGATAAATTCAATTGCATCCATTGTCCCCATTGGGGCTATAATTCTTCGAAGAACATTCATTTTTTGTAAATCATTCTTATCAAAGAGTAATTCTTCTCTTCTGGTTCCGGATTTAGTTATATCGATTGCTGGATAAATTCTTTTATCGGCAATTTTACGATCGAGTACAGTCTCACTATTCCCTGTCCCTTTAAATTCTTCAAAAATAACTTCATCCATTCTACTTCCGGTATCAATTAGTGCTGTAGATATAATTGTTAAAGATCCACCTTCTTCGATGTTTCTAGCGGCACCAAAAAATCTTTTTGGTCTTTGAAGTGCATTTGCATCAACACCACCTGTTAAAACTTTTCCGGAACTTGGTATTACTGCATTGTATGCTCTACCCAACCTCGTGATTGAATCTAAAAGTATAACCACATCCTTTTTATGCTCTGTTAGTCTTTTAGCTTTTTCTATAACCATCTCCGCAACAGCAACATGTCTCTGCGCTGGCTCATCAAATGTAGAACTAATTACTTCACCTTTAACTGTTCTCTGCATATCTGTAACTTCCTCGGGTCTTTCATCGATAAGTAAAACCATTAAATAACTTTTTGGATAATTTTTAGCGATTGAATTTGCTATACTCTGTAAAATCATGGTTTTTCCCGCTTTTGGCGGTGAAATAATAATTGATCTTTGACCCTTTCCAATTGGACTTACAAGGTCAATTAGCCTTGGGGTTAAATCTGGTTTTTTTTCAACTTTTGTTGTTTCAACCTCCATAACCATTTGTTGATCAGGATAAAGAGGCGTTAAGTTATCGAATGCAATTTTATGACGAGCTTTCTCGGGTTCCTCAAAATTTATTTTACTAACTTGTAATAATGCAAAATATCTCTCACCTTCTTTTGGTGCTCTAACTGGTCCTTCAACCGTGTCTCCTGTTCTCAAACCAAATTTTCTAATTTGACTTGGACTAACATATATATCATCTGGTCCAGGTAAATAGTTTGATTCCATTGCCCTTAGAAAACCGAAGCCATCTTGTAAAAGTTGTAATACGCCCGCACCTGTGATCTCTTCTTTTTCAGCAACTTTTTTTAAAATCGCAAATAAAATTTCTTGTTTTCTTAGCGTGCTAGCATTCTCTATTTGAAGCTCCTCGGCCTGAGTAATAAGTTGTTCTGAAGATTTTAATTTTAATTCTTGAATGTTCATGATTGATAATTATTAAGGATTTAATAATAAGCTAATATATATACTATTTTAAATTTTTCAACCATAGATTGGCTTGAAAACTACAATAAATACTATCAAAATTAACATTAATGTTGGTATTTCATTAATATAACGATAAAATTTTGAGGTCTTCTTGTTTTGATCTAAATTAAAATGATTCAGCAATAATCCTAAATAAAAGTGATAAACTGTTAATAGAATCACAAAAGTTAACTTTAATTGTAACCATAAATTAGCTAATTGATCAAAACCTATTTCGTGAATTAGCAATAATCCAAAGAGCCAGCTTATGGCCATGGCTGGTGTCATGATATAATAAAACAATTTTCTTTCCATTGTTTTAAATACACTCGAAATAATTTCGTTATTATTTTCAGAGTGGTAGACAAATATTCTTGGGAGATAGAGGAGGCCAGCCATCCATGAAATTACGGCTATCAAATGCACGCTTTTAAATAATAAATAACTATTCATAACTTAAACACGGACATTTTTTAAATTGGTTGGGGCATCTAGCCTTTGGTGGAAAAAGCTTTCCATTAAAACTATAATTTTTTTTATTAATTATTAAATTAGACATTGCTTTTATATAATATTCATTTGTTCCTAGTGCGGGAACCCTTGAATAATTTTTACAACCATTTTTATCTGCCAGTTCCTTATATTCTATATCTAATTCCACTAATGTTTCGGAGTGTTCTGAAACAAAAGCAATGGGCACTAAAACTATATGTTTTCCTAACTTTGAATTTTCCACAATTATATCTTCAGTGGATGGTCCAATCCACTTTAAGGGTCCGACACGGCTTTGATAGCTCAATATCCAGTCAAGGTCTTTAATGTTTAGAGATTTAATAATCTTATTTACTGATTGCTCTACTTGCCACTGATATGGGTCACCTTTTTTAATGTTTTTTTCAGGCAATCCATGTGCAGAGAAAATTAATTTGAAATTCTCTAATTTTTCTATTTTTTTAGTTATTTCATTTTTATGTGCTTTAATAAAATTTTCATCCGTCGGATAACAACAAATTGTACTAGTTTTTACATTTAGGTTTTCTTTTACACAAATGTCATTCCACTCTTTTATGGATGAACCAGATGTTGCAGCTGAATATTGCGGATAAAGTGGCATCAAGATTATTTCATAAGGGTCATAATTAATTACCTCTTTAACAATGTTTTCTGCTCTTGGATGCCAACATCTCATAACTATAAAACATTTGTAGTCAGATGAATTATCATCTTTATTTAGTTTTAATTCTAAGGCGGAAGCTTGTTCTTGTGTTAGTTTTAAAATAGGAGAAGATCCCCCTAATTCCTCATAGATCTTTTTTGCAATTGGGGCTCTTCTATTCGCTATCAACTTTGCCAACGGATATCTAAAAAAACGTGGTAAGTTTAAAATTGCTGGATCATTGAATAAATTAAATAAAAATGGTTCAACATTTTCTAATTTGTCTGGACCTCCTAAATTAAATAAAATTACAGCTTTCCTCATTTAATAATCTTTTACAATTTTAACCAAATAATCCATCATATTAGGATCGGTTTCTGGTAAAACTCCGTGGCCTAGATTAAAAATATAAGGATGATCTTTAAATATATCTAGATATTTTTTTGCTTCTTTTTTTAAATTATCTTTATTAGATAACAAAATTTGAGGATTCATTCCACCCTGGACAGGTATTTTAACATCTTTTAAAATTTGTTTGGGATCTACTTCATAATCAATACAGATGGCGTCTGGTTTAACAACTTCACAATAATCTTTATAATTTTTTATTCCTCTTGGAAAACATATCACCGAAGTATTTAAGGATTTTACATATTCAACTAAATTTAAAGTTGGGATATATACATAATTAGGTAAATCTTTTTCTTCTAATAATCCGGCCCAACTGTCAAATATCTGAATTATTTCAGCACCATTATCTACTTGGTTTTTAATATGAATTTTAAGAAATTTTTCTAAGATTAAAAATATTCTATTTATTAAAAAGTTATCTTTAAAGAAATCATCTTTTAATTTTAATTTNGGCGATTGTTTATTAATCATATAAACCAAAAGTGTCCAAGGGGCGCCAACAAATCCTATGGTACTTTTGTTTTTTGTTATTTCACTATCACTTACTTGTTTTATGGCTTTATAAACAGGATAAATTTTTTTAACAAAATCAATTTCGTCTAATTTAGAAACTTTATCTAAATTTAAATCCCCTAAAAAAGGACCAAAATTTTTTTTAAATTCAACTTTTTGATTTAATCCATATGGTACCATTAATATATCGGAAAAAATTATTGCAGCATCTAAATCAAATCTCTTTAGTGGTTGCAATGTTATTTCTGTAGATAATTGATAATCTAAACATAATTTTATAAAATCAGGATTTTTTTTTCTAATTTCTCTGAACTCAGGTAGATACCTTCCTGCCTGTCTCATAATCCATATAGGAGTAATATTAGTTTCCTTATTGACAATTATTTTTTTGATAGGTGACATATTAATAATTAAATATAAAAAGTAGTATTATTAGTATAACTTGTGAATAATGATGATTAAATTTAGTAAACATTTTATAAACAGCTTATTAACATTTAAAACTTTATATTCGCTTAATATATAAGTAAAATTGAAGCTATTTAATAATCCATCAAATTTACACTAAATTTTATACACATGTTTAAAAATGTGAATAAAAGCCTTATTTTACAATAAAAAATTAAAAATATTAAATTTAAGAAATATGCTTTAAATAATAAAAACTTTTTAACGTTTTATACATGAAAAATACACATCAAATCTATTTAATTTCTGACTCTACCGGTGAAACCCTAGATAGAATTTTTTTAGCTATAAAAGCTCAATTTAAAAATATTGAATATAAAGTGCACACTTATTCTTTTACTAGAACAGAAAATCAAATTTTAAAAATATTATCTGATGCTGAAAAATATCCTAATTCTGTCATTCTTTATTCTATAGTTGATAGTAATTTAGCAAAATATTTAGCAAACACCAGTGACACTAAAAAAATCCCTTGTTTTGGTGTTTTAGGTGATCTTATTTTAAATTTTTCTAAATTACTTAATCAAAAAGCTTCTCACCAACCGAGTGGACAACATGCTCTTAATGATGAATATTATAAAAGAATTGCCGCAATTCAATTTACGATGAGCCACGATGATGGTAATTTAGTTAAAGAAATAACCAAGTCAGATATAATATTATTAGGAGTTAGTAGAACAAGCAAAACCCCAACATCTATATACCTGGCCAATAAAGGATTTAAAACTTCCAATATTCCCCTGATAAATAAAAACTCAATACCACAAATCCTAAAAGAAAATCCGAAAATATCTTGTGTTGTGGGTCTCAATACAGAACCAGAAAGGTTGGTGGATATTAGAAAAAACAGAATGAGCTCACTTAAAGAAACAGAAAATAAATCATATACAGATCTTGAAAAAATTAAAAAAGAGGTTGATGAAGCAAAAAATACATTTAAAAAATACAAGTGGCCAACAATTGATGTAACAAGAAAATCTGTAGAGGAAACCGCAGCATCAGTTATAAAAATATACGAAATATATAAAGAAAATGGTTAACTTAATACTTGCATCAAAAAGCAAAGTTAGAAAANAAATACTTGATAAAAACAACATATCAAGCACAGTTAAANCATCAAATGTAGACGAAGATGNTATTAAAAAAAGNTTATTAAAAGACCAGGCTTNACCAGAAATAATTTCTAAAAATTTAGCCGAACTAAAGGCNAACAAAGTAAGCCAAAACGATGATACTAATTTAGTTTTAGGAGCCGATAGTGTAATAGACTTANACGGAAAAATAATTTCAAAACCAANAAATAGAGATGAAGCACTAAAAATATTAAAGGAATTGAATGGNAAAAAACACTACCTAATAAGCTCAGTTTGTATTTCGAAAAATGGTACTATGATTTGGAATCACACAGATAAAGCAGAATTAACAATGAAAAANATGACAGATCAAGACCTTAAGGACTATTTAGCTAAAATATCTGATGAAAATTTATATGCATATAATGTTTATCAAATAGAAGGCGAAGGTAGAAAATTATTTTCAAAAATTGAAGGAGATGAAAATACGATAATGGGCNTACCAATAAAAAAAATAAAAGAATATTTAAATAATTATAAATGAAAAAGATATAATTTTTATTATGAAAAAATATTTAGTCATAGGAAATCCCATTGAGCACTCGTTATCACCCAAATTACATAATTATTGGATAAAAGAGAATAATATAAAAGCGGATTATAAAAAAAAAAAAACAAACAAAGATGAAATAAAGAACTTAATCTCAAATGTTAGAAACAAAAAAATTGATGGTTTAAATGTAACGGTTCCTTATAAAAAAGAAATTATTAATCATCTAGATAAGCTCACCCCAGAAGCAAATAAAACACAATCAGTCAATACAGTTTTTTTGAATGGTAATAAAGTAACTGGCCACAACACAGATATTAGTGGTTTTGAACTTGCTATAAAAAAAATAAATTTTGATATTAAACAAAAAGAAATCTTGATTCTTGGAGCCGGAGGAGTTGTTCCGTCAATAATTTTTGCTATTCATGAGATGGGAGCCAGAAAAATTAGTGTGATGAATAGAACGCGAAGTAAAGCAGAAAATTTAAAAAATTTGTTTAAAGAAATTATTGTCTTGGATTGGGGTGAAATACCAAATTGTGACATGATTATTAACGCTACAAGTGTTGGGCTTAAAAAAGAGGATAAAATAAATTTAGATTTCTCAAAAATTTCAAAAAATAAATTATTTTATGATATAATTTATAATCCAATAAAAACTAATTTTTTGAAAACAGGCAGGGATTTAGGAAATAATACAGAAAATGGAAAAATGATGTTCATTTATCAAGCCATTGCTGCCTTTAAAATTTGGCATGGTTTGGAGCCAAAAATTAACAATGATGTAATTAAATTATTAGAAGAATGATAAGAATTGGGGTTGTTGGAGCTATTGGGTCGGGCAAAAGTTATGTGTCTAAGAGCTTTGGATTTCCATTATTTAATGCAGACGCTGAAGTTGCCAAGTTATATAAAAAAGATAAAAAAATTTTTATCAAATTAAAAAAAGTTTTACCAAAATATTTTGACTCATTTCCAGTTAAAAAAAAAGAAGTTGCTGATGCAATATTAGCCAATAATATTAATTTAAAAAAAATTATAAAAATTATCCACACAAGTATAAAAAAAAAATTACAAAACTTTTTAAAAATAAATAAAAAAAAAAAAATTGTAATTTTGGATATACCATTATTGTTAGAAAATAAGATTAATAAAAAAAAAGATGTATTAATTTTTGTTCAGTCAAAACAATCAATTATTAATAAAAAACTAAAGAAAAGAAAAGGTTATAACAAAAAGCTATTCTATAGGTTTAAAAACATTCAATTATCGCTTAATCATAAAAAAAAGAAATCTCATTTTATTATAAATAATGATTTTACAAAGAAGACGGTCGAAAAATATGTTAAACATATTCTAGGGGAAATCTTAAAATGAAAGAAATAATTTTAGATACAGAAACTACCGGTCTTTCAGTGAAAGATGGGCATAGAGTAGTTGAAATAGGATGCGTAGAGTTAGATAACTTGTTACCTACAAATAATAGATTTCATTGTTATTTAAATCCAGAAAGGAAAGTTTCCGAAAGGGCCTTTGAAGTTCATGGATACACTGATGAATTTCTTTCATCTAAAAAAAAATTTAAGGAAGTTGTTGATGATTTTTTATCATTTATAAAAGATAAAAAACTTATTATCCATAATGCTGAGTTTGATTTGGGACATTTAAACCAAGAACTCAAATTAGCTGGAAAAGAAGTAATCAAAAATGAAGTAGTTGATACTTTAATTTTGGCAAGAGATAAATTCCCTGGCTCGTCCATTAGTCTGGATGCTTTATGTAAAAGATACAAAATTGATAATTCAAAAAGAACTCAGCACACGGCTTTAGTAGACTGTGATTTATTAGCAAAAGTATATATTAATCTCATTGATCAAAAAGAACCGACGTTAGATTTCCAAAAGTCAGAATCGACATCGAAGGACCAAAGAAAAGAAAAAGTTTTATATTTTAAAAAAGTAATCAAACCAACTTCTGTAGAAATTGAAAACCATAAAAAATATTTAAAGATGTCTTTAAAGAAAAATTTTTTTAGTTAGATCTTTCTTTATAAAGTTTTTGAAAATC
>JGI20155J14468_10003556_pt1 | contig 10799 bp, 7 predicted proteins | sample COG_05_FD_14468 | JGI IMG/M metagenome (IMG submission 14468)
ACTGACTCACAAAGAGATGCTACCTGAGCCATACTTGATGCGTCGTCTTCGAAAAGTAAAACACGCGCTAAAAGTGCTTGTGCAGCACCTTTCGTGACACGGCCTAATTGGTTAGAACTAACAGAGGTTGGTAAATCAGTAATTGCCGCTTCAAGGTCAGAAACGATAAGTGGATAAATTTGATCAGGACCTACCTGCTCTACAGTGTAATATTCTGACGCTCCTAACGTATGATCAATTAAAGGGATATTCCCGAACAGACGAACGAGATCAAAATAAAACTTCGCACGGAGGAATTTCGCCTCTGCTTTTGTGCGCGTTCTAAATGCTTCGCTCGCATCTTCGATTTCGTCAATTTTTTCAAGGAATAAATTAGCGCGGTAAATGCCTTTGTACCCTTTTCTCCAAAAACCACGCTGTGGTCCTAAATTCGGAGTTAGTGTAAAGTTATTGTAGGCAACCCATGAAGGCTGATCAGAAGCATCGCTACCTCCAGCGTATGTATCATCTGAAGCAACATTCTGCAAGAATCTAAACATGGTGAAACCATATTGATCATTCCACTGTAGTACATCGTAAATACTAACTAAGGCTTCGAACGCCTGCTCTTCAGTCTGGTAGTAGTTCACCTCCAAGACACGGCCAACTGGTCTAGTATTCAAAAAGTCTTTTGAACACGAGCCCAAGATCATCGTAAGCGCCAGAAGCAAGCTTATCCAGATACTTTTTGTTTGGTTTAACTTATTCATGTTTTATTTATTTAAATGTGATGTTCAATCCTATTGTATTCACTCTTGCTTGCGGATAGATACCTCTGTCTATACCGAAACCAGCACCGATTTCTGGATCAAATCCACTGTATTTAGTGAATGTAAGAAGGTTCGTGCCGCTGTAGTAGATACGCATTTTACGAAGACCAATGCGCTCGGCAGTTGGACCCGCGATATTGTATCCAATCTGTAAAGACTTTAATCTGAAGAAGCTACCGTCTTCAACATAGAAATCTGAACTACGTGCAAAGTTTCTGTTTACGTCGTTGAACGTAAGTCTTGGATGGTCATTTGTAGAACCTTCACCTGTCCAGCGATCGATTGCTTTAGCAGGCATGTTCGAGGTTGGTAAGTCGTAACGACGTGTAGCGTTGTAAATCTGATTTCCAAATACCCCTTGTCCGAAAATGTTTACATCCCAATTCTTGTAGCGCATATCGATCGTCAAACCTGCTGTCCAATCCGGTGTAGGATTACCAATCATGGTTCTATCATCCGCGTCAATTACGCCATCACCGTTGACATCCACAAAGCGGAAGTCACCTGCTTGCGCCATCGGCTGCAGTGTATCGCCATCGCCACTCGTGTGACCAAATACATCATCCATATTTTGGAAGATCCCGTCGGTTTGATATCCATAGAGGTAACCGATAGGCAAGCCTTCCGTAATACGGGTGATTTCGATACCCTGTGGGCCCCATCCAGCACCTGTAAGATAACCGGCATCATTACCGATCAGTATTACTTCGTTTTTGATGAAACTCGCATTTCCGCTAACACCGAAAGAGAAATCTTTACTGTAACTACGATCGTATCCGAATTCGATATCAACACCCTGGTTCAACATAGATCCAACGTTTGCTGTAGAAGGATCATTACCAATGTAATCTGGCAATGGCGGACGCGTTTTCATACCATTGGTACGACGACTAAAGACATCTACTCCTAATACCAGGTAATCGTACGCACGAATTTCAGTACCGACGTTTAGTTGGGCAACACTCTCCCAACGTAAATCCGGATTCGCTACTTGTGCCGGTGTCGTACCATTAACGAGTACTTCGTTTGCACCGAAAGTATACGAACGACCACCGATGATGGTAGAAGCATACTCCAAAGAACCTGCTGCGTCACTACCATTCAAGCCGTAACCGGCCTTGAACTTCAATGTGTTTACGTTATCATAAACCCACCAGTTTTCTTTGTGAACGTTCCACCCGGCGGATAACGAAGGGAAATAACCCCAACGGTTGTTCTGACCAAAGCGAGAAGAAGCGTCTGCACGTAGAATTGCAGTAGCAACATATTTACCGTCGTAATCATAGTTCACACGACCGAAGTAGGACTCAATTGCATAACGCTCCCACTTACCACCGTAAACTTGCTCAGAAATTTCGTTGCGCGCATAATCAATAGTGGCGTCTTGAAAATCTTGTGTAGGAACATCACGTTTGTTTCCACCTATGTAGCGACCGTTAACTTCTTGAGCACTGTGGCCCGCTAAATAGTTGAGGTTGTGCTTTCCTAAGCTATGCGTGTAGGTTAAGGTGTTGTCCCAAATCCAAGTAAAACCTCTATTGAAACTAGAGTAGACATTATTCGTGTCTAGTAGATTTGTCGCATTCAAATAGTGTGATGGAGTCATTCCGTCATTACCCCAAAACGCGAGGTCAATACCCATACTTGAGCGTGCTTTTAAACCAGGCAGTATTTCAAATTCCGCATAGGTATTGTTTACGATTTTGTCGGCCCATCCTACATTATTAATCATCGAATAAGCAGCCACAGGATTTACCACCTCGGATGTTACACGATTTGAAATCCCAAAAATCCCATTATCATCACGAACTAAATTTCCGCGAAGGACACCTCCAGAAGAATAGGGCGTTCCAGACAACACTGTCGGATCGGTTTCATACAATGGCGTAATTGGGTCAATGTTTAATGCACGACCTAAAGGCGAGCCCCATTCTGTATTTTCTGCAACACCATTACTTTGGTTGTGCGTATATGCTACATTCCAGCCTACTGTCAAACGGTCGTTAACTTTTGTCACTGTGTTAAGACGTGCTGCCAACCTTTCATAGTACGATTTGCCTTCTGCAACAATACCTTCTTGATTGAATGAGCTAATAGATGCATAATACGATCCGCGATCTGTTCCGCCCGCGATGCTAATGTCGCTGTTTTGAATCACTGCGTTTCTATTAAACACAGCGTCTTGCCAATCTGTACCGACACCATGCGCGCTTGGATTTGTATAGGGTAGGGTCTGACCCGCTGCGCCGGCCATTTCATTTTGTAGTGTAGCGTACTCAGTAGCATTCAATACTGGTGCTTTCTTCCATGGATTCTGTAGACCCGTATAAGAAGTTACCTTCACTTCCATCCCACGAGCTTTTGATCCGTTTTTGGTTGTAATGATGATAACACCATTCGCACCACGAGCACCATAGATAGCGGCAGAAGCCGCATCCTTAAGTACTTCAATGGTTTCTATGTCGTTGGGGTTCAAATAATCTATACCACCGCCAATAACAACACCGTCAATCACGTATAAGGGATCTGAGCCGTTTATCGATGAAGTACCACGTACACGAATCACCGCCCCAGCACCTGGCTGACCTGAGCTTTGCACGACGCTAACTCCCGACGTTCTTCCTTGAAGTGCAGTTTCAACGCGTGGTAAAACGATGTCCTCTAAATCTTCCGACTTCACGCTCGATATAGCTCCGGAGACATTTGACTTCTTTTGCGTACCAAATCCAACAACTACTACTTCATCTAAAGTAGAAGCCGCTTGATCATAGTCGAGCTTGACGCTGACATTTTTCGAAGCACCCAAGGCCACTTCTTTCGAAATATATCCTACGAAAGAAACCGTGACAGTTGACCCTTCCTTAGCGTCAAGCGTCCATCTTCCTTCCATATCTGTCATAGCAGATTTCTGTCCCGCCTTGACTACAGCACCTGGAAGTGGTGAGTTGTCAGCAGCATCTACGACTGTTCCTCGGTACTGTGCGCTCAATTGCGCAGAGCATCCTACAAAAAGTAGAATAAGGAAAGACGCGATGAAATGTTGTCGTTTGTTCATTGTATCGTGTTTTATTGATAAAGTGTATTTTGTACACTGCAATGTGCTAATGAATTAGTCAAGGAGCAACTTCCAGGCCCGGACAAATGCCGGACATTTTGATATCATTTCAGGATTTACCGCCCATTCAGGGGACTTGTAGCGCGAATATACGCGAATTTTATTCTAGAAAATCATCGATATCTCGACGTTCTTTTTTTGTGGGCCTTCCTGCCCCTTTTTGACGACTAACGTTACGTGCCAAGCGAAGAAAATTCTTTTTATCTAACTCAATTTGAGGTGTTTGATCGCATACTAATTCTGCGACTAACTTAGCGCTCACCCTGCTTTTTGGCAACGCAATTACTTCATAAACTTCATCGTAACCGTGGCGTTTAAGCGTAAAGACATCTCCTTCCTTGACGTCTCTAGATGGTTTGACCGGCACTTCCGACATCAAAACCCGGTTATTACGAATCTGCTCACCGGCCAAGGTGCGGGTTTTGNACAATCGGACACACCANAAGAATTTGTCTATACGCATGNCCACAAAATTGCACGTTTTCCACTAATTTGAAGCCTTCAAGTTAAAAATGATTGAATGAAAAACTTCGCACTCCTCGGGGCCGTTAGTCTGTGTACCTTTTTTGCCTGCCAAAACACGGACAAAAGTGCAGCCGCCCAAAACCATGAAAGTACAAGTGCAATGAAAAATTCTGAAAAAGGATATCAGTTATATACCGTGCGCGAAGCACTTACTGGAGCAGACTCGATTGTAGCTACCCTAAAAGCTACACGTGCTATGGGTTATGAAAAAGTCGAGAGCTTTGGTTACATGGACGGTGGATTTTTAGGACTGAGTACCGTAGCGTTCAATAAGGCCATTGCAGATGCGGACCTTATAAGTCCTTCGGGACATTATATGCCATCAGAATTGGAAAGCACAACTATGGGGACTATTGATCCTCATTCTATAAATGACTTCTTAGATGCCGCTGAAGCGCTCGGACAAAAGTGGGTCATTATTCCCTGGATGAACGATGCGTGGAGAAATAAGGAAGGGTACGATCATTTGATCGAATACCTTATCCAATTAGGAGAGGCAGCAGCAAAACGCGACATGGTCGCCGGCTGGCACAACCACGAATTCGAATTTGCACCTTTAGAACCCAGCCAACCAGGTTCGCTATCTGCTTATGAATACCTGTTGAACGCCTTAGAGGGGAGCAACGTCGTCTTTGAAATGGATATTCATTGGGTCGCCTTCGCCGGAGAAAATCCTGTAGAATGGATGGCCCATTATCCTGGTAGATTTCCTTTATGGCACGTTAAAGATTTTGCCGCAGATACTGCGACACAGGTTCCGGTGGGACAAGGTGTTCTGGATTGGGCGGCAATATTTGCCATGGCAGAGACAGCAGGACTCGAACACTATTATATTGAACAAGACTTCTGTGCCGCAGACAAAGCTGTTCAATGTCTTCAAGAAAGTATAGAATGGGTGAACGAGCAGCCCTTCATAAATTAAACTAAACCGCTGGAGCAGCGTTAACACCACAACGAACACAACTGACCTATGTACGGAGGATTAAAAGACCATTTGACTACACAACTTGAAGAGATCGCAGCAGCTGGCTTATTCAAGCGCGAACGTGTCATTACAACACCCCAAGACGCTATCATCAAAACCACTGAAGGCGAGGAGGTACTGAATTTTTGTGCAAACAATTATTTAGGACTCAGCTCACACCCGCGTGTTTTGGCGGCGGCTCAAAAAACATTAGAAACGCACGGTTTCGGCATGTCATCTGTGCGTTTTATTTGCGGTACGCAGGACATTCACAAAGAGTTGGAGGCTAAGCTTGCTGATTTTTTGCACTGCGAGGATACCATTCTCTATGCAGCGGCCTTCGATGCGAATGGCGGGGTGTTTGAACCGCTTTTAACCGCAGAAGACGCGATTATTTCAGACAGTTTAAATCACGCCTCCATTATAGATGGGGTCCGACTTTGTAAAGCGCAGCGTTACCGTTACGCAAATAATGATATGGCGGATCTAGAGGCGCAATTGAAAGCTGCTGAAGGTGCCCGATTCAAAATAATTGTGACCGACGGTGTTTTTTCTATGGACGGTTATGTGGCACAATTGGACAGAATTTGTGATTTGGCTGACCAATACGATGCGCTCGTTATGGTCGACGAATGCCACGCCACTGGATTTATTGGTAAGACGGGACGTGGGACGGTCGAGCTAAAAAACGTCCTGGGGCGCGTAGATATCATCACTGGAACTTTAGGGAAAGCCCTGGGCGGTGCAATGGGTGGTTTTACTACCGGACGAAAGGAAATTATCGAAATGTTGCGTCAAAAATCTCGTCCATACCTTTTCTCGAACTCGCTCGCGCCAGCTATTGTAGGGGCGTCTATTGAGGTGTTGAATTTGCTGAGTGAAACTACAGACCTGCGTGACCAGTTGGAATGGAACGTGAACTACTTCAAAGACGGCATGAAAGCTGCAGGCTTTGATTATAAGGATGGCGACAGTGCTATTGTACCGATCATGCTTTACGATGCAGCCTTAAGTCAAGAATTTGCAGATAAACTACTTACCGAAGGCATTTACGTTATTGGCTTCTTTTATCCGGTTGTGCCGCAAGGTCAGGCGAGAATTAGAGTTCAGTTGAGTGCTGCACATAGCCAAGCACACCTCGATAAAGCCATTGCGGCATTTACAAAGGTGGGTAAGGAATTGGGCGTAGTACAGTAAGGAGTCCACTTTTAACAACACTTTATCGAGGTTTATTAGCTGCTCAAAGTGCTCATCTGCATCCGTAGCATTACTTTTGACCCTCAATTAGAACTACAGCACATGCTTATTCAGATTTTACAGTTCGTTTTAGGACTCTCTATATTGATCGTACTTCACGAGTTTGGTCACTACTTACCTGCACGTTTTTTCGGAGTGCGCGTCACAAAATTCTACCTCTTTTTCGATTATAAATTTTCTCTGTTAAAGAAGAAAATTGGGGAGACTGAATGGGGAATTGGTTGGATTCCATTAGGCGGATATGTGAAAATTGAAGGTATGGTGGACGAAAGCATGGACACCGAAAACCTCAGCGAAGAGCCTGAAGATTGGGAATTCAGAGCGAAGCCGGCTTGGCAACGTGTGGTCATTCTTACCGGAGGTGTCATTATGAATTTCATCACTGCGTATTTCATTTACGTCTTCTTATTGATGTCTTACGGAAAGGACTATTTGCCGAACGAAAGTTTAGTAAACGGCATCTGGACCAACGAAATGGGACTTTCCATGGGGCTCGAAAACGGCGATAAAATCGTGAGTATCGGCGATATGGTCCCCGAAAGCTACCGTGAAATCCCAATGGAAATTCTCCTGAGTCAAGAAGAAGATATTGTAGTAGAGCGTGCCGGAAATTTAGTGACCGTTCCTATTACCATGGAGGCTATCGAAGACATGATCAGCAACAAGAAATTTATTGGGTTAATCAATCCGCGTATGCCATATGTCATAGGGGCATTTGGTGCGGAAAGTGCAGGAAGTGATGCAGGACTGGCTGTGGGCGATAGCATCGTCGGGCTCAATGGCGAGGAAATGCTGTTTTTCGACCAATACAAGGCAGCTTTACCAGAATTGGCTGGGCAAGAGATTGCATTGAGCATCTACCGCGAGGGCCGATCTAATACCCTTAAAATGACGGTACCTGAATCAGGTCAATTAGGGGTTTACAACACCGGGGAAGTATTCAAATACTACGAAATCAAAAACAAAGCGTACACCTTTGCGGAGGCTTTGGGTGGCGCAGGAGGCGAGGTTCAGAATAAATTAATGAGCTACATCCGTCAATTCAAGCTCATCTTCAATCCTAAGACGAAAGCGTACAAAGAGGTCGGTGGTTTTTTAACTATCTTGAAACAATACGACCAAGCTTGGAATTGGCGCCATTTCTGGGAGTTTACTGCATTCTTGAGCATCATGCTTGGATTCTTAAACATCCTACCCATCCCCGCTTTAGATGGCGGACACGTGATTTTTACGGTGATCGAATGGGTGTCCGGTAGAAAGCCTTCGATCAAAGTGCTGGAATATGCACAAATGATTGGTTTCTTCTTACTTCTCGCCCTGTTGATATTTGCCAACGGAAATGACATTATAAAAGCCGTGTTCGGCGAATAAGTCCATGGATATAAGCAGTACCATATACACACATCTCGGTCAGGTCAATGATCCTGAGATTCCGGTACTGAGTTTACACGATATGGGCATTCTGCGTGCGGTGAAAGTGCTCGCGAAGACCGACGAACGCCATGCACAAGCACTCGAGAATTTTTGCGTGAGCCATCCCGATGCCCCCAAGGAACACGCCGATCATGTCTATGAGATTGTCATAAGCCCAACTTACGTCGGGTGTCCGGCAATGGATCGCATGTCTCAAGATATTGAAGAGGCCATGTTTGTGCGCCAATTGCCTTTTACCATCACCCAGCAATTACAGCCTTCCTGGACCACCGAATGGATTTCGGAAGAAGGAAGGAAAAAAATGGAAGCCTACGGCATTGCGCCTCCTGTTTCCGGGTCTGCAGATAAACGAGAACTCTTTGCGGAGGCGCCGAAAGTTCGCTGTCCCAAATGTAAAGACCCAGATACCCGAATGCTCAGTTTACACGGCAGTACGGCATGCAAAAGCCAGTACGTATGTAACAGTTGCTTAGAGCCGTTCGAATACTTTAAGTGTTTGTAAAACGGCCGAGGTCAAATGCCCCTCATGTCCTAACTTTGAGGAGTCCAAACACAGACTCATGTCAAAAAAGACCACTATTCCGTTCGAAAAAGCGTTCAAACTCATGGCCACGGCTAAGAGTATGACTGAATTGTACGAGCGAGAAAAGGATACGACATCAAAATATGTTCACGCAACGAGCCGTGGCCACGAATCGGCCCAGCTCGCACTTGCCTTGCATCTGGAGGCAAAAGATTATGTCGCTCCATATTACCGCGACGACAGCTTGCTGCTAGGTATCGGCATGACCCCAAAAGATTTAATGTTGCAACTCCTGGCAAAAGTGGACGATCCCTTTTCAGGCGGTCGCACCTATTACAGCCACCCAAGCCTCAACGATACGGACAAACCGAAAATTCCGCACCAGAGTTCTGCGACAGGAATGCAAGCCATTCCCACAGCCGGTGTGGCCATGGGGATTCAATACCGCGAGCAGCAAGGATTAGCCACTAAGGAAGAATTGGGCGGGATCGCCGTATGCAGCATCGGCGACAGTGCAATGACGGAAGGCGAAATTTCAGAAGCAATGCACATGGCTGCTTTGAAGCAATTCCCGCTACTCATGTTTGTTCAAGACAACGGCTGGGACATCAGTGCAAACCGCGCAGAGGTTCACCACAGTAATGCAGTGGAATATGCCAAAGGGTTCACGGGAATAGAAGCCGTTGATATAGACGGGACTAACTTTGAGGAAGCGTATAAAAAATTGGGCAAGATCATCAAGACGATGCGCAAAGAGCGTCGTCCTTTCTTAGTTCGTATGGATGTGCCGCTGCTGAACCACCATACTTCTGGTGTGCGAAAGGAATGGTACCGCGATGATTTAGAGGAAGCGGCGAAACGCGACCCCTATCCTATTTTAAAGGCGCAATGTTTGAAGGCGGGAATGAGTGAAAAGGAATTGGACCAGTGGGAAACCGAAGCGGGCCAATTCGTCCAAGCCCAGTACGAAAGCGCCCTATCCATGCCAGATCCGCAGCCCGCTGATCTACTTACGCATGATTTTGCACCCACCCCCATCATGGAAGAGCGCGGCGAACGTGCGCCTGAAGGTGCTGAACCTACAGTAATGGTGGATGCAGCGTTGTTTGCCATTAAAGAACTCATGGCAGCGCATCCCGAAGCACTATTGTACGGGCAAGACGTAGGTGGAAGATTAGGCGGTGTATTCCGCGAAGCAGCGACGCTTGCACAGAAATTTGGTGATGAACGCGTGTTCAACACGCCCATTCAAGAAGCCTTTATCATCGGTTCTACAGTCGGAATGTCGGCTACTGGGCTCAAGCCGTTTGTGGAAGTTCAATTCGCAGATTACCTCTGGCCGGGCATGAACCAGTTATTCACGGAAGTCAGCCGCAGCTATTACCTCAGTAATGGAAAATGGCCGGTAAGCACCGTCATTCGCGTACCGATCGGTGCATATGGATCCGGCGGTCCCTTCCATAGTTCTTCTATTGAGACTGCCGTGACAAGCATTCGTGGTATTAAAATCGCTTACCCATCGACAGGAGCGGATCTGAAGGGCTTGATTAAATCGGCTTTTTACGATCCTAACCCGGTCGTAATTTTTGAACATAAAGGACTGTATTGGAGTAAGATACCTGGAACAGAAGGTGCTAAAACCCCTGAACCTAGTGAAGACTACATCATTCCTTTTGGGAAGGCACGCATGGCGCTAGAAGCCGAAGCTTCGGCAATTTCCGCAGGTGAAACTGCGGTGGTGGTTACCTATGGTATGGGCGTTTATTGGGCGCAAAAGGCGGCCGAAGCTTTCCCTGGGCAGATCAGTATATTGGATTTACGCACACTCGCACCGTGGGACCGTGTGGAGGTCATGGCGAAGGCTAGGACGCACGGACGCGTGCTTGTGCTCACTGAAGAATGCAGCAGCCCAAGTTTCGCCCAAAGTGTGCAAGGTGCTATTGCTGAAGAATGTTTTGAATTTTTAGACGCACCTGTGCAACTGATGGGCGCAGTGAATGTACCGGCGATTCCATTGAACACTACCCTGGAACAAACCATGCTCCCCAACGCTGATAAAGTGGAAGGGGCTTTGCGCAGTTTGCTCGCGTATTGATAGGGACCAATTCAGTAAAAATGGGTACTTTAGTCGCTCAAAATCAGTAGTGATGAACACAGTATTTCTAGGGATCA
>JGI20155J14468_10003558_pt1 | contig 10797 bp, 6 predicted proteins | sample COG_05_FD_14468 | JGI IMG/M metagenome (IMG submission 14468)
ATGTTGAGGAGGAGGAGGAAACGACAAAAACTCCGACGAGGAGGAGTGGTGGTGTCGGTTCATTTTTTTGACGAAAGAAAATTTTTCTTGTTTGCATTTGTCACATCAAACAAAAAAAAGCATGTGCAAGTTTTTCCTTTTCTTCTTCCTTTCTTTACAAACACACCCTTTTGGCGGTCTAAAAATTTAAATTCACCTCTTCTCGGAGAGAGATGCATAGTACCATATATTATTAAAAAGACGAGAAACACCCTTTCCTCGCTTGTTCTTCTCTCTGAGAGTCCTTCTTGAGCGATAATAGTGATGTCGTTCCCAGGCCGAGCGCAGGAGTTGTTCGGTAAAAATGATGCGAGTAGTAAAAAAAATCAAACGAAACGCCTTGATAGCTTTTATTACGAAGAAGGCGATGATGGTGATGACAACAGCAATAAAAACAATGACAACATTAATAACAACGTTAACAACAACACGAAGAAGAATAAACACAAGTTAGCCGCGCTCTTTTTGGTCGCCTTAACCTTGGAAAACACGGCATCTATGCTCGCCAGAAGGTACGCGGTTGGGATTTTACAGTTGGATTTTTCCAAGAACGTCGTCTTGTGTGTCAACGAGTTCCTCAAACTCTTGTTTTCGCTTGGCATGAAATATCGAAAAACGGACATCAAGAGTTTCACGAGGCTGAAAACACACATTTTCGAGAGGGTGGTGAAAACGGCGACGCCAATGCTGGTACCAGCGTTCGTGTATTTAGTGGTGAATTTAATTTCTTATCCGTCGTTGCAACGCGTGGACGCGTCGGTATTCACGGCGATATCAAATTTGAAGGTATTAGCGACGGCGATATTCGCGCAGATTTTGCTCAATTCGAGAATATCAAACCGTGTGTGGAGAACGTTGACGCAGTTAGTCTTAGGCGTGACTTTAATTTCCTGGGAATCGTCGCCGAACAATCCGGTCATTCACAAGCGCGTACATCAAAATTGGTACGAACACATCAGCGATATGTTTGATTTATCCTACGCTTTCGGTGTATTTTTAGCGCTCGTACAAACGATGTTAAGCGGGTTCGGGTCGGTGTATTTCGAGAAAGTGTTGAAGAAAAGGACAAAAGAAGACGAGGAAGAGAATTTAGGTAAGAAATTAGACGTTGAGTCACCGTCGTCGGCGTCTTTGGCGAAGTCATCATCGCCGTTTTCTTCTTCGACGGAACTCGACGTTTGGGATAGAAACATTCAGCTGGCGTTGTGTTCAATTCTGATATACGTGCCGATATCAATCTACGAGACGAAAGGAAACCTCTTCCAAGGATGGACCTTTCTCGTTATAGTCATAGCAGCGTTGCACGCTCTTGGTGGCATATTAGTCGCACTGTCTGTTTTATATTCCTCCTCGGTAACGAAGACGGTCGCGGTGTGCGCGGCTTTGGTATTAACGACAGTTTTTGGTCACATTTTGTTCTTCGAACCGTTGAACGGTCCGATATTGCTGGGGTGCGCGATGGTCATCATTTCTGTGTGGGCATACAAAGACGACGCGTACGTGGAAGCAAAGCTTAGAAGCGCAGGATTCGTAGTGTAATTTATTTTAGTTTAGTATGCATTGTTATAAACATCTTTTCCTTTTTCTTTTTCTTTTAAATACATTTACTTATATATACACCAGGTACCTTCTTTTCTTAACCGGTGTTTTGCAAGCCACTCGCGATACCTTTGATAGTGATGATGAGCGTATCGTTCACCGCCGATTTGAATGCGTTTGCACTCGGATGCAGCTTCATCATATCTTGCGCCCACGGCAACGATGGATCGTACTTCAACTCGTCGAAAGAACTGTCGTTGCTGGCTTCCATCTCTTCGATTTCACGCTGTTTCTTCAAGTAAGCGCTTTGAATCACATTCAAAGGCGTGATGTAGATCGAACGCATTTGTAACTTATTCTTCAACTGCTGATGTTGCGCCGGACACTGTTGGCCGTCGACTTCAATCTTCGACTCTGGGTTCACCAACAACTCTCTTCGGTCCGCAATTTCCAAAACGTGGTCGATGGTCGTCATCAACTCGTTCCTCAACTCTTTGCCTAACCCATTTCTCAAGCGTTCATCTACCAACGTCTTCTCGTAATACTCGACGACGTTCAAATCAGCTTTGGCTAAAACCATCTCGACTAAATCCATCGTCACTTTAAAAAATGGCCACTTCTTGTGCATTTCTCTCAGTGTGCTCAGTTCGCCTTCCTGCGCTTTGATCTCAGCGAATGCGGCAGACATACCCAACCAAACTGGAAGTTGAAAGCGGCTTTGCGTCCAGGCAAAGATCCAAGGAATCGCTCGCAAGGCCGTAACGCCAGCGTTCGGTTTCCGCTTACTCGGACGCGAACCGATGTTCAAACTTCCCAATTCTGTGCTCGGCGTGCTTTGCGCGAAGTACGGAACGAAATCAGGGTTTTCAAACACAACCGATCGGTACCTTTTGCACGAAGCTTCGCTCATTTTTTTCATCACGACTCTCCATTCTGGTTTTGGACCTTCCGGCGGTTTCAAAGTGTGTTCGAGAACCGCGGCGGTGTATAAATCCAAAGTGTGAAAGCAGTTTTCTCTCTCCCCGAAATCTTGTTCAATAACTTCGCCTTGAATGGTAACGCGAATAGATCCATTCACCGTTCCTCCCGGTTGCGACATGATAGCAATGTGCGCCGGACCACCGCCTCTGCCAACTGTACCGCCTCTGCCGTGAAACAAGGTCAAGTGCACGCCAAATTCCTTGGCAACCTCACCCGCTTTCTCTTGACCTTCATACAAACCCCACGCTGCGGCAAGACGTCCAGCATCTTTACCAGAATCCGAATACCCAATCATAACTTCTTGTTCGTTATTTCTTAACGTTTTCATGTAGCACTCGACGGAGAAGAGTTGTCTCAAAACTCTCGGCGCATCGTTCAAATCGTCCAAACGTTCAAACAAAGGCGCGACTCTCAGCGACGTTTCTAAAGTTCCGCCACACTCTCTTTGTAACAAAACCACCGCCAAAACGTCCGAAGCACTCGTCGCCATGGAAATGACATACGTTCCTAAACTCCCTGGAACCTTCTTTTGAATGTGCGCAACCATTTTGAACGTGTCGAGAACCTCGCGAACTTCGTCCGAACACTCCAACTGGTGCGGGATCAACGGACGTTTACCTTCAATTTCGCTCTTCAAAAACTCAATTTTCTTCTCTTCGCTCCATTCCTTGTACGAACCCATGCCCAAGTGCGTGGTGATTGCATCCACGGCGTCAGCGTGACGATCGGATTCTTGTCGGATATCGAGCTTGACGAGATTCAGACCGAAGCATTGCACTTGACGAATAACGTCGAGCAAATAGCCATTGGCGACTTGTTCGTCGCCGCATTCCATCAAAGACTCGTAGCAATGCATCAACGGGCCAGATAAATCTTCTTTACAGCGAATGAAACGATCGGAACCATCGTCCAAATCCAACTCGATGGACGGATCAGCGACAACTTTTTGTAATTGTTCCATCGTCTCGTACAATTTGTCTCTTAACTCGCCCAAGAGAACTCTGTACGGTTCGTTTTCCGGAATGGTTTTCCAAAAGTCCGTGTAGTTACGTCCTCTGCGGATTTCAAACACGACCGAGTCTTCTTCGTGTGGTCTGTTGGCGACTATATCGTCGACAACTTTTCGAAAAGATGCCGAGCACCGCCACATGGCAAGATCGAATATGAGTTGTTCGATAGCTTTGAAATATAACGTCGTCGCTTGTAACCTGGCGAGGTAGACGGAATCTCTCGTGCACGTGGCCGTCACGTACGGGTTTCCGTCGCGATCGCCACCCATCCAAGAGCCAAACGTAATGATCGAGCGTTCCAAAGGAAGTCTGTTCAAACCGTGGTTCAATAACGAAGTATCCACCCGTCTCATAAACCGCGGCACCCCGGCAAAGATTGTATTCGTAAAATACGTCAAACCTCTTCGCATTTCATCCTGTGGCGTCGGCGGCGAACGGCGAATTTCGTCCGTTCTCCATGCCGAATGAATGCAGCACCGAATGGACTCCAAAATCTCTTCGCGTTCAAATCGTGAGAGACGAAAACGTTGCAAATTGATCAAATTATTACGGATCTTGCCGTAGTTCTTCAACAAAGATTGTCTCAGCGCTTGCGTCGGGTGTGCGGTTAACACCAAATCGACGTGTTGGTTACATAACGCGTCGTAAATCGCGTTCGGATCCATGCCGCTGGCCACCATACCTTTAATCGCGCCGTTGGTCGTCTTTGCCGGACCTCTCGGAATATCGTCCAATCGCGCGTGTCTCTCCTCCATACTCGTCGCTACGTGTTCAGAGATGTTGTGCAAGTTTAACAAGTTCGAATACGCCGAGGATAACATCAACGTTTCGTCCAACTTCAACGCGTCCAAGGTGTTTTTCAACTTGTCAAAGTCCCCCGAGGAGTGTGACTCGCTAAATGTTTCCGAAATCTTATACACGTCCATTATTTTATTCAACATTTCCTCCCCGGCGGTTTCCTTCACTATGGAAAAGAACATTTCTCTCATGAGCTCGTCGGATTCCGCGACAGCTTCCGCGGTATCGAACGTATTCGTTTCCCCAGTCCCAGACAAATAACTCGATTCGTTGATGAGTTTGGACATGAACTTCCCAGTCTCCGTGTTGATCATGGATTGAGAGAGTCTCCGACCGTGCGGAGGCTTGCTCCCGCTCGGCGGCGCGTTCTCGTCGGTGTTTTTGTTATTGCCGCCGAATAAACCCATGATTATTGATTCGTCTACTCTCTCCTTCTCGAGCTCAAAATTCGCGCCGCTTTATAATATTCCGTAAAGAAGGAACAGTTGGTATATTTAATTTTTTCTACTAAGAGTGTTGTGTAGATCGTAGAAAAAGAGATCTCAATCCGATCTCTTTCAGTTCTCTCTCTCGTTCTCTGGATCGATGATCGAAAGTACTTTTCTCTCGCGCCTTTGTCTTCTTTGTCCTCTTTTCCTTTCCGAAAGACGGAGGAGGAGGGGAGGAGAACGCTTTTTTTTTGACGATGCATGAGCAGATGAGAGATCGCTTTTTCGTAAATTTAGAGATATTTTTCCCCCTGACACCTGATGATGAAAAAACCTTCCTTCACTAATTCCTCCACAACGACAACTTGGAAGGAAGAGATAATGCTCGCTTCAACATCATCAACAACAACAACACCATCTATTATTGCACAACATCATCGAGATCAACAACAGAGGACGACGACGACGACGACGCGAGTGGGAGGAGGAAAAGGCGTACAACACACGTACCATCATCAAATATCGAAGAGGAGAGGCGCTGGTATCGCGACGGTCGTTTCGTATTCTTCATCCTCATCATCATCGTTAGCAAAAGTTGTTGGCGGCTTCCGTAACAAAACAAATTCTTCTTCTTCTTCTTCTTTGTTCACCACTGATAATACGAAGCGAGGAGGACGAGAAACGATGACGACTCATGCTACAGGTGGTGACGGTGGTGCCCCTGGGGGAGAGCCTAAGAAGTTATGGGGTGGAGCGTTCAGCGAAAAGATCGATCCGCTCATGGAAAAGTTCAACGAAAGTTTATCCTTTGACCGACGAATGGCGTTGGAAGATATCGAAGGGTCCATCGGATACGCCTCTGCGTTAGCCCGGACTGGGATCATCACCGAAGAAGAGAGAAACGAAATCCACAAAGGTTTAAAGAAAGTCTTGGAGGAGTGGCAGAGCGATGCATTTGTCGCGAAGGAAGGCGACGAGGACATCCACACCGCCAACGAACGACGGTTGTGCGAGGTCATCGACTCAAACATTGGAGGGAAGTTACACACGGGTAGGTCGAGGAACGACCAAGTTGCCACGGACACGAGAATGTGGCTGAGAAAAGAGTTGACGGTGTTGAGAAAGTATTTAAGAACTTTAATTGAAGTTGCGATCGACAGAGCGGAAAAAGAAGTGGATCACGTGATGCCGGGATTTACGCACTTGCAGTCGGCGCAGACGGTTCGATTTTCGCACTGGTTATTGTCGCACGCCGCAGCGTGGCAAAGAGACGACATGCGTTTGAAAGATTTGATGCCGAGAGTTAATACGATGCCGCTGGGAAGTGGTGCATTAGCTGGGAATCCATTTGGTGTCGATCGACAGCTGTTGGCGAAAGATTTGAACTTTGAACGCGTCTGTCCAAACTCCATGGACGCAGTTTCCGATCGCGATTTCGTCATTGAAACTATGTTTTGGGCGAGCATGACACTCATGCACATCTCGAGATGGTCGGAAGATTTGATCGTGTACTCTTCCCAACAGTTTGGCATGATGCAGATGTCTGACGCGTACTCAACCGGAAGTTCCCTCATGCCGCAAAAGAAAAACCCAGACGCGTTGGAATTGTTGAGAGGGAAAGCCGGGAGACAAATCGGAACGCTGACGGGTTTACTGTGCATCTTAAAAGGCACGCCGACTACGTATAACAAAGATTTCCAGGAAGGTTGGTTGGGGATGTTTGAAACCGTGGACACGATGTCTGATTGCTTACAAATAGCCGCCGGATGTTTAGCGACGATGAAGTTGAACCCGGAGAAGATGAAATCGTCTCTCGTCGCGGAAATGTTGGCCACGGATTTAGCTGAATATTTAGTGAGAAAAGGCATGCCGTTTCGCGAAACGCACCACATTTCTGGCGCGGCGGTGAAATTAGCCGTCGATAAAAAAGTCCCGTTAGACCAACTCACCGTGGACGATTTGAAATCCATCTGTGACAAGTTTGAAGATGACGTCGCGGAAATTTGGTCGTACGAAAAGTCCGCGGAGAGCAGAGACACGGAAGGCGGGACCAGTCGCAGGTCAGTTCTCGAACAGTGCGCAAAGTTAAGAGCGTACTTGAAAGAAACCGAGTAGTCACGAACGGCGCCAATGACGACGATGACGAGAGAGTAACGATGGCATCAAACGAAAATACACTCACTCATTAGATGTTTTTGACTCATGAATACACTTACCATATGGGATATTTTTATGCAGAAAAAACAGAAAAACTTCGTCAGAAAAACGCCCGCCAAGCGACTACTTAATTTTTAATAATGTCCAGACCCCTCTTCCTCTTCCTTTTTTTCCTCCTTCCAGTGGCTTTGATAGTACTCCCAGCAGTCGTCGTCGTCGAGGCATCATCGTCCTTCGACGACGCCGTGAACACGCGCTTGCACGACTTGAGAAAGAGAAACCAAGCTTTGAAAGATTCTCTTCGGAGGAAATTGGAGGAAACGTCCACGAAATTGGACGTGGAAGACGCGTTTATCGTCGCTTTGAACAACGCGCACGAAGACGAATCGCTGATAACGAGCGAACGATTAAAAAAGAAAACGAAAGGGAAAGAGTTGGAATTTATCACCGATCACGAGGGGCAAACGTTCGCGTGCGTTTTACCTTCTTCGTCGTCTTCGTCTTTAAAGAAGAAGAAGAAAGGAGAAGAAGGAGAGAAAGAGAACGGAGGGGGAGACAACAAACGAGAAGAAGGAGATGCGGAAGAGGAAGAAAAAGAAGAAGAAGAAGAAGAAGAACCAAACGCTCCATCGATTGCGTCGCTACTGCAGCCGCTCACGAACGCGTGCTTCTATAGATTTGAAGGATGGTGGACGTACGAGTTTTGTTTCAAGAAACACGTTCGACAGTACCACGTAGAAAGTAACGCGAAAGTTTCCGTGGACTACTCTTTAGGTAAATTTAACGAAGCTTTGACTAATAAAACGCGCGACGATGAAAATGAAACGGAAATTAAGAAACGAGAGGCATCGGTGGGTATTCCAGCGACGGCGTTTCACGTGCATCATTTTACAGACGGTACGGAGTGCGACATCGGTTCGTTAGAAACGAGGAAAACGGAGGTACACTTTGTGTGCGCAGAGGACGGACAGAACACAGTTTTGAGCGTCAAAGAGCCGACTACGTGTTCTTATAACTTACAATTCGCGACGCCTTTGCTGTGTTCACACGAAGCGTTTGTTACGAAGGAGAAGAACATCGAGCCAATTCGGTGTTACGCGTACAAAAATGAAAAGGAAGACGAAAGAACGTTTCAAGAAATACTCCTCGACGCTGGTAATTACGACGAAGAGGACATTAATAGCAAAAATAGCGAGCGAGAAAATAGCGACGGCCACGGTAAAAACGACGAGTTGTAATGTAGCAACATGTAGAAGAAAACACTGGTACAGTAATGGGTTTTGTAGTGAAGCTATTATGATTTTCAATTAAAACGAGAGAGAGAAGAGGCTCAAATGGAAAATGTGCCCGGCGCATTCGCGGTGTCCGCATTGCTATCCATCACTCTTCCCTTTAATTGCTTCTTCGGGATTTCTGTGATGACGGCTTGCGTGGTCAAAACCATACCGGCAATAGAGCAAGAGTTTTGGATGCCAGATCTCGTAACTTTCTTCGGGTCGATGACGCCGGTTTCAATCAAGTTGGCGTATTCGCCAGACATGGCGTTGTATCCAATCTCCCACGGTTCTTGCGCCACTCTGGACACGATGACATCACCTTCAACGCCAGCGTTGTTACCGATCCATCTGCATGGCGCGACTAATGCCTTTTGAACGATTTCACAGCCTAATTTCTCCTCCGGGTCCGTGAGAGTTTCCTTGAATTCCTCAATCATCACAGACAAGTGCACCAAAGCGGCGCCGCCTCCCGGAACGATGCCTTCTTCGACAGCCGCAAACGTAGCGTTCTTCGCATCCTCAATGCGCAACTTTTTATCTTCTAATTCAGCCTCAGTCGCCGCACCGACCTTGATGACGGCAACACCCCCAGCCAATTTTGCGATACGCTCCGAGAGCTTTTGCGTGTCGTAAACGGAATCGGTTTCAGAGAGTTCTTGTTTCAATTGCGCGACGCGCAAGTCGATGTCATCTCGAGAAGCAGAATCGGCAATAAAAGTCGTCGTAGTCGCAGCTTGCGTAACTTTACGGGCAAAACCCAACGAATCAATCGTCGCCGTCGCGACGGATAAACCCAAATCCTTCGCCAAGTATTGCGAACCGGTAACGATGGCGATATCTTGGAGTAAAGCCTTGCGTCGCTCGCCAAATCCCGGAGCCTTCATGGTGGTGATGTTCAAAACGCCTCTGAGTTTGTTGACGACCAACGTCGCCAACGCTTCACCGACGACATCCTCTGCGATGAGTAAAACCGGCGGCGAGCCAGCTTCGGTGATTTGCTCCAAAAGCGGTACCAAATCCTTCACTTGCTCAATCTTTTCGTCGGTGATGATAATTCTTGCATTTTCCATTTCAACCAATAACTTTTCGTTATTCGTGACAAACTGCGGCGACCCGTAGCCGCGGTCAATTTCCATACCTTCCTCAATCTCGACGATAGTTTCTAAACCGTTACCATTTTCAATGGACAAGACACCATCCGCACCTACTTTTTCTATCGCGTCGGCAATCATGTCGCCGATTTCGTCATTGTTCCCCGCGGAAATAGAGGCAACCGCCTTGATGTCTTCCTTACCCTTGACGTCGACGGCTAATTCGTTCAATTTCTTCGTCAAAAAGTCAGACGTTTTATCGATCCCTTTCTTAATGTTGACCGGGTTAGCACCCGAAGCGACGGATTGCAAACCAAACATGATCATTTCTCTCGCTAAGATGGAAGCAGTCGTCGTGCCGTCGCCGGCGGAATCGTTGGTACGACCGGCAACTTCTTTAATCAACTGCGCACCGGCATCTTCAACCGGATCTGGAAGCTCGATAAATCTCGCGATAGAAACACCATCGTTGATAACTTGCGGAACGCCGAACTTTTCTTCTAACACGACGTTTCTGCCTCTAGGGCCTAAGGTGATAGCCACCGCGTCGGCCAACTTGTCAATACCAGCTTGCATTTTCTGTCTCGCCGCCATATCAAAGGTTAAATTCTTAGCTTCGGCGCGAACCATCAAGTTCGGTCTTTGACTCGCTCTTCTCGAGGTAGACGACGAGGCCGACGAAGAGAGCGGTTTAGCAACGAGCGCCTGATGATGTTGTTTTGGATGACGATTTGATATAAGGAGAGGGTGTGTTTTTGTTAGTCTTTCGAGGAGAAGATGATAAAAAAGCGCATTATCCAAATTGGGCGAGAGGAAGCAAAAAGCGCGTAATCAGGCACCCGTGTTCACTGCGAGCGAGACCACCGATGCGGTCATACATTGCTCGCTTGTATATATAAACGCGCACAGAACACGAAATTGAACAGTTTGTGCTTCAAAAATGTTCGCAAAATACAAACTTTGTTCGTTTCGTTATCACCCCGCGATTTTTGTCAAAGGCATCCGACGGCGCCGGCGTGGAAAAATCGAAGCAACCTTCGAATTTTTCGTACGAGACGGGGAAAGTCAGACGCGCGAACGTGAAAAGAGAATTATAAACGCACCGTGCGCATCGTAAAGGAATGTGACATCATATTTATGTGCGATGTATGTATATCAGAATAGACTTATCGGTCTTCTTTAGACGCAGAACGTCGGAGAGACAAGTAAAGTGGAGTTTTCACGGAGAGAAAGGCGAAAATACCCTGCTTTTTGCGACGTGGCAAACATTCGTTGTTGGCATCATCAAAAGCAGACGACGAAAAAAACGTCTTCTTCTTTCGAAGAAGATGTTGAAAATCTGGCAAAGGGTGTCAGTCGTTATTTTATGATGTTACAACTACAAAAATAAAGGCGTTGTTCGAAGCGGTAAAAACGTTCTCCTCGTACACTCTGCTGTCCTTGTCGTCCTAATCATCCTCGTCTTCATATCCGTCTT
>JGI20155J14468_10003559_pt1 | contig 10796 bp, 11 predicted proteins | sample COG_05_FD_14468 | JGI IMG/M metagenome (IMG submission 14468)
CGCCAGCCGGGTCGATTTGGTGTTTGGCTCCAACTCGCAATTGCGCGCCTTGGCCGAAGCCTTCGCAACATCGGACGCTGAAGCGCTCTTTGTGAAACGCTTCATTGCCGCTTGGGCAAAAGTGATGGATGCAGATCGTTTCGATCTGGCTTAATCCACAACCAAACACCGACTAAATTAGAAAAGCCCGCTCGCAAGAGCGGGCTTTTTTATCTGACTTTTAATATAAACGATAAAAGTGTTGCGTCTTAGACACCCATCTAACTCAAATTTGCCGATAAATAAATTGTTGTACAAAAGCTCAAACGCGGCCAAACTGTGGCCAGTTGCAGAGTTATAATGCGATTGAGTAAATTCGGGAGAAAACCAATGAAACTGAGCCTACTACCTGCGATTCTATTGACCACAACTGCATCCATCGCACAGGCCGGTGGGTTTGAAGCTCAAACCCTCGACACGGGCTTCATGTACGAAGAGGGCGCTGTTTTAACCGCCTCCACCGCGTCACTGAATTCCAACCTCACCGAGGCGAACGGCGCGAAAATTTTGAAAGATCAGAATTTTACGAGTTTTTCGATCAAGTCGAAAGTTGGACCCCTCGACGTCGGGCTGACCACATATCGCTCTGGTGCCATCCAAATGAGCGGTGCGGCCAGCCCTACCTTATCACCTAACCCAATCCCCAATGCAGATGCGAATATTGAAACGCTTACAGCATTGCTTAAATATGACTTAAGTGAAAGTTTTTCAGTCTTAGCTGGCATCAACAGTGATAAACTCGGCACATCTGTCATCAGCACACCGGCAGGCGCTATGACATTTCAAGCAGCTCAGGCACGGGCTATCTTGCCGGCGTCACCTATTCGCGACCCGCTATCGCACTGCGAGTCGAATTGCGGCTGCAAAGCGAGTCTGATTTATCAACGACAACAAACTATACTTCTCCAACCGGCACCACGCCGTTTCCATCGCCTCTCGGAACATCTCTCAAACGTCCGCAAACCATGACGTTGAATTTTCAATCTGGCATCGCCGCGGATACATTGCTGTTCGGTTCCGTGCATCGCGCAAAATGGGGCGCAACACCGATTACCGTCGGCGCAGCCACAACCCACGGCCAAGCCGCGATCAACAACAGCTTTAGCGATTCAACGAAATACAGCATCGGACTTGGGCGCAAGTTTTCAGACAAGATTTCAGCCTCGCTGTCCTACACCCGAGAAGCCGGTGTTGGAGCAACCGATACCAGCCTCTTCACAATTTCAGGGGGCAATCAATCCTATAACTTGGGAGTAAAGTATACGCTCAGCGAGACCACCAGCATCAGCGCAGGCTACAGCAGAACAGAGTTTGATGATGTGACCATCACGGGATATGGCCCCGCCTCGCCCGTTTACACCGGCAATTCAGCCAATACATTTGGTGTAAAACTTCAAGTCAATTTTTGAGCACTGAGCGCCACAGGGGGCCCTATCGCCTGTGGCGCGCACCCCATCTATAGCAGCCGCTCCAAAATAGCCCGCAGCGCAGCTGTCATAGGCATCGGCCGCCGCGTTTCACGATCCACATAGACATGCACGAAGTGGCCCTGCGCAGCGGCGCTTTGCGCCTCACCGCGAAAGAGGCCGACCTCATAGGTCACCGATGACGTGCCCAGCTTACGCAATTTGATCCCTGCTGTGACAAGATCAGGAAAAGCCAATTCGCTGAAATAGTGACAGCCCGTTTCGACCACCAAAAACACCCCAGCGCCGCCCCGGAGATCCAATGCGCCCTGCTCCAGCAAATGCCCATTCACAGCCGTATCAAAAAGCTGATAATGCACAGCATTGTTCATATGCCCATAGATATCGTTGTCGATCCAACGGGTGGTGAGGGTCGAAAAGGCGCGATATTGCGCGCGGGTGGTCGGAGCGGGTCTCACCAAGCGGCCTCATAAATTTTCAGAGCCGCGGCCTCATCGACAGGACGCGGATTATTCACCAAAAGACGCGTTTGATTCATGGCGTCTCGCGCCAGGATTGGCAGCGCCTCGCGCGCGATGCCCATGTCGCGCAAACCTTGCTCAAGCCCGCAAGCCCGGCTCAAATCAGCCATACTTTCAGCAAACTGCAGGGCCGCCTCCGCCACGCTCATTGCGGGTAGATCCGGGAAAACATGTGGCAAGAGCGCCGCATAGGCCTGGGGCGCAACCTGCGCATTGAAGCGCAAGACATGCGGCAGAACCAAAGCATTCGAGAGCCCATGCGGGACCTTATAGTGTCCCCCAATTGGATAGGCCAAGGCATGCACGGCCGCCACGGGCGAATTGGCAAAGGCTTGACCGGCCAACATGGAGCCCAAAAGCATACCCGTACGCGCTTCGAGATCATCAGGCTTTTGCACGGCCCGCAACAGCATACGGCCCATGAGCCCCAGCGCCTCGACCGCCAGCGCACGGCTGATTGGATTGTTGTTGGCATTGACACTGGCGTAGGCTTCAATCGCATGAACCATGGCATCAATACCAGTTGCAGCCGTCACATGCGCCGGCAATCCAAGCGTCAGTTCCGGATCAAGCAGTGCCATATCCGGCAAAAGCAAAGGGCTCACCACGCCCATTTTCTCCGATGCCCCGGTGGTTACAATCGAAATTGGCGTCACCTCTGAGCCAGTCCCCGCAGTGGTTGGCACCAAAACCAGCGGCAAGCGCGGACCCTGTGCGTTGCCAATCCCGTAAGCTTCCGCCAATGGCTGATTTGAAGCGGCCAAAAGCGCGGCCAGTTTGGCCACATCCAAGGACGACCCGCCACCAAATCCAATCACCCCGGTTTTTCCGAGCGCTTGCTGAGCGGCCTGCAACACGATTTCCTCTGGTGGATCGGCTTGCACCTGATCAAAGAGCGTCACCTCCACGCCAGCCGCGCGCAGGCAATCTGTCGCCTGCTGCACAAGGCCGGTGGCCATCATGCCCGGGTCAGTGACCAAAAGCACCCGATCGCCGCAAATTGGGCGCGTGATCTGCCCCAACTCACCAGCCAAGCCCGCCCCCATACGCAGGCTCGGGGTGGTGTTAAAACTGAAGGGGTTCATCATAGGCCCAAGTCCTTCTTAGATTTTTTCCTGCGTGTGTTTGCGCAGCTCCGCCCGGGCCACTTGCCGACGATGCACCGCATCCGGACCATCCGCCAGGCGCAGGGTCCGCAGATGCATCCAATAGGCAGCCAAAGGGGTATCTTGACTGATACCGCCCGCCCCATGCAGCTGAATGGCCTCATCCACCACCTTCAAAGCCATGATTGGCGCCACAACTTTGATCTTGGAGATCCAAGGCGCCGCGGCCCGTGGATCGCCTTGGTCCATCATCCAAGCCGCCTTCAGACAGAGCAGTCGCGCCATCTCAATTTCCATGCGCGCATCCGCGATGATGTCAAAATTCGCACCCAATTGCGCCAAGGGCTTGCCAAAGGCTGTTCGGCTCAAACTGCGTTTGCACATAAGCTCCAGCGCCGCCTCCGCTTGGCCAATCGCCCGCATGCAATGATGAATGCGCCCGGGACCAAGCCGGCCTTGGGCAATCTCAAAACCGCGCTCCTCGCCCAGCAGCATGTTTTCAGCAGCGACGCGCACATTGGTGAAGCGCAAGTGATAATGCCCATGCGGCGCGTCATCATGGCCGTAAATCTCCATGGGCCGCAGTTTCTCAATCCCCGGCGTGGCCGCATCAACGACGATCATTGAATGGCGCTTGTGCTTGGGCGCATCTTCGGCACCGGTTTTCACCATCACGATATAGACCGCACAGCGCGGATCACCCGCGCCACTGGCCCACCATTTTTCGCCGTTGAGCACATAGTCATCGCCGTCCCGCACGCAGCTCAAGCTCAAATTCGTCGCATCCGAGGACGCCACATCCGGCTCGGTCATCACATAGGCAGATCGGATTTCCCCTGCCAAAAGCGGCGCAAGCCAGCGGGTTTTCATCTCTTCAGTGCCATAGCGCTCAAAGACTTCCATATTGCCCGTATCGGGCGCCGAACAGTTGAACACCTCGGCGGCCAAGGGTGATTTGCCCAGCTCCTCAGCCATGTAGGCATATTCCACCGTTGTCAGGCCAAAGCCTTTGTCGCTGCCGGTCAGCCAAAAATTCCACAGACCTTCCGCTCGGACCTTATCTTTCAGCCCGGTCATGATCTCCACCTGACGATCGGTCAATGTCCAGCGGTCCCCCTTGGAAACCTCCGCATGATATTCCGCTTCTAAGGGCATAATATCATTTCGAATAATTTCAGAAACGCGGTCCCGCAGCTTGGCGACACGCTCTGACAGTCCAAGGTTCATTTCCATATCCGCGCCCTCAATGTTCCAGTGATATTTTGCCCTTTACAGGCCTCCCTTTCATGAAACATACTCGCCAGTATGTTGTCAATGGAAGCCAAGTGATGTCAGATCTGGAACAGGCCTTCGCCGCGCAAAGCGGGCAGATCGGCGTGCACTTGGGGCACAGCCCCTGGATATTGATTGATCAAGCGCGGATCGATGCCTTTGCCGAGATCACCGAAGATCAACAGTTCATCCATGTTGACCCCGCCCGCGCTCGGGCAGAAACGCCTTTTGAGGGCACTGTCGCGCATGGGTTTCTGACCCTCTCCATGGCCAGTCGCATGGCACAAGACACTCTGCCCAACCTGCCCGGCCAGGTGATGAATCTCAACGCAGGATTTGATCGCTTGCGCTTTATCTCCCCGCTGCCCAGCGGCCGCAGAATTCGGGGCGCCTTTAAACTTAAAGACGTCACGAAAACCCAGGCCAATCACCTGCGCATCGTGACAGAGCTGACCGTTGAGATTGAACACAGCGACACGCCCGCCCTGGTCGCCGATTGGATCAATGTTGCCGTCTTCTCAGCACCGCAGCCACGCCATGAGGCCCGGCAGATATGAGCCAAACCCTTCACAAATATGATCCTGAACGCCTCTGCACATATTTGCAGCACCATGTGGCCGAATTTTCTGGATTGGCGGAGATCGTGAAATTTTCCGACGGCCAATCCAACCCAACATATAAGCTGACAGACACGGCCGGCCGCCATTTTGTGCTGCGCGCCAAGCCACCGGGCACTTTGCTCAAATCCGCCCATGCGGTAGATCGCGAGTTTCGCGTCATGACCGCTTTGGCCACGACCGCTGTGCCCGTACCTCAAATGTTGCATCTGTCAGGCGAGGACAGTCCCCTGGGCGCGCAATTTTTGGTGATGGAACATCTGGAGGGGCGGGTGTTTTGGGATCCCGCCCTCCCCGAGCAATCCCCAAAGTTTCGCCAAGACGCCTATCACGCCCTCGTGCGGACCCTGGCCGCTCTGCATGATGTGGATCCACAGGCCGTTGGACTGGCTGACTTTGGCAAGCCGGGCAATTATTTTTCGCGGCAAGTCGCGCGCTGGACCGGGCAATATCGTGCCTGTGAGACACAAACACGTCCCGATATGGATTGGACCATCGCTTGGCTGGAACGCAACATGGTGCCAGATGATGGGCAAACCGCTATCGTGCATGGGGATTATCGTTTGGACAACGTCATGTTCGACGCAGACACTCCCGATATGATCGCAGTTTTGGATTGGGAATTGTCCACGCTGGGGCATCCCTTTGCTGACCTTGCCTATCAATGCATGGGTCTGCGCCTGCCGCAAGATGGCATGATCAAGGGGCTTGAGGGCATTGACCGCAAGGCGCAGGGCCTGCCGGAAGAAGCGGACTATGTCGCGCAATACTGCGCTCTAAGAGGCATAGCGCCACCTGAGAATTGGGCGTTTTATATGGTGTTTTCCTTCTTTCGACTGGCAGCCATTTTGGAAGGCGTTTTGCATCGTGCCCAATCGGGAAATGCCTCAAACCCCCGGGGCATGAATACGATGAGCCGCAGCATTGCCACTCTGGCCCAGGCCGCAAAACACACCGCTCAGGGCCGCGTGTCATGATGCTCGACAGCACTTCGGTTAAGGGACGCATTTTAGATGCCGCCGCTCAGGCCTTTGCCACCCATGGGGTGGATCAGACCTCGATTGATGACATCGCCCGCGACCTTGGCGCCACCAAGGGCAAAATTTACCATCATTTCGGGTCAAAAAGTGAATTGGTCTGCGCCATTCGCAAACATTCCGTACAGCTCACGTTAGAACGAGTCCGCCCGCAGTTCGATGCCCCCCTGTCACCGCCGGAAAAATTTCACGCAATGGCCAAAGCGCATGTCATCGCGATGATATCAGAGCTGGCCTATCACCGGGTCGTGGTTGAGGAGATGCGCGGCTCAAAGACCGGCGGCGCGACACCGGCAGAGCGGGCTTTGCGCCTCGAAATCGCTGCGCTGCAATCGGAATATGAGGGCTTTTTCCGCAGCACTTTGGCGACAGGTATCGCCAGCGGGCATTTTCGCGACCAAGACATTTCGATCGCGGTGCGGAGCTTTTTGATGATGCTGCATGCGCCGATCTATTGGTACCAGCCGCGCGACGCAGAAAATATCGCCACCATTGCTCAACAATTGGCCAATATGGCTTTGGGCGCAGTGGCAATGCCACAATGACATAATGAGATGTTGATCTCCCAAACACCTGCGTTTTACGCTGGCCGGGCGCTGCAATCGCAAAGGACGCTTTAATGACCCAACCTGTGACACTCTCAACGGCCGGTTCTATCGCCGTCATTGAGATCAATAACCCGCCAGTCAACGCGCTGAGCCAGGCCGTGCGGCAAGGCTTGCTTGATGCGGTGGTGCAGGCGGATGCAGATGCGGCCGTCACAGCCATTGTGATCCTTGGGGCGGGGCGGAGCTTTCCGGCCGGGGCGGATATCAAGGAATTTGGCCAACCGATGCAGGATCCGCATTTGCCGGATGTGATTGATCGTATTGAAAGCTGCAGCAAGCCCGTGGTGGCCGCCCTGCATGGCACGGCTTTGGGGGGTGGATTTGAGATTGCCCTCGGCAGCCATTACCGCATCGCTGTGCCTTCAGCGCGGGTGGGCCTGCCGGAAATTCATCTCGGGCTCATCCCCGGCGCCGGTGGCACGCAGCGTTTGCCGCGATTATGTGGCGCCAGCCATGGCGCTGGATATCATGTTCAAAGGCACACCCATCAGCGCGCAAGACGCTCTGGCCGCCGGATTGATCGACCGTTTGGCAGAGGGAGATTTGCGCCAGGCTGCTTTGATTTATGCCGCAGAGCTCCAAACCCCGCGCCGCACCCGAGAGGCCACCTCAGGCCTCGCAGACAAAGCCGCCTTCGAAGCGGCGTTGACAGATGCCGAAGAGACGGCCAGAAGCCGCATGCGCGGGCAAATGGCCCCGCTCAAGATTGTCGAATGCCTGCGCGCCTGCATCACCCAACCTTTCGCCGATGGGCGCCTGTTCGAACGCGATTGCTTTTTCGAATGCCTCGCCTCTGAGCAATCTAAAGGTATGATTCATGCCTTTTTTGCCCAGCGCGCCAGTGCCAAAGTTCCCGAAGCCAGCCGCGCAGAACCGCGCCCCCTCAACCGCCTTGGGGTGGTGGGCGGCGGCACGATGGGCGCGGGCATCACCGTTGCGGCCCTGAACAGCGGCCTGCCCGTCACGATGATCGAGCGCGATCATGACAGCTTGGCGCGGGGCCGGGCCAATGTTGAGCAGGTCTATGATCGCCTGATTGCCAAGGGGCGCATGAGCGAGGCGCAAAAATCTGATATTATGGCCAGATATCAAGGATCAACGCAGTTTGCCGATCTGTCGGAGGTCGACATGGTGATCGAAGCCGTTTTTGAACGGCTTGATGTCAAACGAGCTGTGTTTGAACAGCTCGACAAAGTGCTAAAGCCCGACGCGGTTCTGGCCTCCAACACAAGCTATATCGACATAGATGAAATTTCCAGCGCCACCAACCGCCGTGAACATGTGCTCGGCCTGCATTTCTTCAGCCCGGCAAATATCATGAAGCTGCTGGAAATCGTCGTCCCGCAAAGCGCCGCCGATGATGTGGTCGCAACAGGCTTCGCTTTGGCCAAAATTTTGGGCAAAATCCCGTGCGCGCCGGCAATTCCCCTGGGTTTATTGGCAACCGCATTCTTGGCAAATATGGCGATTGTGCCGCCCATATGATGGAGGACGGCGCCACGCCCTATGAGATTGATGCCGCTATTGTGGAGTTTGGCTATCCAATGGGCCTTCATGCCATGTATGATCTGGCCGGGCTGGACATCGGATGGGACAACCGCAAAGCCGCACAGGGCAAGCGCAACCCGGCGGAACGCTATGTTGAGATCGCCGATCGCATCTGTGAGCGCGGCTGGTTTGGGCAAAAAACCGGGCGCGGCTTTTATCTGTACCCTGACGGCGCACGCATCGGCGCGCCAGATCCTGAAGTTCTTGCTCTGATAGAGGCGGAACGCGCCAAAAAATCCATCACAGCCCGCAGATTCACCGCCGAAGAGATCATGGCGCGCTATCTGGCCGCAATGGTCAATGAAGCCTGTGAAGTTCTGCGCGAAGGGGTGGCCTTGAAACCCTCCGATATCGATGTGACCTTCGTGCACGGCTATGGCTTCCCGAGATATCGGGGCGGGCCGATGAAATTTGCTGACAGCTATGGTCTGGCTCGTATGCTGGACGACATCCGCCGCTATGGGCAGCACGATCCGATATTTTGGCAAGCCTCGCCGTTACTGGTAGAGCTGGTGGCCTCGGGGCAAACTTTCAACGACCTGAACAAAGGATAGAGCTATGGATCTGAACTTCACCGAAGCTGACCAGGCATTTCGCCAAGAGGTCATCGAATTTTTGAACTCCGAATTGCCAGCTGATATTTCACGGAGGGTTCATGCGGACCTGCCTGTGAGCAAAGAGGACACAGAATTTTGGCATGCGGTTTTACATAAACGCGGCTGGCTGACGTACAATTGGCCCAAGTCCTTTGGCGGTGTGGGTTGGAGCCCCGTGCAGCAATTTATCTTCGAAGAAGAATGCGCCGCCGCTGGTGCCCCGCGTATCTTGCCGTTTGGTCTTAAGATGCTGGCGCCTGTATTGATGGCTTTTGGCTCAAAAGAGCAGCAAGAGCACTGGCTCCCGCGCATGTGCGATGGCACGGATTGGTGGTGCCAAGGTTATTCAGAGCCAGGATCTGGATCTGATTTGGCCAGTCTCAAAACGAGCGCTGTCAAACAGGGCGATCACTATGTGATCAATGGTCAGAAAACTTGGACCACATTGGGCCAATACGCCAATATGATCTTTTGCCTCGTGCGCACGGACAGCGATTGCAAACCCCAGGCTGGAATTTCTTTCGTACTGGTGGATTTGGCAACGCCAGGTATCGAGATGCGCCCCATCCGCACTCTGGACGGGGGGCAGGAGGTGAATGAAGTATTTTTCACAGATGTCCGCGTTCCCGTTACAAATTTGGTGGGCGAGGAAAACAAAGGCTGGACCTATGCGAAATATTTACTGGCCCATGAACGCAATGGCATCGCCAATGTGGGCATTTCAGGCCAGAAACTTGCACGGCTCAAACGCCTGTCCCTGACCCAAAAACGCGGGGGGAAACCTCTGGCCGATGATCCATTGTTTGCAGCAAGGCTGGCCCGTTTGGAGATTGAGCTGCGCAATCTGGAGACCACAAATTTGCGGGTCCTCGATGGGTTCTCCAAAGGCGCTGGACCAGGGCCCGAAAGCTCTATGTTGAAAATCATCGGATCGGAGTTAGAACAGAACTTCGACGATCTCACCCGCCGCGCCCTGGGACGGCAGGCACAGGCCCATACTCCCGAGGTGTTTGAACCGGGCTACAACGGACCACAGGTCGCGCCACAAGATATGGCCAATCAATCTGCCGCCTATTTCAACAAACGCAAGGTGTCGATCTACGGCGGCTCAAATGAGATACAAAAAAACATCATCACCAAAATGATATTGGGGCTTTAAATTATGGATTTTCAACCCACGGAAGAGCGCCGCATGCTGGCCGATATGATCGGCAAATTCATTCAAAATGACTATCCGCTGAACGCGCGACTGGCAGCGGGCACCAGCGCTTTGGGCTATTGCCCCGAGGCCTATAGCACAATGGCACAGCTGGGTTTGATCGGCGCATTATTTGACGAGGAGGTTGGCGGCTTTGGCGGTTCAGGATTTGACATCGCCACTGTCTTCACGGAGCTGGGCAAAGGTTTGGTGCTTGAACCGCTCAATGACACCGCTCTGACCAGTGGCTACATTCTGGCGCAGACTGGCCAGTTGAAGCTGGTGGAACAGATCATCCTTGGCCAAAAACGGGTGGCGCTTGGTCTTATCGAAAATGGTGCCGATTATGATTGGGGCGCGCCAGAGACACTGGCGCGCCAATCGGGCGATAAATGGCACGTGAGCGGCGTGAAAACCTGTGTGAAATTCGCCCATGGGGCTGATGCGATAATTGTCAGCGCGCAGACGCCATCGGCGCCGGGGATCAGCTTATTTTTGATTGAGGCCTCCGCTGCGGGGCTTGTGGAACATCCGTTCCAAACCGTCGATGGGGGCAATGCCTGCGAGATCACGCTGCATAAGACACCAGCTCAACTGTTGGGTGTCGAAGGTGCGGCCTATCCGTTGATCGATGCTGCAGCCGCACGCGCCACTTTGGCCCTCTGCGCCGAGGCCTTGGGGTTGATGGAGCGGATCAAAGATATGACCATCGACTATATGCGCACGCGCAAACAATTCGGCAGCGTGCTGGGCAAATTTCAAGCGCTGCAACATCGCGTGGCGCAGATGCTGCTCGAAATTGAGCAGGCAAAATCGGCGGTTATCAA
>JGI20155J14468_10003568_pt1 | contig 10770 bp, 8 predicted proteins | sample COG_05_FD_14468 | JGI IMG/M metagenome (IMG submission 14468)
AAAATTTAATGCNATGGGGTTTCTTGTTAATAATGAAAATAAAATAGTTAACAATTTAAGCCATATCAATAATTTCTATGAACACATTCTATCTATTAGAGATAAATTAGACTATGAAATTGATGGCTTAGTTTATAAAGTAAACGATGTAAAACTTCAGACAAGACTAGGTTCCGTAACCAGAGCACCTAGGTGGGCTATTGCGCATAAACTACCTGCGGAAATAGTTGAAACAATTATTTTAAACATAGAAACACAGGTGGGAAGAACAGGTGCTCTCACTCCTGTTGGAAAACTAAAACCTGTAAGAGTAGGTGGTGTTCTAGTCTCAAACGTATCTCTCCATAATGAAGATGAAATTTCTAGGAAAGATATAAGGATTGGCGATGCNATAAAGATNCAGAGAGCCGGCGATGTTATTCCTCAAGTTCTTGAGGTTGTTAAAGAAAAAAGACTNAATACTTCTAGAANATTTTATCCACCTAAACATTGTCCATCATGTGGATCTATTACCGTTAAACCTATAGATGAAGCTGTTAGAAGATGCTTGGCTGGTGTAAATTGCCCTGCTCAAGCCATTGAAAAACTAAAACATTTTGTCTCTAAAAATGCATTTAATATTGAAGGACTTGGTGACAAGTTAGTAGAAACTCTTTTTAAAGATAAATATATAAATGATTTTGGAGATATTTTTCAGCTTTATAAATATAGAGATAAATTAGAAAAGAAAGAAGGATTAGGTAAAACTTCGATTGATAAATTGTTAAATGCTATAAAATACAAACAAAAAATTTCGTTAGATAAATTTATATATGCTTTAGGAATTAGACAAATAGGTGAAACAAATGCCAAATTAATTGCCTTACGTTATAACTCATTTGACAATTTTTTGATTCATATGAAGAAAGCTACTAATAAGCAATCTGATTCCTTCCAAGAACTTGTTGCTATTGATCAAATAGGCGAAAATATAGCTAATGATTTGATACTATATCTAAATACTCCGNAAAATTTAAACATAATAAATAAATTAATTGAATATATAATTGTCACAGATATTTATCCTCATAAAATTAATTCTAAGTTTAGTGGTAAGGTAGTTGTTATAACTGGAACATTAAATAATATGAGCAGAGATGAAGCCAAAAATACTCTTCAAAGTTTAGGTGCTAAGATTAGTAACTCTCTATCAAAAAATACTGATTATTTAATTTTAGGAGATCAACCTGGATCTAAAGCAAAAAAAGCCCTAGAACTTAATGTAAAAATTATAAATGAAAATGAATGGTATGATTTAGTTAATAAATTAAACAATTAAATTGGTAATGTTTTAATTTTCAAGTAATCCAGTAATTCTCTGTCATTAGGAGTTATCAAATTTGCTAACTCTCTATAAACTTTTTCATGATATAAATTAATCCAATTTATTTCATCTATTGTTAATATTTCTTTATTAATAAGCTCCAGCTCAAAAGGAACTCTTGTTAAATTTTCAAAAACAAAAAGTTTTCACTATTTTTAAGATGTTTTTTTGAAACAACTTCTAAATTTTCTATTCTAATTCCATATTCACCATTCTTGTAATAACCTGGTTCATTTGATATCACCATCCCTTCCTTAAATCACATTTTGAGTGTTTTGATATAGATATGGGCCCCTCATGAACGCTTAGCAAACAACCCACTCCATGGCCAGTCCCATGAGCATAATCTTTGCCTTCAGACCATAATGCCTTTCTTGCTAAAATATCAATTTCTCTACCTTTGGTGTTTTTAGGAAATATTGCCGTGGCGATTGCTATATGTCCTTTCAAAACTAGAGTATAATTATTTATCATTTCCTCACTAACCTTACCAATTTTTATGGTACGCGTAGTGTCAGTAGTCCCTTCCAAATAATGAGCTCCTGAGTCAATCAAATATAATCCATCCTTATCTATTTTTTTGTCAGAAGATTTATCTGCTTTATAATGAATAATAGCCCCATTATCCTTAAAGGCTGAAATTGTAGCAAAACTCTCACAAATAAATGTTTCTTCTAAGGAACGTAATTCATATAATTTTTTAGAAACTGTAATTTCAGTTAAGTCTTGTGAACTCAAGTTTTTTTCAAGCCAAAAAAACAGCTTTAAGAAAGCTAAACCGTCTTTTAAATGAGACACCTTAAAACCGTTCAATTCATTTGAATTCTTAACAGACTTAAATTCTTCTATTGGGCAACTTATGNTANGAATATTTAATCCCATATTGAATATAAGGNNCTTTATTTGAAGAGGNAAAAAAACTGGGTCTATNAAAAAATTCTTANTTTTTAGTTTCTTTAAAAAAGATGTAAGTTCATTAATCTGCAAAAGATGAATTTTACTATGATTTTTGGTGATTATTTCAAACGTTGAATTATCTGAGAAAATGAAAACTTCACCTTTACTTGATATAATACAAAAAGATCTTGAAACAGGTGTGTATTTAAGATCACGACATCTAATATTTAATAACCACGACAGGCCTGCAGGATTAAATAAAACATAATAATCACCACCAATATTTGTTATTACTTTTTTAAGACGGTTTATTTTTGATAAAAAATTTTCTCCAGTTCTTTTTAATGGAAGTTGAAAAATAGATTTCTGAGTTTCAGTTGGTCTTTTTTTCCAGATTTCATCAATTAAGTTTTTTTCCGTAGCTTTTAAAATTAATGGTGTACTTTTTAGAATCTTACTGAGAGTTTCGTGTTTTATTGAAGTCAACAACCAAGGGTCAAAAGCTATTATTTTTAAATACTTTTCATTATCTTTTAGGAAATTGCCAATTTCATTTATACCTCCGTTAAAGACATCAAAAAATTTAGTATCAACTTGTTTCTTTAATTGTAGTTGATATCGACCATCGCTAAAAATTGCTGATTTCAAATTTTTATTTGATACTATTATTGCAAATCCTGCTGATCCAGTGAAATTTGTAATGTATTTTAAACGCTCTTCACTTTTAGGAACTTCTTCTCCTGAAAACATATCCTCTCTAGGAACTAAGAGAGCATCATATTTTTTTTGTCTCATTTTATATATTAATAATTCTAATTCACTACTCAACACCTAAACCTTACTGTAAAAATTAATACTTAATACTCATTATAACCGATCCCCACTCTTCTGAAATTATTTTCTTTTCTTCTATAAATCCAAAATTATTATATCGATTAATAACGTAAGGAATTTGTTGTTTTAAAAGTCCTGATAAGATTAAAAATGAATTAGGTTTGATGATCTTTTTAAATACAGGTGCTAGTTTAAACAGAGGCATAAATAAGATATTAGCGAAAATTAAATTATAGTAGTTATTTTTAATATATTTTGTTTCAAAGAAAGAATTGGTTAAATATACACCATTAACTTTTATATGATTAAGTTCTATATTTTTTTTAGATAACTTTACCGCATCTTCGTCTATATCAACAAAAATTACCTTACTTTTTTTAAATACTTTTTTAGAAGCAATACCTAAAATTCCTGTTCCACAACCATAATCTAGAATGTTCTTAGGTGAAAAACGTTGAGACAAATAATTAATAGCTTGCAAGCAACATTTTGTAGTTGCATGAGAGCCTGTACCAAATGCAGTTGATGCATTTATCTTAATAGGTATCTTATAAACAGAGTAATTTTTTCTTATATGTGAACCATATATATAAAATCTTTCAATATTAATAACTGGGAAGGATTGTCTATTAATGTTAAGCCAATTTTTTTGGATAATTTTCTTGATACTAACTTTTTTAGCATTTATTTTTTTTTCCCGAGTTATATCGTCAGTATAATACTCATTTACACTTAATTGCCTAGCTAGATTGTTAAGTTTCATTTCTACTAAATTATTGTCTGGTTTTTTTTGAACCAATACTTCTAACGTCCAAAATTCATTTTGATGNAACTCACCTAAATTATTTNTNATATTTATTGGTAATACATTTTTTGTATTCTTTTTTGTATTATTAAATAAACTAGATGATAAATAACCTTCAAAATCTTCAACATATTCAGAAAATAAGTTTTTAAACTGATTTTCTATTACAAAGCTTATTGACCATAAATCCATATCTTAGTCTAATTATTCAATTAATTTTACAAAATTGGAAATCACTCTCTTTTCACCAGCCTTATCAAAAAATATATTTAGCTTATCACCTTCTGACGAAATAACTTTTCCCATTCCAAATTTTTGATGAAACACTCTTTGTCCATTATCAAAAACAGCTGTAGATTTAAAAGCTTCATTCTGCGTTTTAGGTGCTCTATAAAGATCAATTCCATTTATTTTATTTTGTTTTGCTCTAAAATAACCTGGTCCATATGATATATTAGTTCTAGAGTCGTCAAACTCAATTTGACTATAACTAGATGCATCAGCACCAAGGTTACCTTCAATATTTTCGTTTAAATTTTGTTTGGGAAGTTCACTTATAAACCTGGAAGGAATTGAACCTTGCCATAATCCATGAATTTGTCTATTAGCAGCAAATGTTATAAATAACCTTTTTCTTGCACGAGTAATACCCACATATGCCAATCTCCTTTCTTCCTCCAGTCCTGCTAGACCTAATTCATCTATAGATCTTTGACTAGGAAACAGTCCCTCTTCCCACCCTGGTAAAAAAACCACATCAAACTCAAGTCCTTTAGCTGCATGTAAAGTCATTAGAGACACTTCACCAGCTTCAGCTTGACTATCTCCATCCATTACAAGCGATATATGTTCTAGGAACCCTTGAAGATTTTCAAAGCCACTCATAGCATTAATTAGCTCTTTTAAATTTTCTAACCTTCCCTCACCTTCAATAGATTTATCATTCTGCCAATGAAAAAGGTATCCTGATTCCTCAAGCACCTTTAACGTCAAATCAGTGTGGCTAATTTCTTTGGACTCACGATTCCACTCAATAAACTGATTAATTAAGTCCCGCAGTGTTTTTTTTACATTTGGTCTTAATTCGTCTGTCATTAATAATTCTTCTGTCGCTAAGAAAAAAGATATATCTTTTTTTCTTGCATAAGAGTGAATCATACTTGTTGTACTAGTTCCTATGCCACGTTTAGGAACATTAATAATTCTCTCTAATGCTAAGTCATCATTGGGCTGTTGAACAACTCTTAGATATGCAAGAGCGTCTCTTATTTCTAATCGCTCATAAAACTTTGCACCTATAACTTTGTAAGGAATTCCTATGTCAACAAATCTTTCTTCAAATTGCCTAGTTTGGTGACCTGCTCTTACTAGGACAGCCATTTGATCGTGCCTTAAACCATTTGAAAATAGATTTTCAATTTCAACACTTGTTTTCCTTGCTTCTTCTAATCCATCCCAAACAGATATTAAATCTATTTTTTCTCCTTGTTCTGAAGATGTTTTAAGATTTTTACCTAATCTTTCTTTATTATTAGAAATCACGCTATTAGCTGCCTCTAGAATTCTTCCTGTTGATCTATAATTTTCTTCAAGTTTAATAACAGTTGCCGACGGATAATCTTTTTCAAATTTTAAAATATTACCCACTTGGGCGCCTCGCCAACCGTATATAGATTGGTCGTCATCTCCAACACAACAAATATTCTTAGATTTTTCTGCAAGAAGTCTTAACCACAAATATTGTATCACATTGGTGTCTTGATACTCGTCAACTAAAAAATAGGATAACTTGGAATGATATTGCGTCAATACATCCGGATGATCTGAAAAAATATTTAAATTATATAATAATAAGTCTCCAAAATCAGCAGAATTAAGTGTTTTTAATCTTAATTGATAAGTTTTATATATGCTAATTGCTCTTCCATTAGCAAAATAGTCGTTACTAGAATTATCTACTTCTTCTGGTTTTTGACCTTTATCCTTCCAACCAGCAATTAAATTTGACATAGCTTTAGGCGTAAATTTTTTTGTATCTATGTCATCATCAAGCATTATTTGCTTTAGAAGCCTTACTTGGTCATCTGGAGTTATAATTGTATAGTTTGACGTTAACCCTACTAATTCTGCATTTTCTCTTAAAATTCTTGCTGCGATTGAATGAAAAGTACCTAACCAAACTGAATTAGCTGAAGGACCTATTAAATTCTCTAACCTTGTTCTCATCTCTTTAGCTGCTTTATTTGTAAAAGTAACTGCAAGTATATTCCAAGGTTTAGTTGTTTTACTGTATAACAAATTAGCAAGACGTGCTGTCAACACTCTTGTTTTCCCAGTTCCAGCACCAGATAAAACTAACAAAGGGCCTTGAAGAGTTTTAACAGCCTCTTTTTGAGGCTCGTTTAAATCAATAAAAGCTTTATGGTTTAAAAAATCATTCATTATAGTAGAAGATATATTCTTATTATTATTATAAATATTTAACTTTATACCTATCATATAGAATGTTTAACTTGTAGAAAATTAATAAATAAATAATATAACTATTATACCTTTTAGATTACTTAGTTGAACTATGATGAAAAACTTCAAATATATTTTAATTACCTTGTTTTTAGTCTCTCTTTCTTTAGGAGGCTGTTCAGGTAGTAAAAATGTTACAAAAGAATCAGATCCATTTGAAAACTTAAATAGGCATGTATTTGGGTTCAATAAATATGTAGACCAAAAATTAGTAAACCCTTTAAGTAAAGCTTATGTTAGAAATATTCCAAATGGTGCTAGAAAGAGTATTAGTAATCATTTAGATTGGATGGAACTTCCTGTTACTATTGCTAATAGTACTTTTCAATTTGACTTAGAAAATACAATTTTAGCGTCAGCTAAGTTTATGTTAAATGGTTTAACCCTTGGCTTTTATGATTTAGATAATGGTGAAACTGAAATATTAAAAAAAGATTTTGGATCAACTTTAGCTAAATTAAATGTTCCAGAGGGACCTTTTTTAGTAGTGCCTTTTTTAGGGCCTAAAATGACAAGAGATTTTTCAGGTTATTTTGTAGATAGACAAAATATGACAAACGTTTCTTCTACTACTGTGAATGACATCAACTTAATTGAAATACCAATCAATGTAATTGATACAAGATCTAAACTATCCAATGCCATTGATAAATTATATAATTCACCTGATCCATATACAAAGATGAAATCTTATTATATTCAAAATCGAAGAAAAAATGTGTATAACGAAAAGTACCATAATATTAAAAATAAAAACAAGGATGAAGAATTTGAGAAGCTTTTACAATAAATTTAAAATTAAAGATCTACTATACTTTGTTTTAATTTTACCAATCTCAATAACTTTAATTTCAAATGGTGCTTGTGCTGATAAACTAGAAAAAAGCAATACTATAATCCAAGAAATGATAAGTAAGGCTAAAGTTAACGCAATTGAAACACTCAAATCAGATCAAAATGAGAAATCGTTAAGAATTTCCTTGTTAATTAAAGAATATATTAATTTAAATTTTATGGCTAAGGCGACCACTGGTTCTTTCTGGAAAAAGGCTACTTTTCTTCAAAGGCAGAGATACAAAAATGCCCTACTCCAAGAAATAGTTAAAACTGTAGAAGATCACCTAAATACATTATCAACATTAAATTATATATCTACTGATTCTGAATTAAGGGGAAAAAAACTTATTTATGTAAGGGGCAGAATTGAGGACCCTAACAATAACAAACCTCCTGTTAATCTCCTTTGGAAACTTGCCTCAAACAATGAAGGGAATCTTCAGATTTTAGATTTAGAAATAGAGGGTATATCTTTAGTAAGTTCTCACAAAGCTGAAACAATGACTATTTTGAGAAAAAATAAAGGTGATTTTGAAGTACTACTTGATAAATATAATAAAAAGAAATAAATCACCTTGAAATTGGTTTATACTTTATCCTTTTAGGGTTTAATGCGTCATCACCTAATCTTCTCTTTTTATCTTGTTCGTAATCTTGGTAGTTTCCTTCAAACCATTCCACATGACTTCCACCTTCAAACGCTAAGATATGAGTAGCGAGTTTATTTAAAAACCATCTATCATGTGAAATCACAACTACACATCCAGAAAAAGCAAGAATTGCTTCTTCTAAAGACCTTAATGTATCAACATCAAGATCATTAGTTGGTTCATCTAATAACAAAACGTTGCCAGGAGTTTTTAACATCTTAGCTAAATGAACTCTATTCCTTTCACCTCCAGACAAATGACTAACTATTTTTTGTTGATCCGAACCTTTGAAGTTAAATTGACTAACGTAAGCCCTACTTTGAATAGTTTTTTTCCCTATTTGAATTTCGTCTAATCCATCGCAAATAGACTCCCAAACGTTTTGCTCAGGTTTTAATAAATCTCTAGATTGATCTACATAATTTAGACTAACAGTTTCACCAATTATAATCTCTCCATTGTTAGGTATTTCTTCTTTAGTAATCATTCTAAACAATGTAGTTTTTCCAGCACCATTTGCGCCTATTACTCCAACAATTCCTCCTGGAGGTAGTTTAAAAGTTAAATTATCTATAAGTAATTTATCCTCAAAAGATTTAGATACATTATTAAAGTTAATAACTTCATTTCCTAATCTTGGGGCTGGAGGTATTACAAGATTATTTGTATTAATTTCGTTCTTTTGTTCTTGTGCAACTAATTCTTCATATGAAGAAATACGAGCTTTTGACTTAGCTTGTCTCGCTCTTGGTGCTGATTTTATCCATTCTAGCTCTTCACTTAATTTTCGCTTTCTTGCTTCTTCAATTTTTCCTTCTAATTCAAGACGTTTCTGTTTTTGCTCTAACCATTGAGAATAATTTCCTTTGTAAGGGATACCTTCCCCACGATCTAATTCTAAAATCCACCCCGCAACTTCATCTAAAAAATATCTATCATGTGTAATGGTTATAACCGTACCTGGGAAATCGTGAAGGAACCTTTGAAGCCATGAAACTGAAAGAGCATCAAGATGGTTTGTTGGCTCATCCAATAAGAGAAAATCAGGGTTTGATAATAATAGTTTTGCTAGAGCTACTCGTCTTTTTTCTCCCCCAGACAAGTTCACTATTTTGGCCTCTCCGGGAGGCAAGCTTAAAGCATCCATTGCAATTTCAGCTTTCCGATCAAGGTCCCAAGCATCCATATTATCAATTTTTTCTTGGAGTTCACCTTGCTTAGATATAGTCTCATTCATCTCTTCATCAGTCAAATCTTCAGAAAATTTAAGTGATATTAAATTAAATTCATCTACTAGACTTTTAGCTTCAAACATGCCTTCCATAACGTTTTCATATACGTTTAAATTATTGTCTAATTCTGGCTCTTGTGCTAGATATCCAACTTTTATCCCATCTGCTAATTTTGCATCACCATTAAATTCATTATCAATACCCGCCATTATTTTTAGTAAAGTTGATTTACCTGCACCATTACCACCTAAAACACCAATTTTTGCGCCCGGTAAAAAAGAAAGACTTATGTCTTTTAATACTTGTTTCCCACCTGGGTAAACCTTACTCATTTTATACATAGAAAAAATATATTGTGGATTATTCATAGGTTTGCCTCTTAAAGTTGGAATTCTATAATTAACATAAAAAACAATTTAAAAAAAATTTTTATCTAAAATTAATTATCTTTTTTCCTTTTTTCTATAAATTTGTATAATGCATACATGGATAATACTTTCCCTATTTGGCTTATTGTTTTTGATTATATATTAGCATTAATAATGTTAATTTTAATTTTAAAATTTGTATTAAATATTTTTACGAATGAAGTCAGTAATGCCATTGTATTTCGTTTTTTTAACAAATTAACAAAACCAATTATCAACCTTTCAACAAAGCTAACACCAGAATTTATTGTCAAACCAATTGTACCTTTGTATCTTGCCTGGCTTGTTTTAATGGTTAGAATTTATTTACTTCCACTATTAGTTGGACATACATACCTTGGAAAATTTGCTTTTTTATTTGAAAAAGATTTAATTACACTTATTAATTCTTCAATCCTTAACATAGCTTTATACTTAAATTATGGGATTTAAGTTTTTATAAATTGATTACTTAATCTTTTAATTAATTCATCAATTTGACTTTTTTGAGTTTCAAATGAAGTTACAAACCTTATAACTAATTCATCATCATTAACTTTAGACCATAAATTAGGAATTATTTTTAATTTTAAAATTTGATCATAAGTTTTGTTTTCAATTTTCAAAAAAACTTCATTCCCCTCTGTTGGATATAAGAGTTTAAAATCTCTAAACAAACTCAATTGATCACTTAAGTATTTAGCATTATTATTAGCTGATTTTGCTAACTTAATCCATAATCCGTCTTTGAACCATGCATTTAACTGAGCAGAAATAAATCTAGTTTTAGATATGACGTGTCCTGTCTGCTTAATTTTATTTTTAGCTTCAAAAGCTAATTTATTGTTGAAAAAAATTATAACTTCAGCGGCCATAGCTCCATTTTTGGTTGCACCCAAGGATAAACAATCAACTCCTAGTTTCCATGTTGCTTCAGCTGGTGATATGTTTTGAGAAACAAGNGCATTAGCAAATCTGGCACCATCCATATGTAAAAACATATTNTGATTTTTACATATTTTACTAATTTCTAAAATTTCTTTTTTTTTATAAATNGTTCCATTTTCAGCTAATTGCGTAATCGAAACTCCTGATATATTAGCANTATTCTTTTTTTTAAAACTCATATTATCAATTTTAGTTTTTAATGTTTTNGGTTTCANTTTTCCTAAATTATCACAAATACTTATTAATTTACCACCTCCAGAGAAAAACTCAGGGG
>JGI20155J14468_10003573_pt1 | contig 10764 bp, 3 predicted proteins | sample COG_05_FD_14468 | JGI IMG/M metagenome (IMG submission 14468)
GACGACATCATCGGACGAACGAATCGTTCGCGTCGTCTTTTGTGCCGGACATTTTCAAAAGCGCTCGAACGTTCGCTCGAAAACGAGACAGAGCGTAAGTTTTGGGAAAGAAACGAGGAGGACGGCATCCTCGCTTCTCTTTTTAATGCGTGTGTAATGTATATCTAGTACTAGATAAACCGGCTCATTTATGAACACATTTGGCACTTTTCTTGGAGTGCTCAAATCGTCATTTTACGCAACATCTTCGACAACACTTCACGTGTACTCACAAAACGTACATCAACGAAACGTCCGTGAGATCGACGAGGAAGTGAAAATCTCCGCGCGATTACTGCACTCGCGCGTGATATATATTTTCGCGTCTCATTTAGAGGCGATATTTTCCTCATTAATTATATTAGGGAAAAGAGATTCATTCATGTGTACACGTTTGCGACGATGAATATGATGATAACGTCTCACAGACGATGATTTGAGGAAAACGAACATGACTCCCGAGTGGTCGTCAATCGTCCCGACGTCGGTCTCGCAAACGCTCGCGTTGCGAGAGCGTGTCTCTCATTCATCATCATCATCCACAGCGCAAGTTCAAGTTGTGAATAAAATCCGATTCAATCACACCGGAGACTACGCGGTGGTGTGCAAAAACCGAGCGCTGTTCCTGGTCAACCCGAAGACAGATTTATGCCTGAAAACGTACGAAGGCGCACACGCGAGGGAAGTGCGAGACTGCGTAAGTTCTCGAGATAATTCGAAACTGGCCTCAGTTGGGGGCGATAAAGGCGTGTTCGTCTGGGACGTGAAAACAGGGCAAACGGTTCGCAGGTTTATCGGACACGACGCGTTCGGAGTGAACTGCGTGAAATTCTTACTCGGTCATTCAAACGAGGAGAGCGTGATTGCGTCGTGCGGGTTCGATCGGTGCGTGAAGTTTTGGGATTTACGATCGAATAGGCAACACGAGGCGATGGAGACGGTTGGATCCCAGTTTAGCGACGCCGCGATGGATTTGACTCTGAGCGGAGGGAGAGGAGGAGGCAAAACGAACGAAGTGACCGCGTGTTCGATCGACGGAACCGTGAGAACGTTTGATATTCGCAAAGGTGAGTTACGCGTGGACACTTTGTTCGGGCAACAACCGGTCACTGCGGTTGAAAACAGCGCGGACGATAGGTTGGTACTCGCCACGCTGCCGAAAACAGTCGCGCTCATGGACAAAACCACGGGTGAAGTGTTACAAACCTTCTCTGGTTTCAACAACGACCAAAACGTCGTTTTACGCGCGACGTTTACCCCGGACGATCGATACGTCGTCCTCGGCGACGCCGTCGGCGACATTTGCATATGGGACGTGCTCTCGAACGAGACTTTGAATTCCCAACCGCAGCGAATACCAAACGCGCACGCGAAATCCATATCCAACGTCTGTTTTCACCCGTCCGAAGCGTCTTTCGGCGGAAAAGGCGGAGGTGGTCGTAAAAAACATCTCATGCTTTCCTGCGCCGCCGACGGTTTCGCCAAGTTCTGGTCTTAAAAAAAAGCCTTTGTCGTCGTCGTCGTCCTCGGTCGTCGTTCCGCCAAAAGCGTCGTTTGAATAAGAATACAAATTAGAGATGGATTTAGATTTAATAAAAGATCGCAGATACTAACAGAATAGAAGTTTTCCATTCTTAAAACGCGTCGTCGTTAAAGTTGTTTTGTTGTACTCGTCGTTGTTGTTCTTCTTCCGCGCGCTCTAAAACATCCGCGAAACGCCTGTTTTTCCTCACATTTTTGGTTGCTTACTGCACCAAATTATCTTCACTCACATCTCCCATCGCACTCCTTCTCGCGTGACTGTGCTTTCTGAGACGAAGAGTACGAAGGACGGCAAAACGCAAACGGCGCGTTATATACACACACACACGCGCAAAAACACACGCAGAGAGAGAGNGAGCGAGACTGAGCGCTTCTGCACGAGACAGAGAGGAATTTACCATTGGCGACCTTTGGCAGGAAAAGCGGACCTTTTGGATACATTGGAACCCTCGAGAGGTGTTCTCGTCGCGCGAAAGCGCGGACATTCATTCGATTTAGGCCAGGAAAAGGCGCGAATACAGAGGTTTGAACGAGAGAATACAGTGGTTTTAAGAAGCGCGCGTTAAAGGCGTCTGTCTGTCCGTCCGTTTTCAAATGACCTCGTACTTCCGCTCGCTCGCCTTCGGCATACACGGGTACAGTCAGTACACCAAAGATGGATTCGCGAAAAATATCAAAGACGAAGACGCGGAGGACGATGAATCGAAGGACTGCTTGAAAAGAGATTTAACGAACGTTTCGGTTTTAATAACCGGCGCGAACGGAGGGATAGGGTTTGCCACCGCAGTCGCATTGGCGAGAAGAAACGCGACCGTGCACCTCCTGTGTCGATCCATGCAGCGAGGCGAGAAAGCGGTGAAGGAGATTCTGGACGCGGTGGCGAGAGAGCGAGGCGGCGGCGGAGGAGGAGGAAGACCAATGCCGCAGTGTAATTTGCATTTACACGTCTGCGACGTCGGCTCGAACGTGGAAGTGCGCGCGTTTGTGGAGGAGTTTACGAGATCTGGGCATCAATTGCACGTGTTGGTGAACAACGCGGCGACGTTGAGCACTTCGGAGGCGATCGAGAGAAGCGTGGACGGGTACGAGACTTCTTTCGCGGTGAATACGCTCGGTACGCACTTGCTGACGAGCTCGTTGCGACCGGTTTTAGGGAGGACGAGCGAGTCGCAGAGAAATAGCAGCGTCAGCGGGAGGAATGGTGGGTATTTTGGAAGCATGAGTGCGAACGGAGGAGGAGGGGACGGCGGGAGTCCGGGGTCTATTTTGTTAGACGGCGAAAGCGGGAAACTAAACGCGTTGACGTACGTGCCGAGAGTGATCACGGTATCGTCGGCGGGAATGTTAGCGGAAGAGTTGGTGATTGACGATTTAGAATACACGAAACCGAAAAAGTATTCGGGCGTATCGCAATACGCGCGAGATAAGAGACGTCAGGTGGCCTTGACCGAAAGATGGGCGCGACTGGAAGCGGAGAAGAAACTGCCCGGAAGTTGGTCGCCGGAGAAGGAAGTCGCGAAAAGTAAAAAGGATACTAGAAAGGAAGTTAATAACGATAATCGCAGCAATAGCAGCAGCAAAAAAGGAGACGCGGTAAAGCGCGTCCCGGATATCGTGTACGTTTCCATGCACCCGGGCTGGGTGGACACGCCCGGCTTGCGTTCCTCGTTACCTGGATTTTACAACTCCATGAAAGGCAAACTTCGAACACCGGAACAAGGCGCGGATACGATCGTGTATTTGATCTGCCTAGAAGCCGCGAAACTGGAACCTGGTGCGTTTTACTTCGACCGAAAACCAACCGCGAAACACATCAGGATGGGATTCACGCAATACTCGGAAAAAGACGTGGAAAAATTGGCGAAGAAGTTGGACGCCATGGCGTGCGAAGCGAGCGTGCACGGCAGCTTTCGCAACGGAAGAAATTTTCATCAAACGCACGCCGCAGGTGAATGGCGACCGAAGAAATCATCTGATTCTCGTAGCAAAAATAGCGATGGCGTTGGAATCGCGGGTGGGAGAACGAGAAACGGCGTCGGCGCGGACGGCGAGGACACTAGCAACAACGAAAACAAAAACAAGAACAACAAAATAACCAACCAACTCTTTCGCCCGAGATCCATCGGCGACGACTTTGAAGGGTTGGACGGCGACGACTCAATTGAGAACGAAGTATTCACGCCCAGGAAATGGCACGGATTTAACATTCGATGACAGCATGATATTAGCGCTCTTTTTGTACATATAATAATCAGACTACTACTGCATGTGTAATTCTTCTTGGTTTACAACATTATTCGCGCTATTTCTGCTACTACTTCATTCTTTTCTACATCAATACATTGTTTTTTTATTCACCGAAGGATTCGGTAAAAGCATCTTGCGATGCATCTTTTGGTGCGTCTTTAGTGGTTGTTCCGTCGCGTCTCTTCTCTTGCCGAGCTCGGCGAGCTTCTGCGCGCGTTCTCGTTCGTTCCCGAGCAACGAATACTTACTGAACCACTCGTCCAACTCGTCGCCGTCCGTGGATTGGTTCAATCGGTCTTGCTCGTCCTCGAAATCGTACCGATGGTGGCCCATGTACGCCTCGGTGACTGGCGCTGCTTCTGTCGTTGGCACCGTTGATGCTTCTTCAGTCGCGACTGGCGTAACTGCTTCTGTCGTTGGTACCGTTGATGCTTCTTCAGTCGCGACTGGCGTAACTGCTTCTGTCGTTGGCACCGTTGATGCTTCTTCAGTCGCAACTGGCGTAACTGCTGCTGCAGCGGCGGTTTCTTCTTCCGTCGTTGCTACTGCCGGAGTAGCCGCGGTAGCGACGACGGTTGTCGTCGCCGCCGGCGTGGCAGCCACGGGCACCGCCGTAGCCGCAGTGGCTGTTGCATTTGCGGTAGTAGCAGATGGGGGTACGGTCGTCGACACCGCCGCATCGTGCGCTGCATTTGAATACTGATCAATCTCACTCTTCACCTCGTTGTACTTTTCCAACACCGGCGTCAAACCTGTCGCATCTAAAATCTTCGTTTCCGTTTCGTTCAACGTCTTGTGAACCTTTTCCTCTAGCGTGTCCAAACCGACCGCGTGCTTTGCGTACGCTTCCGCGCCAGTGATTAAGTTTTCGCGCTCGAGTTCCATTTCTTGTTCCATCTCTCTCTTCTCGTTAATCGTTGCCGTGATTTCGGCGTCGACGATATCGTTGATGATGAAAAACGCCGACATGACGAACATGTATAATGAACCTACGATTAAGACGACAAATGTGACTTTCTTGACCATATCGGGGCCCATGATTAACGCCAACGACCCGAGCGGGTTTAGTAAACTCAAATGCGCTCGATCAGGTTCCTTCAACTCTGGATCTCGATTCGGCAAATCTCTCGCTTTACCAACCGGTCTCTCTTCCGCTTGCTTTCGAGGCAACAAGGTGATCATAATCTCGACTTCCCCTTGAGACTCACCCGGTAACGTCGGATGGAACATCTTCAACCACTTGCCTTGCATAGGGCCGTCCATCATGCTTTTGAACGGGTTCAGAGAAAACGGTTCTTCGTTCGCGTCGTATTTGTGTTCGATGACGCACTCTGGCGACATCTCGCCAAACGTCGAAACATTTCGGATCAACTGTTTACACATTTTCGATAAGTTTATCTTGTTTTCGCCGATGTTATCATCGCCGGAGATCAAATCTTTATCGTACGCGGAAACTCTCAAGGCAATGCGATTACACGGTAACGTCAACTGAAAAATGTTTCTGTAATTGAACGAACCGACGCCGTCTCTGGCAAACCAGTGAATGTCCGTGGATTGCGTTTCTGTGAATCGAGAAGAAGTTCGATCGAGACCGATAACATTCAACTTGAAATACAAATCGTTCTTTCCACCGACGTCTTTGTTCACCATATTTCGCGCTTTAAACACACAGACGCGCATTTCGACTTCAACCACGGGTGGCGGTTGAATCACCAACGCTTTCGGAATGTTGTCGTGACCGTCGTGGATTTCGACGATGATTTCGAGCTCGCCGAAACCGGCGTTGCCGTGTTTGTCCAACAGTTGTTTGATTTCCAGAGGAGGCCTATCGCCCATCTCCGTGTTCCATCGCTCAGAGAGTAATCGCGCTTCCACGTCGACCAAACATTGTCCGAGAAAAACATCCGAGGAATACTTTTCGTAATCGAAAACGTCAAATTTCAAAAGACCGTTACCGGGTAATTCCGTTTTGTACTCGAAGGTTTTGTAAAACCACGGCGTGCACGTGCGATCGATTCTCTCCTTCGAATTGCCAAACTTAATATTCGTACCTGGGACGGAAACCACTAAGTACGGATCGCACAAGCCGGATTGATCTATTGGTCGTAAATCTTTCCCTCTGATGACGTACGCTCTCACGGTTACCGGTCGCGGTTGTTCGCCCATCATCGGTTGGTTGTCGTTGAGATAACCGCCGGCTTGCTTTTGGATTCTGAGAAACTCTTCTTCGCTTATTGTCGCCGTGGTCTTGTCCGGCGTCCAGAGAGTGTTTTGCATGATGGCGGCATTTTTGGCTTTCTTCGCCGCCACCGCCGGCTTATCTTTCTTCGGGTTACCGAGGTAATCGAGTTTGAGAATCTCTGGTGGGCCGTGAATGTACTCGTGCTCTTCTTCGGAAGAGCCGAAATACTTTCGTCTCAATTCCGACACCGAGTAGCAAAACTTGACGTAACCTCCGACCTCTCGCTTCGACGAGTTATCTTCGAAACCTTCGGCGCGGTAGATCGGAACGTTGGTCATCGCCACGTCGCCGAGCTCTTCCTCTAAAGTACCGATTGGTAAGAGCATGCGGTCGTTCATCCACTCTGGAACGTTACCGGAACCGTCGTCGAAAGTGGCCACTTTCTTCTGCTTCTTCTTAGATCGGTTCAATTCTTCATCGTCTTCGTTACTAGCTTTTGCCTCGAGCGCCGCCGCCGCCGCCGCCGCGGCCTCCTCCTCTTCGACCTTCTCCTGCTCTTCTTGCAAGCGCTTGTTCAACTCGTTCTCATCCACAGCGTTCATATCGCCATCGACAGACTCTGGTTCGCTGTCTGTGGCTGCACCGGAGCCATCCAAAGTTCCCGAATCCGACGAGCCCTGATCTGAGGACGACGACTCTCCGTACTCTCTTCCTTCCGTGAGCGTTTTCATCCGTCTCGATTTTGATTTCGTAAACCTCGACATCATGTCATCAATTTCGTGTTGAGCGTTAGCGTATTGCGACTGCGTTTTATATGAATCTACGCCATCGCGCAACATTTGGCGTTGTCGACGAGTTTCTTCTTTGCGTTTTTTGAAGTCTGCTTTTCGCGATTTGCGCATTTGACGTAAAGATTTGCCTTCGCTCCTCGATTCCTCAACGTTCGTCGCATTCGCCGCGAATTGCTCGGCTTCGTACCGTTGCGAGATGGATCGACTCAACGCTTTTCGCTTCTGCTTCGAGGATAAAAATTTAGTCGCCGTAGTTGGATTCGTGCGATTGGTACCGCCGTAACCGCTCTCGATATCGAATTGCTGCTGCTGTCTTGCCGACGCCGCCGGCGGACCGGAGGAGCCGCCGACGCCGACGCCGCCTAAAAACTTGGAAAGGACTGATTTCCCAGCTGAACTTCTCACCTCTTCGTTATGTCTCAAACGTTCCCGTAAAACTTCTTCTCTAGCTCTCGCGACGTAATCCGAGGACGCATCTGTCATCGTATTTGATTGCGAAACCAGCGTCGCAGTGCCGTCGTCGATGTCGAACGAGTAGTCCGAGATTGTTTCGTCTCTGAGGATTTCCAGCAACTTTTCCCGTTCGTCTGCGGTGGTACCTTTTCGCTTGACCGAGACTAAGTTCGAGCCTTTCTTCTCGAGTAACGCGAGCTCGTCTCGTCGCAGGAAAACTTGTTGCTCGCCAGTTCCGATTAAGCGTTTTATCGGGCGAGCGTCGATGACTCGAATGGATAACGAGGTATAAATCTTCGTTAGTCTCGGTACTAAACCTCTCAACGTTAACGTTTGCCCGTTGAAGTTTGCGTTCGGACCGTTCGGTAAATTCCTGAACGCGCTCGATTTCACGTGTTCCGTGGAACCTTCGAACAACGGAACGCATCCGGTCAACTCAAATTCAACCTTAGGCATGTGCGCTGCAAATTGCTTATACGGCAACAAACCTCTGACGCCCATCAAGCACACGCTCACTTCCACCGCTTCGAAACCAAAATAATCTTTGATTTGTCTCGTGGCTACGTGTTCGAGTCGCGGTTTCACATTTTCCCACTGGACTTTGATTTGCGGACCTAAAACGAAGTTCGCCACGCCCATGATTGGCAACGGCAACACCTCGTAGTGCATGAGCAACTCGCCACCGTTAGCGTTCAAATCGGAGCTGTTCGGGTTCAGTTTCACCATTTCGTACCATTCCGGAGAAGGATGTTTATCTTCTGCCGCGTGTTGCACGTGTTCCAAGACTTCATCGTATCGATCGGGTTTGTTGGGATCGAGCGAAAAGTCGCTAAAGAAGGACACCGAGGACGCTAGACCGGAATAGCCGCCTAAAGATCCAGCGTTTTTCGCGCGCATTTCGGACGGGTGTAACAACGGTACCATCAAAACCGATAACGGATCGATATCGGCGCCTGAGATGAGCGTCTCTTCGTCTTCGTCGAAAACTAAGATGGTCATCGCGGGCGCTGCCCACCACGCGATGCCTTCGAGACCTTGTAATCCCCCGCCTTTTCTACCTCCTCCGGATTTGTTGGCTTTGTTCATTTTCCGATAGTCTTTCATTCGTTTCTTGAGCAATTTGGATTCAAGCTTGTCTTCGTCCGAGGAGGAATCGTCGTCGTCGTCGTCCGAATCCGAGTCTGAATCCGAGTCTGAATCAGAATCCGATCTGGTGGGATCAATCGCTGTCGGTGGCAACAGCGGCAACTCAATCTCCACGAATAAGTCCCGAAACCAAGACGGCGAGACGGTACTTTTGAGCGTTTGCGTTTGAACAACTGCTCGACCACACCGAACGACCGCGACGGGATCGCTCGCACCGTTCGGATCCGCCGCCGGTAAGTTCATCGCCTGATACGCTTCCACGTGTAGCATAAACTTCCGCTTCTCCATCGGTTTCAACGGTTTCGCTTCCAGCTCGTCCACCGCGCCTCTCATTTTCCTCTCCATTTTCTTCCTTCGTTTTTCTAATTCTTCTTTCTGTTTTTTATCGGCTGGATCTAAATTTTTGTACTCTTCGTTCAACGCTAACGCTTCGGCGTCGCCGTCTTCCTCCGCGCCTTCCTCGGCGTCCAATTTCGCTTGGCGTTTCAAGTTTGGATTACCTCGTATGATCATTCGAATCAAGACTTGTCCTACTGGTTTAACGTGCTCGAGAGATCGCGATTGGCCCTTCTTGTGATTCGTCAACGCGTCCGCTTGTAACTGAAACCACCCTTGAACGTTCCATCCGTTTGGTAAGTTTTTCTCATCCGGCGGTTGCAAAGGGCCCATGGTTTCGTCCACCGGAGTTAACCTTTTCGCGGGAACTCGGGCAAATCCGATCGACTTCCCCGCGACGCATACGCGAATAAACACATCCGGTGCACCTTCTCCGGCGTGTGGGCCATCGAAAGGCATCGGTAAGTTCACTTGCAACGGCGCCAACGCGGAGTTGATTTCGGCGTAACATTCTCTCACCAAAGGATCTCGCTCGGATTTCAACGTCGCTTTTGGAGACGTGCGTTTGGATAATCCCATCTCGACTTCCACGTAACACTTTTTCCCTTTCGAGTTGGTTTGAAACAACTCGACGTCTAACACTTCCGAGTGTAAAATACACGGCCACTCTCGGCTCAGTTTATCGCTCACTTTGGGTATCCGAGTTTTGGCGCGACTCGCTCTTTTCCCGGTTTCCTCTCGAGTCGCCTCGAAGGACATCAACACCCTTCCTCTATACGCCGAGCCTTCTAAATACCCAGCGTTCATTCTTTTCGCTAATTTTGAGACGTGACCTCGAAACGAGGACTCTAAGTTTCTCGTGCCGCCGTAGAAGCAGTACCATTTCGGTTTCGCGTGCGCCTTTGGTTGCGCGATAATATCTCTGATCAACACCGAAGTAGACGCGACGTGGTCGTCGTCGCCGGTTAAATCGTAATCCATCACGGATAAGCGCAGCGGCGGCAACGCGCCGACGCCACCAAACTTCCCTCCAGCCACTCGCGCTCGCATGATGACCTCTTGGTTCCACTCTGGATTTTTCGATCGACGAACTTTCGAATTTGCCGGAACTGCGCTCGACCCGCAAGACAACTTCACGTACGCATCAATTCCGGCGCCACCTAAATTCGGCCAATCCATTCTCGGTAAATCTTTCCCGATGTACACGTTCGCTTTAATCGCCCAAATCTCGATTTCGCCTTCCTCCGCCGGGGTATCCGTTTCTTTTTCCATCAAAGAGGCTAAGAACGACTTCTTCGCCAGTTTGTTCTTCGCTTTGTCGTTCTTCTCGTCGTCGTCGTCTGAATCTGAATTTGAATCTGAATCTGAATCTGAATCTTCGGGGTCCATATTCGCCATCGTCGCCTCTTCGTCGCCTCTCCGTAAAACTTGCACGCAAATCTTCACCTGTCCTTGACTCCCTTGCCTCTTCCCGCTCGGATCTGTCAAATGGTACCACCTGTGCCAAACCTTGTGTTCGTGCTCTTCGAACACTTTCGAACACTCCAATTCCACGGAACCAATCGTCGCGTCTTTCCCAAACTTCCTCCTGTCCGACACCTCGAAGTTCACCGCGCACCCGTCCAACTCGCCGTTGGCCAAGTCCATCCCTTCGAAATAAAAACACTGGTTCCAAAGCGGCTGCGACGTTTCTTTCTCCACGATTGTTTTCCTCTTTTGTTGCGGGAACCCAGCTCTGGATAGTTTCACTTTTGTCGTCACGTTTGGGAGCGCGTCGGCGTTCTCCGTCGCTTGTTTCAAGGAGAAACTCGTCACCGTTTGCCACACGTCAAAACTTTTAATCGATGGTAAATCTTTCGCCTCGATGACTCTCGCGACGACGACGTAATGGCCTCCCGGAATCACTCTCGGTTGTTCTTCGTACATTTGCAAGTGCCTGTCGTCCGGGTACTGGTCGATGTTGTTTTCATTATTCGCATCGTCGGAATCATCGTCGGAGACGAAACCGAACCAACCCATGATGATGAT
>JGI20155J14468_10003577_pt1 | contig 10761 bp, 9 predicted proteins | sample COG_05_FD_14468 | JGI IMG/M metagenome (IMG submission 14468)
ATTTCAATATTATCACAATAAAAACTTCCTTCATGATTAAAGATACTCTCATTAGAAATTATAAATAATTTTTCCATTTATTATACTTTTTTTAAAAACTTCCTAATACTTTGCTTTTCATTCAAGGTTGAAAACTTAATAGATATTTTTTTTCTTTGATTTTTTGTCTTTTTAAAGAAGTTTTCAATCTCAAGATTTTTAATAATTGTTTTACAAAATAGTTTGATTTCACTACTTTTAATTTCAGTGAAAATTGGCTTTTTCCAATATTCTTTGCCCCCTTCACCGGTGTATCCAATAACTTTGTTACCTGCTAAAGCGGCTTCTACAGGAGGGAGTGGCAAGCCTTCTAACTCTGAAAAAGCTAAAAAAATTTTTGATTTTATTAAAAGTTTATATACTTCTTTTTCTGCTAAATTATGTATTGCTTTTATTTTCCATTTTTTGGGCAGGGAATTTTTTAAAAATGAAATTACTAAATGACTATGTTTTGGTAGCTTCCTAGGCATATAAGTAATTAAATTTTGTTTTTTAATTTTAAGACTGAACTTATTTGAGTCTATTGAATAATTAACATCTATAATTTTTTTTTTTATCTTAGGATATGCGAGTGAAATACACTCTCTAATATCTTTAGAATAAGAAAGAATAAATTTTGCATTTTCGTATGCTAAATTTAATTTTTTAATGTTGTTTGTTGGAAATACTGCATAGCCATTTTGAACAAAAATAGAATAAGGAATATTTTTTTTTATCAAAAAATCCTCTGCAAAATGGGCAAATATTTCAGGAAGAATTATAAAATCTTCTTTATGATTAAAATCTAAATTTTCTTTGATTTTTATTTTTTGATTAAACCACTTATAACTATAACCTGGTTTGACCTTTAATTCTTTAAACTGCCAACCAGTTTCACGTTTTCTATTTTTACTGCCTACAATTTTGGTAAAAGAATTTCTCCACTTATAGGACTTTTTTTTTTCTAAATGAACTATGGATGAAGTGAATCCATTCAGAGAGTTTATGAAACTACTGTATTGATAAATAACTTTTGCTCCACCTGAAGGGCCATTTTTAGCATCTACAAAAAAAATTATATTTTTCATTTTTTTATTAATAAAAGTAATTTTTCGCAATTCCAGTTCGCTGTAAAATTATTAGCATGATGTGTTTCAATAAAAACTATTTTTGAAAATATTTTACTAAATTGTTTTAATTGTTGAAAATATCTGGTCTCTTTATAGTTTCTTTTAAACCTATAAATATCTTCAATCACTAAATATCCATTCTTTTTGAGATATTTGTGAACATTTTTTATGATATTAATTTGATGATCAAATTGATGCGTACTATCGTCAATGATGATATCAAATTTAGTTTTAGTTTTATTAAATGTTTTTCGAATTTCTTCTGGTTTGTTTACATCAATGTAGTGATATTTAACTTTCTTTAAATTTTGTTTTTTTGCTAATTCGATTTTCTTTTTATCAATTTCAAAACAATGTATTTTCGCTTTAGTAAAATACTCTCTCCACATCTGAGTTGAGCCATTTTTTTCAATTCCTATTTCTGCTACTGTGCAATTTTCCTGTTTTAAACGATTGAATAAAAGAGAGTACAATCCAGTATATCCACTTCTGTGTCCTTCTAAATTTAAACTAGATTTATTGGTGAAATATTTTTTTCCTAAAAGACAAAGCTCTGTTTCCAAATGAGAGCTATCAATAATAATTTTACCAAAAGTTTTTGATGGGTTTTGCAATACTAGTCTTCTAGTTTTTTTTGAATAATCAAATTTTAATTTTTTGTAGTCTGCTATTGCGGGAATTATTTTGTAGTTAGATTTCATCAAAATAATTTTGATAAATTTTAAGAATAAATATGTAAAAAACTTAGTGCTTATTCTGTATATTTTTTTCATTATATTATGATTAACTTTCTTTACTAATTTTCAATACCCCAATAAAAGCTTCTTGGGGTATCTCGACTCTACCAAATTGTTTAGATCTGGCTTTTCCCTTCTTTTGTTTTTTTAGTAACTTTTTCTTACGATCCGCAGCGCCACCACCATGTATTTTGGTAAGTACATCTTTTGAAAATCCTTTAATAGACTCCCTTGCTACGATTTTTCCTCCTATAGCTGCTTGAATTGGGATCATAAAATTATGCCTAGGTATAAGATCTTTTAATTTTTCGCAAACTTGTCTTCCAGTTTTTTCAGCAAAATCTTTATGAATAATCATCGCTAGGGCATCGACTGGTTCCGTGTTTACCAAAATGCTTAACTTAACTAGGTCTCCTTCTTTGTGGCCAGTAATTTCGTATTCAAAACTGGCATAACCACTTGAAACAGATTTTAATTTATCGTTAAAATCAAATACTATTTCATTGAGTGGTAGATCGTATGATAAAACAGCACGATTCCCAGAGTAAGTTAGATTGGTTTGAATGCCTCTTTTATCTTGGCAAATCTTAATAATAGTTCCTAGATATTCATCTGGCGTAATAATGGTAGCTTTAATCCATGGTTCTTCAATTTTTTCTATATATGTTGGATCTGGCATATTAGAGGGATTCTGTAGATCTATAATGTCTCCTTTAACTTTATGTACTTTATAAATTACCCCAGGCGTAGTTGTTATTAAATTAACATCAAATTCTCTTTCAAGTCGTTCTGTTGTAATTTCTAGGTGTAACAAACCTAGGAAGCCACACCTAAAACCTAGCCCGAGTGCACTTGAAGACTCTCCTTCGTAAGAAAAACTTGCATCGTTTAACCTTAGTTTTGCCAAACCATCTTTTAATTTTTGATACTCAGAACTATCTACGGGAAACAATCCACAGAAAACAACAGGTTTGCTAGGTTTAAATCCAGGCAGCGGTGTATCTAAAGGGTCTGAGGCGTCACAAATTGTGTCGCCTACTTTTGTTTCTAAAAGTGATTTGATACCCGTTATAATAAATCCAATTTGTCCAGAACTAAGTTGGTCTATGTCCGTGGGTTTGGGAGTGAACACTCCGACTTTTTCAATTACATATTCTTGATCATTTGACATTAATTTTATTTTCATACCTTTTTTAATTTTTCCGTCAATTATTCTTACAAGAATGACTACCCCTAAATAACTATCATACCAGCTGTCAACTAATAGTGATTTAAGTTTACTGTTTTCGATACCTTTTGGCGAAGGTAGAATTTTAATAATAGACTCTAAAATATTATCAATTCCTTCTCCTGTTTTTCCAGAACAATTAATTGCGCTTGATGTGTCAATACCTATCACATCTTCAATTTCTTTTTTGGCTTTATCTACATCAGATGCTGGGAGATCTATCTTGTTTAATATAGGAACGACTTCATGATTAATTTCTAAAGCCTGATAAACATTTGCTAATGTTTGTGCTTCAACACCTTGAGTGCTATCTACAATTAATAAAGATCCTTCACACGCGGACAACGAACGGCTAACCTCATAGCTAAAATCTACGTGGCCGGGTGTGTCTATAATATTTAAAATATAGTCTTTTCCATCTTTAGCTTGATAATTTAATCTTACTGTTTGTGCTTTAATTGTAATTCCTCTTTCTTTTTCGATGTCCATTGAGTCAAGAACCTGAGCCGACATTTCTCTATCTGTCAAACCTCCACATTTATGAATAATACGATCAGCAATTGTAGACTTACCATGATCAATATGCGCAATTATAGCGAAGTTTCTTATTCTATCAATATCAGACATTAAGATCTTATTGTTGCGCCTGTTTTATCTTCAACAGTACTAATTATTTTTTCACTTACTTGGTCTAAATCTTTTTCAGTCAAAGTTTTGTCAGCGGCTTGCATTACAACATTAATTGCTATTGACTTCTTACCTTCTGGTATGTTTTGGCCTTCAAAGACATCGAAAGTTGTTACTTTCTTTATAATATTTTCATCTAATTTTTTTATAATATTTTCTAACTCACTCGCGATAAAAGATTTATCAACTACAAATGCAAAATCTCTTTCTGATTTTTGGAAATCAGAAGCTATATAATTTCCTTTGCTAATTCTAATTTTTTTATTTGGTTGGGGTATATTTTTTAAAAATATCTCTAAACCATAAATATTTTTTTCTTTAAAATTTAAATTAGAAATGATGGCTGGATGTAACTCTCCAAAGTACGCTAGATGTGGTCCATTCTTAGACTTTAGATTAATGGCTCCAGAACGACCAGGATGGTAACAGCTTTTTGTCTTATCACTTATACAAAGGTCGTTTTCATTTATTCCTAATTCAATCAAAGTTCGGATTGTGTCACTTTTGATATCAAACACATCAATATTTCTTGATTTTTCCAACCATGTTTTTCTATTAACAACTCCAGATTTAACAGCCCCAACGACTGTTTGTTGTTCACCTGGGTTTTTTCCAAAAAAAGTTGGGCCTACTTCAAATAGAGATAGATCCTCGTTGCCTCGGTCTTGATTTTTTTTTAAATGAATAGCTAAATTTGAAAAAATTGACCTTCGCAAAACATCTAAATCTGAAGATATAGGATTAAAAATTTTTATTTCCTTTTCTCCTTTTGTGAATTCTTTATCAATTTTTGAGTCAGTGAAAGACCATGTAACCGTTTCCATGTATCCTTTGCTAGCTAAAGCTCTTTGAGATAAATGAAATAATTTTTGTTTAAAGTTGAGCGTTTCTTTGTGTCTAATTTTTTCTGGTTTAATTAGTTCAATTTTATCAAAGCCTTTTATTCTTATTAGTTCTTCAACTAAATCTATATCTTGAGAGATGTCCGGTCTCCACGATGGAACTTCGACCTTGATAGTTTTTTTACTAATTTTTATTTTACAACCTAATGAGCTTAGAATTTTATTTACTTCTTGATTAGTAATAGGAATACCAATTACATCTTTAAACTTTTCAATGTCTAAATTAATTACTTTATTTTTTTGAGAATTAGAGCCTATAATTAAAAATTTACTCGCAGATCCTCCGCAAATCTTAAGTATCAAAGCCGTAGCTATTTCAAGACCTCTTGTTATTGAGTTAGGGTCTATACCTCTTTCAAATCTGTATTTTGCGTCTGTGATAATATTAAGCTTTTTGGAAGATTTTCTTATTGAGGTTGGTAAAAAATAAGCAGATTCTAATAAAATATTTTTAGTATTTTGCTCAGTTGATGTTGTAATTCCACCAATAATACCTCCTAACCCAAGAATTCCTTTTTTATCAGTAATTACGCACACTCCATTGTCTAATTTGTATTTTTTATTGTCAAGCGCTTCAAAACTTTCTCCTGTCTTTGAATTTCTAATTATCAGTTCTTTATTTATTTTATCTGCATTATAAGCATGCAAAGGTCTATTAAGATCAAACATTACATAATTTGTTATATCTACAACAGCAGAGATAGGTTTTAAGCCAAGTGCTAAAATTTTTTCTTTCAACCACGAAGGACTATCTTTATTTTTTATTCCTTTAATATAACAGCTACCAAAAATCAAACATCCTTGATCTTTTTCTTTTGTAATTGAAACTTTAATTGGTTGTTTGAAGGTTTGTTTAAAAGAATTTTTTTTTAATTTTATAAAATTTCCTAATCCAGAAGCAGCTAGATCTCTTGCTATTCCTCGAACACCTAAACAATCTGGTCTATTAGGTGTTATCGATATATCTATTACTTTTTCCCCTTTACTTTTAAAATAACTTTTTCCAACTTCTTTTTCTTTGCTTTTTAATTCTATAATTCCTTGGCTTTCATCGGATAAATTTAATTCGCTCTCTGAACAAAGCATCCCCCTTGATTCAACTCCTCTAATACTCACAACTTTTAATTTCAGATTTGATTTAGGAATTGTTGCCCCAGGAGGTGCGTATATAGTCACTAATCCGTCTCTAGCATTTGCAGCGCCACATACAACTTTTACAACCGTTCCGCTGCCAAGACTTATATCACAAATTTTTAACTTGTCAGCATTTGGATGTTTTTCGATTTTTAATATTTTAGCAATCTTAAACTCGCTTAAATTACCTTTATTCTCTTTAACAGCTTCAACCTCTAGCCCAATGTTAGTTAATTGCTCTAGAATCTTTTCTTCATTAGCTTTTGTTTTTAAATGTTCTTTAAGCCATGCAAATGTAATTATCATTTACTTAAACCCCTATAATTTGTTGGAACATCTAGTGGGTCAAACCCAAAATGACTCAACCAACGAAAATCACTTTCAAAAAAAGCTCTTAAATCGTTAATGCCATATTTGAGCATTGCAAGACGGTCAATCCCCATGCCAAATGCGAATCCTTGATATTTATTTGGATCAACTTTTACATTCCTTAGAACGTTTGGATGCACCATTCCACAACCAAGTATTTCTAGCCATTTATCTCCTTCGCCTATGACTATTCTGCCTTTTTCAATCCTATAACCGATATCAACTTCTGCTGATGGTTCGGTAAATGGAAAATGGCTTGGTCTAAATCTCATTTTAAGATTTTTAACTTCGAAAAACTCTTTTATAAAATAATCCAAGCAGCCCTTTAGATGACTCATAGTAATATTCTTATCAATATGTAGTCCCTCTAATTGGTGAAACATTGGAGCATGTGTCTGATCGCTGTCACATCGATATGTTCGGCCAGGTACAATAATTTTAAATGGGGGCTTATCATTCATCATCGTTCTAATTTGAACTGGAGAGGTATGAGTTCTTAAAAGAGTTTTTTTATTTGCTTCTAAATAAAAAGTATCATGCATATCTCTAGCTGGATGATCTTCTGGCGTATTTAAAGCAGTAAAATTATTATGTTCTGTTTCAACATCTGGTCCTTCGGCTACTGAAAAACCTATCTCCGAAAATATTGAAGAAATTTCGTCTATCACTTGAGATACTGGATGGATCTTCCCATTCTGAAATGGTCTTACTGGTAAAGATATATCAATTTTTTGATCTTTTAGTTTTTCATTAATTTCAATTGTTTCAAGTTCAAGAAATTTATTCTCAAGTTGAGTAGTTAAGTTATCTTTTAATTTATTTAAAGAAGACGCAAATTCTTTTCTTTTGTCTGCTGTTATAGATCCAAGATTTTTAAATTGATTTGTAACTTGGCCACTTTTTCCAAAAAATTCTGTTTTTAAAATTTGTAATTCCTCTTTAGATTTTAAGGATTTAATTTTTTGTTCGAAACTAGAATTTATATTATCTAAATCACTCATAGAGTTTTTTGATTCCTTTAATTAATATAAGATAAATCAAAGACCCTAATTAGTTAAGGGAGGATTGAGCTTTTTTTACTATAGTTTTAAAGACTTCTGGATTATTGTAGGCTAATTCAGCCAATACTTTTCTGTCTAGTTTAATTTTTGACTTATTTAATCCATTTATAAGTTGAGCGTACGTCATACCTTCTGCTCTTGCCCCAGCATTAATTCTTTGAATCCATAGAGATCTAAATTCTCTTTTTTTAGTTTTTCTATCACGGTAGGCATACTGCATAGCTTTTTCCATAGCTTGCCGCGCAACACGTATAGTATTTTTTCTCCTGCCGTACTGGCCTTTGACTCTTTTTAAAACTTTGTTATGTTTTGCTCTACTAGTTACACCTCGTTTAGTTCTGGCCATTTTTTTTCCTACCTATTGTAAGGCATGTACGATTTTACAATTTTTGTGTCTGGATCAGACATTATCGTAGTGCCTCTGAGTCTTCTTATTTGTGCGTTAGTTCTTTTAATCATTCCGTGCCTTTTACCCGCTTGGGGTCTTTTAACTTTGCCTGAAGCAGTGAATCTAAATCTTTTTTTTGCTGAACTTTTAGTTTTTAATTTAGGCATAAATGTTGAGGCTTTATATATAGATTAAATATTCTTTACAAGACGATATTATCTTTACTAAACGGGCTGAATTATCATTATCATTTGTCTACCCTCAAATTTAGGGTGCGTCTCTATTTTTCCAACATCCTTTGTATCTTCAATAATTCTATTCATTAAATCTTTACCTAGATTAATATGCTGCATTTCTCTTCCTTTAAACTTGACTGTAAACTTAACTTTATCTTTGTTAACTAAAAATTTTTTGGCATTCTTTACTTTAAAATTATAATCGTGAACATCTGTACCAGGTCTTAATTTAATTTCTTTTAAAGCGACTACTTTCTGTTTTTTTTTTGCAACATTAGCTTTTTTTTGTAAATCATATTTATATTTACCCATATCCATAATTTTACAAACCGGAGGATTTGCATTGGGTGAAATTTCAATAAGATCTAATCCTTCTTCCTTTGCTCTTTCTATGGCTTTGTTTAAAGGTAGGGTTCCTAAATTATTTCCGTCGCTACCTATCACCTGAACATCAATAGCTCTAATTTGTTGATTAGATTTTGGTCCTTGTGGCTTACTTCTTCTTTGAAAATAATTAGGTTTAAATTTTGACACTTAATTTAAAGGAAGCTTATTTGCAGTAAGAATATTTTTAATTAATTCTTCTCTTTTGAAAGTTTCTTGTTTTTCAGAACCTAGTCTCCGAACTGTTACAGTTTTTTCTGAAACTTCTTTCTTGCCACAAACTAAAATCATAGGAACCTTTGCTAAAGAATGTTCTCTGATCTTATAGTTAATTTTTTGATTTCTTAGATCCACTTCGCATTTTATACCCTCTTTAAATAAATCTTCAAATAACTTTTTTACATAATTGTTATTTTCTTCTGCGATTGGTAAAATTACAACTTGATTAGGGGATAACCAAAAAGGTAATTTGCCAGCATAGTTTTCAATTAAAATTCCAATAAATCGTTCAAGAGAACCGAATAAAGCTCTATGAAGCATTACCGGCGTTTTTTTGCTCCCATCTTTGTCTACATATGTAGCTCCAAGTCTATTTGGTAAATTTAAATCTACTTGCAAAGTTCCGCATTGCCAATCTCTACCTATAGCATCTCTTAAAACGAATTCTATTTTGGGTCCGTAAAAAGCACCTTCTCCTTTGTTGATTGAGTACTCCAGCTTTGAAAGTTTTATAGCTGTTAACAAAGCCGACTCTGATTTGTCCCAAATTTTATCATCTCCAACTCTTTTTTCAGGTCTGTCAGAATATTTTAATATTACATTTTCAAAACCCAAATCTTTATAAATTTTTAAAATCAAATTTGTTACACTTAATGTTTCTTCTGTAATTTGATCTTCGGTACAAAAGATATGTGCGTCGTCTTGAGTAAACGCTCTAACTCTTAAAAGTCCATGAAGAGCTCCTGAAGGTTCATAACGATGCACTTTACCAAATTCAGATAGTTTTAAGGGTAAATCACGATAACTTTTCAAACCTTGATTAAAAACTTGAACACAACCCGGGCAATTCATGGGTTTAATGGCAAAAATTTTTTTATCAGGTGTCTCTGAGGTATACATGTGTTCACTAAACTTTTCCCAGTGACCAGACTTTTCCCACAAGCTTCTATCTAACAACTCTGGTGTATTTATTTCTTTGTAGTTAGCTAATCTTTGTTTCATTCTCATGTACTCAATTAATCTTTGAAAAAGTGTCCAGCCTTTCTCGTGCCAGAATACAGCTCCTGGACTTTCTTCTCTAAAATGAAATAAGTCCATTTCTTTTCCTAATTTACGATGATCTCTTTTCTCAGCTTCTTCAAGTCTATGAAGGTGTTCTTCTAATTCTTTTTTTGATGTCCAGCATGTTCCATAAATTCTTTGTAGCATTTCATTATTTGAGTCACCTCTCCAATAAGCTCCAGAGACTTTGATGAGCTTAAAAGCTTTGCCGACTCTTCCTGTTGAAGATAAATGTGGCCCACGACATAAATCACTCCAACTTCCATGGCTATAAATCGAAACTTCTTCTCCGGCTGGAATACTTTCGATAATTTCTGCTTTGTATTTTTCTCCTATTTTTTTGAAATGCTTTATGGCATCTTCTCTTTTCCAAACGTGTCTAGAAGTTTTTTCATTTCTGTCTACAATCTCTTCCATTTTTTTTTCAATTTTAATCAGATCTTCTTCTGTAAATGGTTCTTTTCGAGCAAAGTCGTAGTAAAAACCGTTTTCTATTACTGGTCCTATAGTGACCTGTGTGCCTGGATATAATTCTTGAACTGCCATTGCTAAAATATGGGCGGTATCGTGACGCAAAACTTCTAGGCCTTCTTTATCTTTAGAAGTAATAATTTTAATTTTGGAATCTTTTCTTATTTCAAAACTTAAGTCTTTAAGTTCTCCATCAACAGACATGATAAGAGCTTCTTTTTCAAGAGACTTGCTAATTTTTTTTACAAGTTGAAATCCGTCTATGGATTTTTCAAAAGATATTTTTTTTCCATCTAAAAGTTGAATATTAGGCATTCTTAGCTTTATTTAAGTAGTTTCTTGTATTCTGTAAAGGTTGTTTGACACATTTGATCAACATTATATTTTTTTTCTACATTCTTTCTTCCAAGATTTCCCTTTAAATTTAATGATTGCTTGTCCATTTTCATGATTTTATTTATAGCTTTAGCTAATTCTTTTGGGTCATTATACTTATATAATAAACCTGATTTACCATTTAATACTGTTTCTTTAGAACCTCCAATGTCGCTTGCAACTATCGGTTTGTTCATAGCTTGGGCTTCTACGGCCACTCTACCAAAAGCTTCAGGTTCAATTGAACTCGACACGACAAGATCACTTAACTTGTAGGCTAACGGCATTTCTTTACAGTTCTCAATAAAAGATGTTTTTTTTCGAAGCCTGTATCGTTCAACTAAAAGTAATAGTTTTTTA
>JGI20155J14468_10003581_pt1 | contig 10757 bp, 7 predicted proteins | sample COG_05_FD_14468 | JGI IMG/M metagenome (IMG submission 14468)
TTAGCAACTTAGGGTCAGATAAAAGTTTTAGATGGGATGAATGGTTTTGGTTTGGCATAGTTCCTGCAACAGTTCCATATTTCTTTTATTTTATTTGGAGTAAAAATGATTAAAAAAAAACCAACAACAGGTACTGTTTCATTAGTCTTATTTTNTNTTTTTTTANTTNGCTTNTTTNTAGAAACNACNAGCACNATAATGGCTGCAGATACTAGNGNCTCTAAAATNATAGTTNANGGAGAAGAAATTNTAATTCCAGGTTCTTCAGAAAAAAATATTACTTATTTNCAAATTTTACAAAANCCAAATGATTTAGATTTAAATTTAAANTATGCACAACAACAAGGAAAAATTGGAAATTATAAACAAACCATCGCAACNCTGGAAAGATTAAATATGATTTATCCAGATAATGTTGAAATAAAACTATATCTGCTTTCAGTTTTAGTCCAAGCAGACTCGNCCAAATAAAGCTTTAACTATAATTGAAGACATTAAAACTAGTGAAGATTTAACAGCAGAAGATATTGAGACAATAAATCAAATTGAAACTACACTTAAAGAAAGAGGAGCTCCTAAGTTATGGAATTTTTATGCAGATGTATCTCTTGGCGGTGTTTTCAATCAAAATGTTAATAGTGTTTCAAAAAAAAGATTACAAAGTAGCGCTGATGAAGTCATTGGATTTAATAGTGCAAAGTATGATAAAACGTATAGTGAGGGCTTAGGGTTAACAGCAACTCGATCTTTAGGGGAAACTTCATCATTAATGATAAATACCAGTTTCACAGACTCAGATCAAAGAGAAGAAACGGCAGATGATTTTGAAAGTTATGGTTTAACTCTTGCTTTAGATACATCTTTAGGTAACCAAAGTTTAAGTCCATATATAATGATAAGCAAAACTGATTATCAAGATGATGCAGATAGCTTTTCTTTAATGCAAGGAATAGGAGGATTTTTTTCTGTAGGAGAAAAAAATTCATTTAGCTATGGATATTCTTTTTCAGATTCTAAAAATAATAGAAATAGTACTGATACAACTGCAAATGAAACGAATGCTAAAGGCCATGGCGTTTCACTTGGACACGATTATATGTTTAATGAAATAATTTCATCATCAACAGGTTTAGGGTATAGCATTTCAGAAGCAAAAGAGGGGACAAACGACTTTGAAACTTATGATTTGAGTTTCAGATTAAATTTTGCTTTTCCTTGGGCTTATATTTCGGTAGGGGATGCATTGAGTTTTAATGATTACAAAAATGTAGATACAAGCATAAACTCAAACATAATAAGATCGGATGTAACTAATACTTTTGACTTGATGCTTACCAAAGCACTTGGAGATTTTTTTCCCTCAATCGATCCAGATAAAAGTTTNTTTGTGAACTTTTCATACGAAAAAATCATCTCTGAAGCCAATATAATTAATTATGATTATATTTCAGATTCGTTCGCAATTAGTTTATCAAAGTCATTCCACTTAAATAAATAATCAAAATAAAGACTGATTTTAGACTACATATAAGNCACTTTTTTTTATTAAANANNAGAAACCNNCACCTAATATGGGTCAAGCCAAGCTGAAAAAGTTGTCAAAAATGTTACTTTAAGTGGATGAAAAAAATTTTATCGACAATTATAGCATTATTTTTTGTATTCAATATCACCCAGGCAGAAGAAAAAATCGATATTGATAAACAATTAATTGGAATTGTAGGTGCGGTATCTGGAACAGCTAAAACTAACACAAGAGAACTTAAAGCTGGGGATAAAATTTATTTAAACGAAACGATTTATGCTGGAATTGATTCAGGCACACAAATTTTACTATTAGATCAATCAACATTTACTATTGGATCAGACTCAGAAGTTGTAATGGATACCTTTATATACAATCCAGCAACAAATGATGGAAAAATTGTAGCTAATGTTAAAAAGGGAAGTTTAAAAATAATTTCGGGTTTAATAAGTAAAAAGAATCCAGACAGCCTAACAGTTAACGTTCCTGAAGGAACTTTGGGCTCAAGAGGAACAGAGTTTCAAACCATAGTATCAAATCAAAAAACAGACACTTTATTAATAGGACCTGGGAAAAATAATACATTGGGTTTAAGGCCTGGGGCAGTTCTTGTAGGAAATAATTTGGGTCAAACACTATTGAGCAATCCTTACAGTGTGGCAAGTATGGTTAAAGGTAATGCACCAGGAAAAGCAAAACAAATAACAAAAAACCAACTGAAAAAATTTAAAAAAAGAATGAAAGTAGCTAGGCTTACAAAACTTGATGGAGCCACAAAAGAAGAAAGAAAAGCTACTAGAAAAAAAATTAGACAAGAACTTAAAGCTCAAGGTTTTGATAAAGAAGAGATAAAAATATTAATTAAAGAAAATATTAAAAAAGATGAAGAAAAGAGAATTGTTTTACTAACAACAAATGAAGAAGAGGTTTCAGACATAGCACAAACTGAAAACATTGTTGAAGAAAAAGTTATTGAAACAGAAGACAAAATAGTGGTCGAGAAAAAAGATAAAAGTAAAGATAAAAAAGCAGTGAAGAAAAAAGATAAAAAGAAAAATAAAAAAGCAGTGAAGAAAAAAGATAAAAAGAAAAATAAAAAAGCGGTGAAGAAAAAAAGCAAGACTAAAAAGAAAAAAGCAGTGAAGAAAAAAGGTAAGACTAAAAAGAAAAAAGTAGTAAAGAAAAAAGTTAAAAAGAAAAAAGTTATAAAGAAAAAAGCAAAAAAAATAACAAAGAAAAAAATAGCTAAGAAAAAGAAAAAAGCAAAGAACAAAAGAAAACGTAAGAAATAAGCCTATCTGTCCACTAACAAAACTTTATGCTTTTATTAAAAAGAATTTTAATTATTTTTTTTCTATTTTTCCCCATCTCTAATTCATGGGGAATAATTAGTGATGAGGTTCAAAATGCATTATTTGTGGATAGTAATGATGCACAACAAATTGTACGTGGTTTAGCATTTAGTTCCGATGGATTAAAAGTATTTTTGCATTATCAAAATGGTGGTGACACTTTTAGATATATTGCAGAATACAAACTTTCTACACCATTTGACATATCGACAAAAACATATGCTGGAGATGATGAAAGATGTGAATTAACAGGCAATTCAGGCAACGATAGAAGAATTTTTGATATGTCATTTTCTACTGATGGACTTAAACTTTTTATTGCTAGAGCAGGATCAAATAATGAAGCTGGATCAAATATAGATAAAATTTTTAGATATGATTTAACTTCACCTTACGATATTTCAACATGTAGTTTTGCTCAAAAAACAACCGACCTTGATGGGGATACTTTACAATTAAATAGTCAAGCTGGAAATAGAGCAAATAATAAAAACAACAAGGCACAAGGCGTTGCTATCAATAATGATGGAACAAAAATTTTTATCATATTTCAGGACGCAGCAGATGAAAGAATTTTAGAGTATAATCTTTCAACACCCTATGACTTAGAGACAATCTCTTTAGTTACTAGTGCAGGTATCACGTTACCTGTAGATGGTAACCCTATGTCTTTATTTTTTAATTCAACAGGAACTAGATTATTCTACCATGATCATAACAATCATACTGTCACTCAAATTTCATTGGGAGCAGCATACGATACATCCTCTTTTACAGTTGATGGTTCAGTAGACATAAGAACAAAAGCAAGTGCTAATAATATATCCTCAGAATTGGCTGGTCTTGCTTTTAGTAAGAATGGATTAATGATATTTTTAGCAAATGACCAAAATGATAGCACCAGTGATAGAGTACTTCAATTTAATGTATCTTGTCCCTTTAATATCATTGCTGGAAAATGTCCTCCAGTTACAGAAAATAGTGTCAGAACTGGAATTGCAGAAGCACAAATAATGATTGCTAAAAGAACCATTGATCATTCAACTAAAAGTGCCTTAAACCGTTTAGAATGGATAAGAAGAAATAAAGATAATCAAAATTTATCAAATCTCAATATAGATCTTAATTTTAATACTNCCATCAAATCAGATAANCCATTNTTAAATTACTGGGTNAAAAAANTTCCAGATAGAATACTTTCAGTTAATGAAAAAGTAGAAAATGGTCAGTCCATAACTATTGGTCCAAAAGATACAAATGATAACAAATTAAATAATTTTACTACTGCAATTAAATCAGATAACTCACTGTTAAATTCTTGGATGGATAAACTTCCAGAAAAAATAACTGCACATCAAGCATCTCTTGAAAAAAAGACAGAAGATAAACAACAAGATATCTTTTTTTGGAGTGAAGGAAGTATTGCAATTGGAAGAGTAGGAGACACAAATATTTCTTCATTTAAAAAAATTGGTACTGAAGCAATTACCCTTGGAGCTGATAAATTTACTGATAATAATGGAATAAAAGGATTGGCATTTAGATTTGGTAATAACAACGTTGATGTTGGAATGGAAGGAAGCAATATAGATACTGATACATTCAACCTTAGTTATTATTCTACTACCCCAATTGAGAATGATACAAAATCTGAGGATATCGTTATTGGTTTTGGTAAATTAAAGTACAATGTTCTAACTGTTTTAGACGGCCAACATATAAAAGCTAGTAGAGATGGTAGGCAAGTATATGGGGCAGTTAAGACAAAAGACGAGATCAAAAAAGATAACTTTATTTTAATCCCTTCTATACAAGCTGATATTGGGCACACTATATTAGATGGATATACAGAGTCTGGTATTGGTGCAATTAAAGTTAAAGATCAAAACATACAAACATTAAAACTAAGAACAGCAATGGGAGTAGTGGATGATTTACCAAATGAATCTACTTTTTGCCCAGGTGTGAAAAATAAAACCTGCTTTATAAAAAGACATGGTAAGATAGAATATATGGCTGATTTAAGCCGTTCCTCTAACTTTAAATATACTTATGCTTCTGATAGTACCGTAGATTTTCAGGAAAAATTATACTCAGGGGCCTTACATAATGTAAATGGTGAAGTTGGTATAGATATAATTTTACCTGATAGTTTGAGTGTCTTTTTAATATATGAGCGTAATCAAGCTTTAGGATCTGGATATACAGATAATATTAATATTACGATTGGATACTTGCCTAATAAAAAAACCAACTATGCTTTTAAAGTAGCAGGATCAGATAATCTAGGGTCTGAGTATAAGATAAGTAAAAATATTAATGATTTTGAAATTGATTTTAAATTAAATAATCAAGATGTATTAAAACCGAATACCATTGATGAAGCAATGGTTAGCTTAAATCGTATTTTTTAATTATAAAAAAATCAATAAAATAAATATGAAACTTTTATTTAATAAATATAAGAACTATACAATTTTTTTAATTTTATTATTTTTATTAGTTTTTTTAAAAACAATTAATCCAAGTTTTATAAAATCAATTTCTTATTTGAGTTTTGATGTTTACCAAAAAATTTTTCCATTAAATAAGCAAGATTCAGAAGTTATTATAATAGATATAGATGAAAAAAGTTTAGGTAAGTTTGGCCAATTTCCTTGGAATAGATCTATTTTTGCAAAGATTGTGGAAAATGTTAATGCGACAAACCCAAAAGCAATAGGCTTTGATATCTTCTTTACAGAGAAAGATAAACAATCTCCCGAAGAAATAATTAGTGCTTATAATTTAATACCAGACGACGTTGCTCGTTTGCAAAATATTAAAGGACCTGATGAAATATTTAGAGAGCAGCTAGAAAAATCAAAATCAGTTACAGCAGTACTTGGTAGCAATGTTTCCTCTCATGGAACATATGATAGATCACCAAAAGCAAAATTTCTTGCAAAAGGAGGAGATCCTAATGAGTTCACTTATTCTTTTCCTCACTCTATAGGATCACTTGAAAAACTAGAAAACAGTGTAAAAGGATTGGGTTCTATTTCTTTTTTAGATCAAACTGATGGTATTATTAGATCACTTCCATTGATTGTTCGTTTGAAAAATCAGTTATATCCGACAATGGCACTTGAAATGATCCGTGTGGGGTCAAACCAAAAGAATTTGTATGTAGAGATGAATGAGGCAGGCATTGATAGAATAAGCTCAAGACCCCATAAAATTTATTCAGATCCGAATGGAATTATTTGGATTAGATATAAAGAATCATTAAAAAACCAGTATATTTCTGCAAGCTCAGTTTTTGAGGGCAAATTTGATCCATCAAGATTTAAAGATAAGTATGTTTTAATTGGTGCATCAGCACAGGGCCTGTTTGATCTAGTAAAAACTCCTTTAGGAAATACAATTCCAGGAGTTGAAGTGCATGGAAACATAATTGAAAATATTTTAGATCAATCCTATCTTATTCGAAATCCAAACACTTATATATTTGAATTGCTATTTTCAATTGTAGTCGCTGGTGTTGTTTTTTTTCTCTCCCAACAAACCAAACCCAAATATAGTTTATTAATATTCTTTGGAAGTTTAACCGTAGTAATTATAATTGGTTTTAGTGCCTTTTTATTTAAATCCCAACTTGTAGATATTAGCTATCCTATATTCATGATCACAATTACTTTCTTAACTGGACTTTATTTTAGATTTATAGAAGAAAATCAAATTGCGATAGTAAATTTGCAAAAAGAGGCAAAGTTACTAAAAGAAAGAGAGCTTGCAGGTGATGTACAAAAAAGTCTATTTCCAGACATATCAAAGTTTAAAAATTTTCTTTATGCAAAAAATGTTCCAGCAAGAGATGTTTCTGGAGATTTTTTTGATGTAGTTAATGTAGGTGAAAATGAATATTTTTTCATATTAGCAGATGTATCAGGAAAAGGTATTACAGCTGGTATGTATATGGCTAAAGCAGCCTCAATATTTAGAACAATTTCTAATTTATCATATCCATTAGAAAAAGTTGTCTTTACAGTAAATAATGAACTAGTTGAAGCAAAGTTTAAAGGAATGTTTATGACAGCTGTGTTTGGAAAATTTAATATAGAAACTGGAGACGCGATTTTTGTGAATGCAGGTCATGAAAGTATTATGGTTTTTGATAAAGAAAAAAATTTTGAATTTATGAAATCTGAAATACCACCAATAGGAATTATAAAATATTCTTCAGAGTCTATGGTAAAATCAAAAACCACTAATTTGAAAGAAAAAACATTTTTAATTTATACTGACGGTGTAACAGAAGGTTATTTAAGGAATGGTCAAGAACTTGGAGTAGAAGGAGTTGAAAGAATAGTAAGAAATTTAGAAATTGTTACCCCACAAAACATAATAGATTCTATTACAATAGAACTTAATTGGGGAGCAGAAAAATTAAGAGATGATATTACTTGCTTGGCTTTAGATATTAAAAATACACAACTTATAAAATAAAAATGAATAAGCTTCCAAATAAAAATAAAATTATTATAAAGATAATATGTTAAGGTGCTTGAATATATGAAGAAAAATATTTTTTTTATTATCATTTTTATAGTTTTAAATGGTTGTGCTCAATACAGTTCAATTGCGGGCCCAGCATATACTATGGCCAAAACAGGCAGTCCTATACTAACAGGCGCTTCTGCAGCCACATCTTATGGAATTAAAAAAACAACAGGTTATACACCCGGTGAACACATAAATTCTCTAGTAAAAAATAGTTCATCTTTAAATGAAGAGGAAATACAAAAAGAGTGCCAAACAATCCACTCTTCATCTTTAAATGAAATTTTTTTTGAAACTTTAGATGAGATTGATTGTTTTCAAGACCCATTTAGTATTCTTAAATAGAATATTAGATACCTAATTTTATCAAAGTCTAAATCTTTAACCTTCAACCTCTCAATAGTCCTCAATTTTATAGTAAATAATATAAAATTATTAAACCCAAAATAGGTGGGTCATTCCAGAATTCATTGAATAGTAATATATAATTTAAGTGAATTAATCCCAAGTTATTTACTATCAGAATGAAAAAAATATTTCTTATTTCAATATTTTATATATTTTTTTTCTGTTCCAATTCTTTTGCTTTTTTAGAATTTAAACAAGAAAAAGATATTTCATCAGACACTAAGCATCTTAGAGGAATAACTTTTAATCCAGATGGTTCAAGAATGTATGTTACTGCTGACGAAACAAATCCTGTAGTCATTGAGTATTCATTATCTGTTCCATTTGATATTAGTACCGCATCCAAAACTTCTGCAACCAACCTTGTTGAAGCTGGAGGTGCTAATATAGATAAGCCACATGCAATAGAATTTAAGCCCGATGGAAAAGTTATGTATGTAATTCATAGTCAATCAACAAAGGTAGGCGTAGAACAGTACAATCTTGCCACTGCTTGGGATACTTCAACTTTATCATATGATACTAGGTTGAGTATTACCAATGGAAGTGATGTTCAAATAAGAGCATTAGCTTTTAAAACAGATGGTACGCGTGTGTACATTGCACAGCGTGATCACGGAAAAGTAATTCAATATGATTTAACTACACCTTGGGATCTATCAAGTGCAACAAATCAAGTGGAGTCAAATGCTTTTACAGGTGAAGAAAATAATTTAAGAAATATACAATTTAGTTCAGATGGAACCTTTATGTATCTTGGTGGAAATGGTGGAGATGATATTAACAAGTATAAACTGCCTACTGCATGGGATGTAAGTACGATTATTCATGTAACCAGTTATTCAATTAGCTCACAAACCGTTGAGATGAGGGGATTTAAATTTACAGCTAACTTTACAAAACTATATGTAACTGGAGACACTGCAGATTCTGGTGCAGGAACAAATGTTGTTTATGAATATAACCTAGCTTGTGCCGGTACAATTACTTGTGATCCTATTAATGATGAAGATATTACAGCAACCATTGAAGCTAATGTTGAATTATCAAAACGTATAATTAAAAATAACACTCTTCCAATCTTTCATCGAATTGAGTGGTTAAGAAGACATAAAAATAAAGACAATTTATCAAATCTTAATGCAGAAATTAATTTTACAAATGAAAAAATATCAAAATTAGTCACCGCTCTAAAAAGCTCAAAAAAAGAAATTGATAGAAGTTATGATAGTGATGATTGGTTTCAGTGGAGCGAGGGTAGAGTTAGTGTGGGAGAAAATAAATCTTTAAATTCATCATCAAAAGATTTTCATAGTTATGGTATCTCAATTGGTGCAGATAGAATTAAAGAAGAAGATAGAGATACTATGTATGGATACGTTTTTCAGTATGGAAACGATAGTGTTGATATTGGATACAAAGGAAGCAAATTAGACACAGATGCTTATAGTTTGGCGTTATATGGCACCAAACTTAGAGATGATGACGTTTTTACTGATGCATTAATTGGAGTTAGTTTACTAGAGATTGATCAAAAAAGAGTTACTTATGGCAACACCTTAGAAGGTAACCGACAAGGACAGCAGATCTTTGGATCATTTAATTTTGGAAAAAGAGTAGTTGATGAAGATATAAATCTCAATTCTGGCATCAAATTAGATTTAGGGTACACAAAGCTTAAAGCCTTTAGAGAAAAATCAACTGTAGCTAACAGTTTAACAGACGCATTACTTTATAAGGATCAAAATATTAAATCTGTATTAGTTACAACTGGTATCCTTTTAGATAAAACTGATACTGATAAGCAAGAAGATGAAATTATAAATCACCATGGGCGGTTAGAATATATTGCTGATCTAAGTCCATCATCAGATGCAGAATTTTATTATCTAAATAGTCAAAGTACAGTCTACAATTATAAAGTAGACAATAACCCTAAACATAATTTTAGAATTGGTTATGGTTTTGATGTCACTTCCATATCAGGATGGTCATTGGTTGGAAATTTTGAAAGATTTCAATCTGTTAAAAGCCACAGTAATGAAATTTATTTATCTGTAGGGTATGTGCCAATTGATGAAATGAAATTTGTCTTTGATGTAAATAATTTTAACACTACCAGCTTATCATTAACCAATAAGGTAAATGGGTTTGATATTACTGTTGGATCTAATTACACTCTGATGAGTGAAATTCCTGACTATGGTGCAAATATAGAAGTTTCAAATAAATTTTAGCTGATTTACAAAAATTTATGAAATTTATTTTTACTACTTTTTTTTTGATTATCTTTTTTAGTACTAAAGTAGTTTACTCTGCAAGCTTCACTTTTCCTTCAACTTTAACAACCAATACTTCAGATTTTGTATTACTCTCTGAAACTGGCACTACTCCTTCTGTAAGTGGTTTTTCTACAGATGTGCTTATTTCAATTACTGCAACAGCCGGTTTTGTAAAAATAACAACGGTTACAGGCCTTGAACAAATTAATGGATTCTGTGGTTATACAGCTGACTCTAGTTCTGAACCTACTGATTGCAAAGACAATGATAGATCAGAGATTGGTTTTGAGGGAACTCAAGCAGAAGTTAATAATGCATTAGCTACACTTTCGTTTAAAGGTGATGGTAGTACTTCTAGTGCTACTATTTCAGTTTCTGCAACACCAACAGGCGCCTCTTACAATCCTGTTAATGGTCATTATTATAGAGCTATTGCAGCTACAGATATAGATTGGGATGATGCAAGAGCAGCTGCTAAAAGCGATGCACAAAAATTTAATGGGCTTAGTGGTTATTTAGTAAACATTACATCTGCACAAGAAAATGCATGGATAAAAGATAAAATTTCAACAAATGCATGGACTGGAGGATCTGATAGTGGAACTGAAAGAATATGGAAGTGGATGGATGGACCTGAAGCTGGCCAAA
>JGI20155J14468_10003585_pt1 | contig 10751 bp, 9 predicted proteins | sample COG_05_FD_14468 | JGI IMG/M metagenome (IMG submission 14468)
CTTGGTAATTGGGTTAAATTATGTAATTGAACATTTGCTGTTGGAAAACCAATTGAAGTACCTAATTGTTTACCTAATACTACGGTACCCTTATAAGAAATGGGTCGTCCTAAATATTTTTCAGCTTCTTTTATATTTCCCTGGGCATAAAATAATCTAATTTTTGTAGTTGATACTTTTTCAGAGGATATCAAATAGTCATCGAGTAATGTAACATTTTCTTCTCCGAAATAGTTAATTAAGGTATTTACATCCCCCACTCTTTGGTTTCCAAATCTAAAATCTTTACCAATTACTAATTTTTCAGTTTGAAGGTTAGATCGTAGAAATTGACAAAATTTTTCTGCATTCATTTTATTTACTGACTTGAAATCAAGAAAAATTATATTTTTGGGTAATAAATTTTCAAAAAGTGATGATCTTTGATCTTGATCTAATAGAGGTTTTAAATCATTATTGAAAAAAATCTTGGGAATTTCATTAAAAGTTACAATTTGAAACGTACCATTAGAAACTTCAAATGCTTTTTTGAACAAAGCTTGATGACCTAAGTGTATTCCATCAAATCCACCAATTGAAGTAACCAATGGTTCAGAATTAACACTATCTGTACTTTTAAAATTATTGTAAACACTCATAAAAGGACTTTCTCTGGTTTATAGAACTTGTCATTAAAAGGTGTATATAGAGCAGCAATTTTGTCTTCGTGTTGCATGATTGTTATACCTCTGTTCTCAAATAAGGTTGCGTCAAGAAGCTCTCCATGAAGAATTTTTTCACAAGTTAAATCATCTATTTCAACTATAGGCAAATCTAAAACCTTACTCCAGTGGATACTAGACGGTTCTTCAGATTTATCTAATTTTTCTATGTCCTTTATGTATTCAGGGTATTCCATACTTAGTTTCCCGATATTGGTCCTTAGAATTTCTGTAACAACTGCTGTTGTGTTGATTTTGGTAGCTAGATCTAGAATTAAAGATCTTATATATGTTCCCTTGCTTACGGTAATAAGAAATTCAGCTCTTGGTCCATCTAAATTCAACAATGTAAATTTTGAAATATTAATTTCTCTTTCAGGTATTACAACGTCTTTGCCTTGTCTTGCATAGCTGTAAAGTCGCTTACCTTTTACCTTAACTGCTGAATACATTGGAGGTTTTTGCATAGAAGTTCCAAGAAATGTGTTAATCAGTGATTCAATTTCGATTGTAATTTTACTAAGATCAATATCTTCATTTTTAATAACTTCAGTATCAGTATCAATAGAATCGGAAGAATGGCCAAATAATGCAGATACTTTATAAGTTTTATCTGTTTCTTTTGTGTAATTAAACAACTTAGTATATTTATCAGAAGCCAAGAGCATTAGCCCTTCTGCATTTGGGTCTAATGTCCCTGCATGACCAACTTTGTTAAACCTATATAAATATTTAAATTTAGAACAAAGATCTTGGGATGTCCAAGTTTTGGGTTTGTTAATTAGATAAAAATTAGATCTGTTTTCGGATTTCATTTTTAATATTTAAGATAATGTCATCTACAGTTGAGTCTGAAGAAAATCCACTTGCTGCCTTGTGACCGCCTCCATTAAAAAATGATGCTAGTTGTTGAACGTTAAATTCTGTTCTTGATCGCAAACTACCTTTAAATGACCCATCAGTTTGTTCTTTAAGGAGTAATGCTATTTCTGATTCCTTGGCAAGTCTCACTACATCAATAAGTGAATCGGTTTCTGCTGGTGTGGTATTGAACTTTTCGTAGTCTTCCTGGTAAACGATAGAGTAAATAAACTTTAAATCAGTGTCTAAAATTAAACGATTGATTACTTCACTTTGTAGTTTGAGTGCATTTAGTTCAATAGAACCATATATATTTTCACTAATCAGACTCAACTGTGATCCTCTATCCATAAGGTCAGAGGCTATTGCAAATACTTCAGCATTTGTATTGGAATATTGGAATCTACCCGTATCGGTAATCAAACCAGTCATTAAACAGTCTGCAATTTCTTTAGATATAGGCAATTCTTCTTCTTTGAATATCCTGTACAAGACTTGGGTAGTACTTGCGGCTTTTGGATCAATAATTTGTACATCTCCAAATGTTGGATCTATATGGTGATCTACAACAACAACTTTACTTGAACTTAACACTAGTTCCTCTAAATCTCCAAGCCGTGATGAATTACCACAATCAAATACAAATACTGTCTCAAAAGAATCCACTTGCGGAGTGGTAATAAGATCATAAGGAAGATGGTTAAGGTTACTTGGAAGTTCACCTGTGAAATCGAATGATACGGTAGAATCTATGTTCATCGAATCGAGTAACAATTTTAGAGCAAGGGCGGAACCAATAGCATCTCCATCAGGATTTACATGCCCTGTAATTAATATAGGCAAATTGGTAAAGTTATCTTTGAAATTATTTTTCATTAATTTTATATATTAATTCATTGATTTTATCGGCATTATCAAAACTAAAGTCAATTTCAAATTGTATTCTGGGTATAAATTTTGTAGTTAGTTGTCTTCCAAGTTCTTTTTGAATCTTAATTCTATTTTTATCCAAAGCTTTTGATAAAGTACCTTTTGCATTCTCTAAAGAGGAAACATAAATAGTACATCTCTTTAAATCAGGTGATGTTGAAACATGAGTCACCGTAGCTTTGTTTAAATTAGGATTTGAACTTCTAAGAAATTCTTGAGCTATTATTTGATGAATTTGTGGATTAATCCTATTTATTCTTCCACCTCTAGTTTGTTTTTTCATCATAATTATTTTATTTCAACTTCACCAAGAATTTCGATTACATCGCCCTCTTTGATATCTTTATAATCAGTCAAACCAATACCGCACTCGAGTCCTTCAAGAACTCTCTCTACATTGTCTTTAAACCTTCTTAAGGAAGTCACAGTTCCTTCATAAATTACAACACCATCTCTTAGTAATCTTGCTTTACTGTCTATCTCTACTCGTCCTTCAGTAACAATTGAACCAGCAACCACACCAACTTTTGGAGCTCTGAAAGTTGTTCTAACATCAACCATACCTATCACAGCTTCTTCGGTCTTAATGGTCATTTCTCCCTGTAGGGCTTCGGTAATATCATCTAATAATTCATAAATAATTTGGTAAGTTCTTACATCGATCCCCTTACTTTGTGCCATATTCCTTGCTTGGCTATCAGGTCTGACATTAAAACCTACAATTAAAGAACTTGTTGCACCCGCTAAATCTACATCAGAAAGAACAATTCCTCCTACAGCAGAATGTACAATTTCTATTTTTACTTCATCACTGGAGAGCTTCAACAACCCATCTTTTATTGCTTCTACTGAGCCATTTGTATCAGCTTTAAGAATGATATTAATTGTATTGAGTTCTCCTTCTTGTAACAGTTGCATCATTTCAGATACTCTGGACTGAACTGTATAAGCAGAACTATCGAAATCTTTAAGTAGAGTTTTGTTTTCTTCAGCTTTAGCTTTGGCCTCTTTCTGATTTTTGACTGCTACAAACTGATCGCCAGAATTAGGTGATTCATCCCATCCAATAATATCAACAGGTGATCCAGGTATTACATTTTTTAATGTTTTATTAGTATGATCAAACATGGATTTAACCCGACAAAATGCACCGCCAGCATAAAGAAAATCACCCTGATTAAGGGTACCTCTAGTAACAACGACAGTTGCAACATTGCCCTTACCAACTTCCATCCTAGATTCAATAATGTAGCCAGAAGCATTTGTATTAGGATTCGCTTTCAATTCTTCAATTTCAGCAACTAGTGAAAGTGTCTCTAATAGATCGTCAACGCCATCCCCTTTAAGTGCTGAAACTTCTACAACGGGTGTATCTCCACCAAGATCCTCAGCAATTATTTCATACTTCGTTAAATCTGCTTTAACTAAAGCTGGATTGGCATCAGGTAAATCGCATTTATTAACAGCTACGACTATTGGGACACCGGCTGCTTTTGAATGATTTATTGCTTCAATTGTTTGAGGCATAATTCCATCGTCTGCTGCTACTACTAGAACAACAATATCAGTAACGTTTGCTCCCCTAGCCCTCATTTGTGTAAATGCTTCGTGACCCGGTGTATCAATAAATGTAATACCTAAATCACCAGTGTCGACTTTATATGCACCGACATGTTGAGTAATACCACCTGCTTCACCATCAGCAACTTTTTCATTTCTAATATAATCAAGCAAACTTGTTTTACCATGGTCAACATGACCCATCACAGTGATAATCGGAGAACGTACAGCAAGATTTTCATCTTCATCATCAAATTCTTGTAGATCTAAAATTTCGGATCTTTTTACTTCAACTCTTTCAATGATCTCAGGGATTAAATCATATTTTTCTAATAGCTTTTCAATTTCAGAGTCTTGAAGCGGTGAATTCATAGACTGCATTATTCCAAGTGACATTAAGTCACCGACAATTTGAGTTGCTTCAATGTTTACAAGTGGAGAAAGCTCCTCCGGTGTTGCGCCAGAAGATACTTCAATAATTTGAATATCTACTTCTTCTTCTACAGGCATTGATTCAGCATCATCAAGAGTTTGTGTTTCTGATTCTAACACTTCTGATTCATCTACAGTTTCTGATGTCTCTACCTCGTCATTGTTAGTACTTTCAGTTACAGAATTTTTTTCGTTGAAAGCTAAAACAACTAGTTCTTCCTCTTCAGGTGTTAAACCAGAAGATGCTGTTTTTACTTCTATACCTAGTTCTTTTGAAAGAAACAGTATATCTGCAGAAGCTACATCTAATTCTTTTGCAATTTGATGAATACGTTTTTTAGCCATTATTCTTCCTCTTGCTTAGATTCTTCCTGTACCTCTTCAACTACTGGTGAATCTCCTAATCCTTCAATATCTATTTTATACCCTGTTAATTTAGCTGCGAGGCGCGCATTTTGACCTTCTTTACCAATTGCTAGTGATAATTGATTATCCTTTACTGTGACTTTGGCACTTTTAGTATGTTCATCAATATCAACTAGTTCAATATCAGCGGGTCCTAGAGCTTCAATAATGAAACGGACTTTGTCCTCTCTCCACTCAACAACATCTAGTTTTTCTCCCTTGAGTTCGTTAACTATTTGTCTCACTCTAGATCCTCTTGAGCCTACGCATGCACCTTTAGGATCTACGTTAGGATCATTTGAAAATACAGCAATCTTTGTCCTACTACCAGCTTCACGAGCAATCGCACGAAGTTCGATTGTTCCATCATTCAGTTCAGGAACTTCTAGTTCTAACATTTTTTGAATAAATTCTGGTCTATTTCTACTAATAATAATTGGTATACCCTTAGCATCTTCACGAACTTCAGTTATTAGAGCTTTGATTCTGTTACCTCTTTCGAGTCTTTCAAAAGGTATCCTTTCACTTGATGGAATTACAGCTTCAGCATCTTGTAAATCAATAATTGTTTGATTAAATCTTGAATCAAACTGAGTAACGATACCTGTTATTAACTCACCTTCTCTACCGATGTAAGCTTCAAGGACAGTTGCTCTTTTTGCATCTCTGACTTTAGTTGTCATCATTTGTTTGAATGATTGTGCTGCAATACGACCAAAATCATTATCACTGATATCAGCTTCCCATTCTTTAAGAACGTTTCCTTCATTGTCTAATTCTTGCGCGTAAACAGTTACTTCTCCACTATCTGGATCTAGGGTTACCCTAGCCTCTTCAGCTGCTCCTTCAATTCTCATGTATGCTGATCTAAAAGCTGAGACAAGAGCCTCGTACATACTGTCAACTGTTACACCTTTATCTAGAGCCAAAGACTCAATTGCCTGTTTAATATCTCCGCCTAATTTCATAATTTACCTCTACTATTTAACTTTCTGTTTAAATTTGTCATATTGTACTTTTGCTTTCTTAACGTTGTTTAAATCTATATTTATTATTACATCATTATCCTGAAGGACTTCAGCAGTATTTGTTTTGAAATTAGTTAATTCACCCTCGAATGTGTATATATCATTTATTGGTGTAAAAAGTTTAAGTTTAATAACCTCACCAATAGCAAGCTCATAATGTCTTTCAGTTTTTAAAGAACGTTCAATTCCTGGTGTAGATACAACTAACTCATAATCGCCTTTAAATAAATTAAAGTCTTCTAGATGTCTCTGTAATTGGTAATTCAATCTTGAGATTGTGTTGTAATCAATTAATTCTTCTGAAAATACATATATTTCAATTTTGTCAATAGTTGGGTAATTAACAATGTTTATATCATATAATTCGAGATTTTCTTGACTTAAAAATTCAATAACGGAGTTTTCGATGTCGAATTCAGTGTACTCCATCTTTCCTCCGTTCATAAAAAAAGTGGGTTATGACACCCACTAAATGCAGCTAAATTGTCTAATCTATTTTAACAAATTGTGAAATAAAGAGAAAGAAGTTTTTAATATGATTTAGAGAAGATAGCGAATTTACCTTGAATTTCAGGTTTATTTACTGAAGACATCTCATTGGTATGTTCCAACGGATAACACCTAATTGTAGCTTTAGTCTGTTCTTTAACACGTAGTTCATCTTCCTTACTCTCAGACCAGTAACATGATACAAATCCATCACTATCTTGAAGTTGTTTCAATAGTTCGTCCATGCTTTCAGCATGTGAAGTATTGTCAGTAAGAAATTGTTCACTAACCTTCAACATTTCATTTTGTATGGTATCTAACAAACTAGTAATTTCAGAATCTAATGTATTTATTGGTATTGATGTTTTTGAATTTTGAATGTCTCTTCTAGCAACTACAACAGAATTATTTTCAATATCTTTTGGACCCAGTTCCAGCCTTATAGGTACACCTTTTAATTCCCATTCATTAAATTTGAAGCCAGGTGACACTTCCTCTCTGTCGTCAAGATGTACTCTAAAATCAGATAACATCTCTTTAATTTGATTAGCAATTTTAAGAATCTTTTNAGAATCAGCGTTTTTAGGAATAATTGGAATAATCACAACTTGTGTAGGAGCAATAGCTGGTGGGAGTTTGAGGCCTTGATCGTCCCCATGGGCCATAATAATCATACCAATTAATCGAGTGCTAACTCCCCAGCTTGTTTGAAAAGGATGTGCCAAATTATTATTTTCGTCAGAATATTGTATTTCGAATGCTTTAGAAAAGTTTTGTCCCAGTTCGTGAGACGTACCAGCCTGTAAAGCTTTTTTATCTAACATCATTGCTTCGATCGAGTATGTAACTTTTGCACCAGCAAACTTTTCTATTTCGGATTTTGTCCCTTTTATAACTTTTACTGCAGCAATTTTTTCAGTAAATTCTTCATATATATCAAGCATTTGAAGAGCTTCTTGTGTAGCTTCTTCTTTTGTCTGATGCGCGGTATGGCCTTCTTGCCATAAAAATTCAGATGTTCTTAGAAACAACCTTGTTCTCATCTCCCATCTAACAACGTTTGCCCACTGGTTTATAAGCATCGGAAGGTCTCTGTGGCTTTTAATCCACTTTGAAAACATATGATTAATAATAGTTTCCGATGTAGGTCTAACAATTAATGGTTCCTCTAGTTCTTTTCCGCCTGCATGTGTAACCGTTGCTAGTTCTGGGGAAAAGCCTTCAACATGTTCAGCTTCTTTCTCGATAAATGATTTTGGTATAAATAATGGGAAATAAGCATTTTGATGACCTGTATCTTTAAACCTTTTATCAAGATAAGATTGTATGTGTTCCCAGAGTGCATATCCATACGGTCTTATNACCATTGTTCCTTTCACAGGAGAATAATCAGCTAANTGAGCCTCTTGAATTATATCTGTATACCANTGATTAAAATCTTCTGACATTGGAGTTAGCTTTTTTACCATGTTTATATCTTAAATGTTTTATTCAGGTTTATCTTGATTTGAAGTAATCTCAATTACAGATTTGGTTCTTTCTTCGAAGTTATTGATATCACCTTGTATTCCCATTAATTCTTCGGCATCTTGTTGAGCTAATAATGCTGCGTCTTTATCTGCAGCGGCCAACCGAGCCTCTATTCCCTCTTCTGCGAGTAACCTACCTTCTTCAAGAAGAGCTGATACCATATCTTTTTCGTCCACAACTTTAACAACCTCACCTTTAATGAATAAATGTCCCCTTTTTTTTCCAGCAGCAATTCCTATATCAGCAGATCTTGCTTCGCCTGGTCCATTTACAACACAACCCATAACTGCCACTTGTATAGGTAAACCTTCATTTTCTAAAGCTGATTGTGCTTCTGATGCGACTTTAATGACGTCCACTTCAGCTCTACCGCAACTTGGACAGGCTATAAGATCAAGTGATTTACGATCTCGTAATCCAAGATATTCTAATAGTTGACGGCCATGTTTAGCTTCTTCAATCGGATCAGTAGTTAAAGACATCCTGATAGTATCACCAATACCCTCTGATAAAAGTGTGGCAATACCAGCTGTAGATTTTATTAAACCCCCAGGAAGTGGACCTGCTTCTGTTACACCTAAGTGAAGTGGATAATCAACTTTTTCTGCTAAAAGTCTATACGATTCAATCATAAGTGGGACATTAGAATGTTTTACTGATATTTTAATATTAAAGAAGTTTACTTCTTCTAAATACCTTACTTCATTTAAAGCTGAATCAACTAATGCCTCAGGACTTGCATCACCATACTTTTCTAATAAATCTTTATCTAAAGATCCTGCGTTAACACCAATTCTTATTGGTATATCTGCACTTAAGCATTCTTTAGCTATTTGTTTTATCTGATCTTCGTTACGAATATTACCTGGGTTGAGCCTAAGTCCCTGTACACCAGCCTCAATTGCAGCTAAGGCTAATTTATACTGAAAATGTATATCGGCAACTATTGGTACTGGGCTACGAGTACAAATCTTAACCAGTGACTCAGCTGCTTCAATTTCATTACATGTGACCCTTACTATATCTGCACCATTTGCTGCAAGTGCATATATTTGTTCAAGGGTGTCATCTGTGTTTCTAGTCTTAGTAGTCGTCATAGACTGAACCGATACCTTAGAGTTAGAACCAATACCTACATTTCCTAGAACTAATTGCCTGGTTTGTCTACGTGAATATGTCATAATCTAATTGGCTGAGTTATATCTAAATAGAATGCCGTAATTCCAAGAAAAATAAATACTCCTACAACTAATGCAGCAATAGGATAAAGTTTCTTATCTGAAACCTTTTTTCCAGTGACACCTTCAACAATAGCCAATACTACCCTTCCTCCATCTAGAGGAATAAAGGGAAGTGCATTAAAAACTGCAAGAAAGATATTTACAAAAGCTAGAAGACTAAAAAGGTTTACATAACTATCTTCAGCAATTTGATTACCTGCTTGTGCGAGTCCTATTGGACTTAAGGGTCTGACTTCATCAGGAATAGTTTGACCACTATAGGTGCCGAGTAAGGTTTTAATATTTTCTGGACTAAATAATGTAATAATTCCATCAACTGCAGCGATTGTCATCTGAACTTCCAGAATTGTTGTACTTTTAACTGCAGTTATAAGTCCAATTTTTTCATTTTCTATGGTTGGAGTAACACCAAGATATCCAACTTGTTGAGTGTTAATAGTTCGAGATTCTAATACTGTGTCCGATTCAATTAAATTTCCATTTCTTAGAAAACTAATTGAAACTTCTTTACCAGGATTTTCTTCTATTAATGAGACAAGTTCATCCCACGTTTGTACATTTGTATCAGAAAACATCACAATTGTGTCGCCCGGGATAAGTCCTGCTGCAACAGATGGGGAATTGAAATTTCCTTGAACAGAGTCTCCAGTATTAGCTATTTCTAAAGTTGGTACATTTACACCATTTGTTGAGAGAATAGTGAATAAAATTAGCCATGCTGTAATAAAATTTACAAGAATTCCAGAGATAGCAATATAAAATTTGGTTGTCCATTTAGCATTATGAAATAATTCAGAAGAAGCATAACCAGTAGTATCCTCTGATTCGTCCATTCCAGGGATTTTTACATATCCACCAAGTGGAATTGCTTTCAGACCATATTCAGTATTTCCCCTTTTGAATGAAAACACCTTTGGACCAAAACCAACAAAAAATTCTGAAACTGCTATTTGTGATCTACGTGCTGATATGTAGTGTCCAAATTCATGTAAAACAACAAAAAATGTAAGAAATAATATAGTAAGGATTCCATTCATATACTTATTATCCCACTTACGGAATTAAATAAGAAAACTGAGAAAACAATAGTAAGACTGGAAAAGATAATAAGTATGAATCAACTCGATCTAGTAATCCCCCGTGACCAGGTAATAAAGAACTGGAATCTTTAACACTCAATGTCCTTTTAATCTTAGAAACGAATAAATCACCTAATACTCCAAAACTAATAAAAATAAAACTTATGACTAAAGCACGTAAAGAAGTTGTTTCAGTGTTGAAAGTCAAATTTAGAAACATAGCTACAGTACCTGAAAGAAGACCTGCTACGAGACCTTCTACAGTTTTATTTGGAGAAATATGTTCAATCAATTTCTTTTTGCCAAACCTACGACCAACTTCATAGGCTAAAGTATCTGATAGGGATATAGAAATAATTGCTAAATAAGTGAATAAAAGTGTATTGCTTTTAAGTACGTAAACTATGGAAGTGATACCAAGACTAAACCATATATGAAAAATAAATACACTTCCAAACTTTTCATAAATTCCATATGATATAAATGAACCTGTAT
>JGI20155J14468_10003586_pt1 | contig 10750 bp, 10 predicted proteins | sample COG_05_FD_14468 | JGI IMG/M metagenome (IMG submission 14468)
GGCAGCGAGGGGCATTCCTGCATCACCGTTAACATCAATCATGAGTTGAATCAACCGCTTTCGGACATGTTCCTTTTTTCGAACAGCAATCGGTACGTCCTTCCCGTTGGTCAAATGCAGTGTACCGTTCCGGTGGCTAAACGATTGAACCGACGCAAGTCGCACCAAAAAGGAATTGTGCACCCGGCAGAAAATAGAATCCTGCAGCATGACTTCGATGCGCTTGAGGTTTTTCGAAACCGTTATCCGCCTGCCCGAACTTAAATAGAACGTGGAATAACTGCCTGAAGCCTCGACGTAAAGAATTTCTGAATGACGCACAAAGAAACGCTGCCCCGAGGTGATGAGCTCGATTCGTTTTCCGCCAGGCGGCTGTTGAGGCGATGGCTCCTTTTCAATCCGAAGTTTGTGAATGATTTTTTTCGCGCACGCGATCAAGTCATCCTGATCAACTGGCTTCAGTAAATAATCAAATGCCCGCCGGCGCAAGGCTTCCACCGCATATTCGTGGTAGGTCGTACAGAACACCACGTAAAAGTTTCGTTCCTTGAATCGATCCAACAGCTGCAATCCCGTCTCATGGGGCATCTGCACATCCAAAAAAACCACGTCAGGCGTCAGTTCATTCACCAATTGGAATGCTTCGACGGCGCTGCTGGCGGTTTGAACCACATGAAAGTCGGGGCAATGCCTTTCTATTTGCCGGCAAATCGCTTGGCGCGCGTGCATTTCATCGTCCACAACCAAGCAACGAATGGGGGTGTTCTCTTTTGTCATCCTTTTGCTATTAACACCTCAAATCAACAGCGCAAATGAAAAGTACCGCCGACCTTTTTTGCGTCCGCACATGATGAACTCACATTCGCACCGCTTGAGCAGCCTCGAATACCCTTCTTCCCATCTGGACGATGCGGTACACGTCAGAAGGCAACTCATCGGTTCTGTGTTCATCTTTTTTGAAACCCGTGCGGACCACGACCAGATCCAAAGATGGCACCGACACTACGAACTGGCCTCGCAACCCTTCCATGCAGCTGAACGCCAGGCCATCCTCTGTCCGGCCCAGCCAAATTTGATATCCGTAATGGTCCACAGTGCATTCAGTCGTCGTTTCATTGATCGGGCGAATCAAGTCCGCCATGAAAGTTGAATCAATCAATTGATTTCCGTTCCAGTTGCCAGCGTGATTGATCAACTTTCCAAATCGAGCAAAGTCTCTGGGTGTTGCGTAATAGGCCGCAAAACACCGCTCCACACCCCCTTCTTCATCCGATGCATCTAAACCCCAAAACGCGTTGTTTTCCGCTCCCATTGGCTGCCACAGACCGCGCTCCACCCAATCGCTCAATGAGCCCCGGTCTAATTTCGCAATCAGCTCCCCAAGAAGCATGGTGTTCCCCCCTTGGTACTTCCAGTCTGTCCCAGGTTCCGAGGGCACACGATACTGTTCCAACAAACTCGTTATATCCGCTCGATAGTAGGCCTTCGCCATGAACCCAAATGGATTGCTATAATCCTCTCCAAACTTAATGTGGGTGCGCATTTGAAGAACTTCCTCCACGGTCAAGCCTTTGCCCGCGTCGCCTTTGAATCGTAGGGATGTAGTCCGCCAATTCGGCGTCTACATTGACCAATCCTTGGGTAACGGCAAGGCCCGTTGCCAGCGCCACAATGCTCTTGCACGCGGAAAATGAGTTCGACACGGTGCGCTCATCAAACCCTTGCATGTAGCGTTCAAACAGCAACGTGTCCCCGTGAAGAACTAAAAAACTCGCCGACATATATTCCTCGTGCCATTTTCGCTCCTCTTCGGTGAAATCCATCCCCCACACCGGCTTCGAAATCCATGCATGCGCTGAATCGGCGGATTCAATCGTCCTCAAATCGCGGAATTCTATGTCATCGATGTTGGAGTTTTTCCACCCGCGCAAATACGTTTCTTGGATTCCGCCCCAGATGTATCCGTAACCAGTAACCTGTGTTCCGATCACAGCAAGGAGAATTACAAGGCCCGTAATTTTTAGCGCTTTCATGATTCAGAATTTTTACGAAGTTCGGCCAAACCTACGTGCCACCCGAACAGGTTCGTCAAGTGATCTAAAATCTTCGCTTTCACTTCCTTTACATCGATCTCCCTGCCGCATTCCTGGGCCAAAGAAGTCACGCCGCGATCCCCAATTCCACAGGGCACGATGAGGTCAAAAAACTGTAAATCTGTATTCAGGTTGAACGCAAACCCGTGCATCGTTACCCAACGCGAGCATTTCACACCGAGTGCCGCAATCTTCCTCGCGCCCATTCCCTTTTCAACGTCCACCCAGACCCCGGTAAGTCCTTCAATCCGTCCTGCTGCGACCCCATAATCTGCACACGTCCGCATGATGGCTTCCTCCAAATACCGCATGTACTTCCCGATGTCGTTGAAGTACTGATCCAAATCTAAGATGGGGTAGCCCACCAATTGCCCAGGGCCGTGGTAGGTAATGTCGCCCCCCCGGTTGATGGGAAAGTACTCGACACCAAGGGCCTTCAACCGCTCAGGCGAAGCTACCACGTGCTTGGCATCCCCTGATTTGCCCAATGTCAACACATGAGGATGCTCAACAAAAATCAAATGGCTTTTCGGCACCTTCAATGCCGCCGAATCTCCTTCTTCTAATCCTTCCAGTCCTGCGTTGCGTCGGGCAATCTTTTGCGCTATGATTTCCTTCATCAGCACCTCTTGATGACGCCAAATAGGCTCGTACGGCTGACGGCCTAAATCATGAAACGTGACAAGTGGTTTCACTGTTCATGGAATTTTGGAAAGCGCGTCTTTGAGGTGATCAATGTTTTTGATATCCACCGGATCCACTTGAGACCGTTCTGCCAACAACAAGCTCAACCAATCCCCGACGTGTACCAAATCAAAAAAGCGCAAAATGCCGTTCTCCCCATCGCCTTCAACCACAACAACATCGGCCCCTTGGGCTTGAAAAATCTCCATGCATACGTCCATTCGGATCCGGGTTCGCGGATGATCCTCTGGCGTTTGAAGCATGAGCGCCACGTAGGTCTCGTCCCCGCCTTCCCAGCCCACCAATTCGTTGTGGTTCATCTCTGGAAATACATGATGACTGCACAGCAATTTGCTGTTTTCATTGAGCTGTTGACGCCACCGTATTATTAAGCCTTCTTGCGCCGCGTCAGCATACAGCAAAACGCTCCGACCTTCCACCAAGTTGGCCAATGCCTCGGCACGCTCCATGGCATTGGTTTGATTGGATAAAAGGTGTTCGGCAACATGACCAAAGCTCTCATATGTTGCTTCGGGTACCAGCCCTGCCGCAAACAATACATGCATGACCGATGTAAAAGCATATCCAAATTGCGACCGCGGTGGCTCGCCACCAGGGATGCGAACCGAAGGCCAATCATACTGGTCGCACCATTCCCCGAGTTGCCCTCCTGAAGTGATTGCAACCACCCGGGCCCCTCGCTCCCGGGCCGAGTTCAATGCCATCAACGTCTCCTCGGTGTTGCCCGAATAACTGCACGCCACCACCAATGTCTCCTCGCCCGTCCATGCCGGAACGCCGTAATCGGAATTCGCTTGAATGGGAATGGGACTCGCATCCGCAAGCATCTTGGACGCAATAACGCCGCTTATGCCGCTCCCTCCCATGCCCAATATCAGTGCCTGCTTCGGGGTCCAGCCCCCGAAATCGATGGGCGTTCCTTGAACGATTTCCCATGCGCGCTGCATTTGACCCGGAAACGCTGTAATCAATGCCCTCATCTGCTCCATTTCAACTGGGTTTATTCTTTCCATTCAAAGGTAAGGCCAAACCGTACCATCCGCCCAGGCTGCAATACGCTTCCGCGATCTGCATATTGCACGTCGAAGGCGTTGTCCAATCGCACATGGCCCTTCCACGACAATTGATTCCCGTCGCCGCCGCGGAACGAAATTTCCGCACCCCACAACTGAAGCAACGCTGCATCCGACCACTGCAAGGCCACACCGGTTCGATCTTGCACGCTACCCCGCACCGTCCAAGCAATCGGCCCCTTGCCAGCCACTCGGACCAAGGCATCGTATTTCAACCGGACAAAATCCAGCACATAGTTGGATGTAAAACCCTGTGATGTGCGGCTCGCATCCATCCACGTAGACGATACCCGTGCGTGTTGAATGTGAATCCGATCGGTGGATGGCTGCTGGTATTGAATCGCAATGTCGCCACCCCAAAAATCTACGGCAGATAAGTTCGTCGCTTCAAAGACGTCGCTGCCATCGAATCGCACCCAGTCGATGAGGTTGGTTCCCCGACGAAAAAACCGAGTGGACTCGATGAACATCGCCCCTTTAGCGGGAGAAGCCACCTTCCAGCGAGCGCCCGCCTCGAGTTGATCGGACTGCTCAGGCTGGAGGTTTTCGCTCCCGACTGCGCCTCCGAGGTTGTAGTACAGGTCTGTAAACGACGGGTGGCGAACCGAACGACCAGCCGAACCGAAGAAGCGGCCATTGGATCCGACCGACTTGGTTAATTGAACTGCTGGCAACCCAAACATCCCAAAACGAGAATTGGCATTGACTCCGTAAGTCAACGTCGCGTCCCAACCCTTCCCCTCGCGGTGGGCTGAAACATAGCCGTCTAAATTCTGACGATCATCTCCTCGGGTATAGACATCCGCCTCATTTTCTCCCTCCAAGACAGCGCCAAGACGATTGGACCGAATAACCTCGTTTCGCACATCAGCCGCTGCTGAAAAGGTCCAGCCCTCCGATTCCCACTGCGCCAAGGCATTAGCTGCTGTGACAAAGGATCGATGCTGGTTGGCTCCGGGATACCATGATGCTCCCGGTGCATAAAGCCCCGCGGTATCGGGTTGGAACCACTGGGCAACGTAAAACCCATCGTCGGTCAGGTTATACCACCCCGCGCCTTCCCGGTAAAGTTCAAACCGATCCGCATGGTATCGTCCGTGAAGTCCCGCCTGCACCCGCAACCGATCTTTTTCCATTTCCCAACTCAGCTGAGCAACGGCAGAACCCGTTTCTTCATACTGATCCGGATACACAGAGGTGTAAAAATTCTGAGCGCCGAACGCCTTGGATTCTGCTGCTAAGAGCCCCTTCCAACGGTGGTTACCCTGTGCCCAATCCATCCCGTAATACAGCCGTTCGATTGTGGCATCTGCATTTTCAATATGGCCCAATGTCGATGCCCTGGACAAACTCACATGATGATTGACTTGACCCGTTCTCCAATCCACGTGTCCGCGCAATCGCTGCCAATCAAAGCTCCCAAGTTCTGCCGTAAACGTCGCTCGGTTGCCGTCTCCTCCTGAATTTGTTTCCATGTTGATCGCACCCGAAAACGCCCCTACGCCCGCCCATGGGCCTGCGCCAGATCGGACCACTTCAACGTGGCCCAAATCTTCTGGGTCCATTGGAATGTTCATCAAATGGTGGCCCGTATGCGGTGCACTCCAACGCATGCCATTGACACGCAGGGCGACCTGCTCAAACGATCCTCCACGGATGCTAATATCTGTTTGGATGCCCCATGCTCCGCGTGACTGAACGTCCACGCCGGGCACAAATTCCAAGGCCTCTGAAATCGAAGCTGATGTAGACCATTCAGAAGGCTCCAATACGGTCACCGCTTTGGGGGAATTCAACTTTTTGCGGGCGACAAAATCCACCCCCTGAACGGTGGCCTCTTCCAAGGCAACCTGAATCAAGAGTGAATCCGTGGATTGGGCCGACACATTGGAAAATGCCAATTGGCCAATGGTCGCTAAGCTAACGACGGGCAACAAGTAAGTTTTCATGGTAAAAAATGAACCGTGTTTATTCGGCCCAAAGCTACAGTGACATTCCGACATCGGATTACCTTTGTGGCATGCAACGATCGGAACAAGAACGCGTTCGGCGTGAGTCACTTGCCTCGCTCCGTGCCATGGGCATCGAGCCATACCCCGCGGCCGCTTTTACTGCAAGCCATCGCTCTAAGAATTTGACGGCATCATTCGAAGATGGTCTGCAAGTGACCCTCGCTGGTCGGCTGATGAGCCGGCGCATCATGGGAAAGGCATCCTTTGCCGAAATCCAGGATAGTGAAGGGACGTTTCAATTGTATCTGAACCGGGACGAGCTCTGTCCTGGAGAGGANAAGGAGCTGTACAATACCGTGTTTAAGAAATTGCTGGATCGGGGAGATTTTATTGGTGTTTCCGGTGAGACGTTTACCACAAAAACAGGTGAACAAAGCGTTAAAGTCCAGTCCCTCATCGTTCTTTCCAAATCGCTCAAGCCCCTGCCGGCGGTTAAAGTCGAAGAGGACGGAACGGTCCATGACGCCTTCAACGATCCAGAATTGCGGTACCGAATGCGGTACGTCGATTTGGTCGTCAACCCGAGTGTGAAACAGACATTTGAAGCGCGATCCAAGGTCATTCAGACCATCCGAACGTCCTTTGACCGCGATGGGTGGTTGGAAGTGGACACGCCGGTTCTGCAGCCCATTCCGGGTGGAGCAGCGGCACGCCCGTTCGTCACGCACCACAATGCGCTCGATACGCCCTTGTACCTCCGCATCGCGAATGAATTGTATTTGAAGCGATTAATTGTGGGGGGCTTCGAGGGGGTATTTGAATTTTCGCGGAACTTCCGCAATGAGGGCATGGACCGCACACACAATCCTGAGTTCACCGTCTTGGAGTTGTATGTTGCGTACAAAGACTACCATTGGATGATGGAGACGACGGAAAACCTGCTGTCCGACATTTGCCAGGCTGTCCACGGCACGACCCAAGCCACCCTTGGCGGCGCAGAAATCAACTTCGCTCCCCCGTACCAGCGCATCACCATGCGCGATGCCATCTTGGAGCACACCGGTATTGATATTGATGGGAAAACTGAAGCCGAGCTCCGCGCGGATTGCGCCAGCGTCGGATTGGAGACGGATGAATCCATGGGCAAGGGCAAATTAATCGATGAGCTCTTCGGCGAAAAATGCGAGCAACACTACATCCAACCGACCTTCATCATGGACTATCCGGTGGAAATGTCCCCGTTGACGAAGGTTCATCGGAATGACCCCGCTTACACGGAACGTTTCGAATTGTTCATCAATGGCACAGAGGTGGCGAATGCGTACAGCGAGCTGAATGATCCCGACGACCAGCGCGAACGATTTGAGGAACAGCTTAAACTTGGCGAACGAGGAGATGACGAGGCCATGTTCATTGATCAGGACTTCCTGCGCGCATTAGAATACGGGATGCCACCGACCAGTGGCATCGGAATCGGAATCGACCGGTTGGTCATGATGTTGACCAATCAAACTTCCATTCAAGAGGTTCTGCTCTTCCCACAGATGAGGCCCGAAGTCTTTGCCTCGGGACCTGACCTCTCTGGATTGCAAGCCTTGGGCGTGCCTGTATCATGGGTGGAACATGTCGCTGCCGCCGGGTACGACTCTCCCGCTGCATTCGAAGGGTTGAGCCCCGGCGGATTGCGTGAAAAGCTGAATGGATACCGTAAAAAGAACAAACTGGATGTGCCCGCGCTTACCTTGGAGGAGGTGGAAACCTGGCTTTCCCCTCAAGCAAACTAACCATGCCTGCATCATTTACTCAAGCAACTGTCGTCTCCGTTCTCAAAACGGTACACGACCCTGAAATCCCCGTTGATATTTACGAATTAGGGTTGATTTATGAAGTCAAGATTAGCGGTGATAGCTTCGTTCATATCGAAATGACCCTCACTTCGCCCAATTGTCCCGTGGCAGAAAGTTTGCCCGCGGAAGTGGAAGAAAAAGTCGGCAACATTGAAGGGGCGACGGGGGCAAAAGTGAACATTGTTTTCGATCCGCCATGGACGCAAGATATGATGAGTGAGGAGGCTAAACTTGAACTGGGTTTCCTTTGAGCGATTCATCACAACCGACAAGAGGCATTGCCATTCTGGGTAGCACGGGTTCCATTGGAACCCAGGCGCTCGAAGTCATCCGCGAACAGCCCGAAATACTCCACGCTGAGGTTTTAACCGCCCATCGCAATGCCGAGTTGTTGATTCAGCAGGCACTTGAATTCAAACCCAACACCGTTGTCATCGGAGATCTCTCCCGACTTGGCGAGGTTAAAGACGCCCTGTGGGAGCACGGAATCAAAGTTTACGGCGGTCCTGAAGCTTTAGAACAAGTGGTCGAGATGGAAGGGATCCAAGTTGTGCTCACCGCTTTGGTTGGCGCCGCAGGCCTAAGACCGACTCTTCGAGCTATTCGGGCCAAAAAAACCATCGCTCTCGCCAACAAAGAAACCTTAGTCGTGGCGGGAGAATTGGTCATGCAAGAGGCACAAGCTGCTGGTGTAGACATCCACCCTGTCGATTCGGAGCACAGCGCGATTTACCAGTGCCTCGCAGGGGAAATTCTCAATCCCATCGAAAAGGTCATCTTGACGGCCTCTGGAGGACCATTCCGCGGGCAATCCCGTGAAGAATTGATGCGTGTCACCAAAGCACAAGCGCTGAAACATCCCAATTGGGACATGGGCGCGAAAATTACCATTGACAGCGCCTCCATGATGAACAAAGGGCTCGAAGTCATTGAAGCCAAATGGCTCTTTGACGTTCGCATGGACCAAATCGAAGTCGTGGTACACCCCCAAAGCATCGTGCACAGTTGCGTGCAGTTTGAAGACGGTTCAATCAAGGCCCAATTGGGATTACCTGACATGAAACTGCCCATCCAATATGCCTTGGGCTACCCGCGCAGGCTGGCAAATTCATTCGAACGGTTCAGCTTTTTTGATCACCCGCACCTGACTTTTGAAAAACCTGATTTGACGGCCTTTCGCAACCTTCAGCTCGCATTCGATGCGGGAAACAAGGGGGGAAATGCACCCGCAGTTTTGAACGCAGCCAATGAAGTCGCTGTTGCCCGGTTCTTACAAGACGAGTTGAGTTTCATCGGTATGACCGATGCGATTGAACATGCCTTGAACCAAGTCGATTGGGAGAGCCGGCCCGACTTATCTGATTTGCTCGCCTCAGACGAAGCAGCTCGCGCCGCTGCTCAGGCGTTCAACCGATAGGCTTTGGTTAGACGGTCATGATATCCGACTCCTTCTTGGCGAGGATCTCATCAATTTTCTTGATGTAGCCGTCGGTCAACTTTTGAACCTCGATCTCCCCGTCCTTGGCTAAGTCTTCACTCAACCCATCGGCTTTAGCGGATTTAATGAAATCGTTCGCATCCTTGCGCCCATTGCGAACGGACACACGCGCATGTTCGCCTTCGCCTCGTACTCTTTTCGTCAGGTCCTTTCGTCGTTCCTCTGTCAAAGGAGGGATATTGATCAAAATAGACTCCCCGTTGTTCATGGGATTCAAGCCCAAATTTGCATTGATAATCGCTGTAGCGATGGGGTCAAGCATCGATTTCTCCCAAGCTTGGACTGTCAACGTGCGGGCATCGGAGGTGTTTACATTGGACACCTGGCTGAGCGGGGTCATGGAACCATAGTACTCCACCATGACGCTATCTAGCATCGCAGGGTGAGCCTTCCCGGCACGGATTTTCGTCAATTCAGCTTCCATATGAGCAATGGCCTTTTCCATGGCTTCATGCGCTGTATCGAGCGCCATTTGAATTTCCTCTGACATCCGTTCTAATTCAGTTAAACGTTCACTAAAGTACCCACATCCTCTCCAGAAATCAATCGCCCGAGGTTACCTTTTTTATTCATGTCAAAAACAACAATGGGCAGGTTGTTTTCATTGCAGAGCGTAATGGCCGTCAAGTCCATGACCTTCAGCCCCTTTTTGTAGACCTCATCGAAGGTAATGGTGTCGAATTTCACGGCGGTTGGATCCTTTTCTGGGTCCGCTGTATAAATACCGTCTACGCGCGTTCCTTTGAGGATGACATCTGCATCGATTTCAATGGCTCGAAGCGAAGCAGCAGAGTCGGTTGTGAAGAATGGGTTGCCCGTTCCGCCGCCAAATATGACCACGCGTCCTTTCTCTAAGTGACGAACGGCACGGCGACGAATAAAGGGCTCTGCTATTTGCTTCAATTCGATGGCGGATTGTAAACGGGTATCCACACCCGCAATCTCTAACGCACTTTGCAGCGCCATGGAGTTGATAACGGTTGCCAGCATTCCCATGTAATCCCCCTGCGTGCGCTCCATACCACCCTCCTCGGCCTGCACTCCCCTGAAGATATTGCCCCCACCGATCACAATCGCAACTTCCATCCCCGTGTTCACCACGGATCTAATCTCCTCTGCATACTGCTTCAACCGGTCATTGTCTATGCCGAACTGCTTTTGGCCCATTAAGCCTCTCCACTCAGCTTCAGAAGGATTCTCTTGTATTTCATCGTAGCGGTAAATATCCGAATATTCCGCAAAGGTCAGACATCAAAAAAGGGCCACCAAAACGGAAGCCCTTTTTTCAAAAATGAAACGCGACAACCTAGTCCAAGGCTGCCCTGCAAAATCCTGTCACTTTCGTGCCCGAGCCAATTGAATCGACGTACTGGCCAACGTTCATTTTTCCATCCTTGATAAATGCTTGATTCACCAACGTTGCTTCTTTGAACCATTTTTTCAGGCGGCCCTCTGCAATTTTATCTGCCATGGCTTCTGGCTTTCCTTCTTGGATTGCCAATTCTCTGCCAATCGAGCGTTCCTTGTCGATCAAATCCGCTGGTATGCTGGCTTCGTCCAAAGCCACAGGCGCCATAGCAGC
>JGI20155J14468_10003587_pt1 | contig 10750 bp, 6 predicted proteins | sample COG_05_FD_14468 | JGI IMG/M metagenome (IMG submission 14468)
ATTTTTTACCCCCCGAATAAGAAGCGATTCTGTTCAAGTCTGACATATTTTTAGGTATTTTCAGTTTCGATTTTAATCTACCTCATCGCGAGCTAAATTTGCCCGGTAAGAGGCTAGATATTCAAAACCCCGTATCGCCCTTGATCCATACCAAGAAGTCATCTCGCCATCAATGAGCGAAATTTTAGATTCCCCAACATAGTCCAAGGTCTCGTTGAGTTCTTGAATATCTTTTTTTCTAAAGGCGAAAGGTTCTGTTGAAAGCAAAATGTGGTCTACGTTTTCCGCAAGACTTTTTACATCTACCTCAGGATATCGTGAGGCGCTATCCACCTCAATCTGATCCAGCCCTACAGATGCTAAAACGCGAGCGATATAGGTATCTCGACTAATGCTCATCCAAGGTTTTTTCCAAATAATATAGAGCACACGCTCACGAGCCAGCTCACGAGTTTGACTGATCGCGAAACGATAAGCACTCATGAAGCGCTCCGTGAGTTTTTCTGCCCGTTCTGTCCTTTTAAACACGTACCCTATCAATTGATATAAAGGAATGTTGTCCTCTGGACCCAGTGGATGAGTCACTAATATATTTGGGATAAATTGTCTTGCCGCATCGACCAAATGTTTCGGATTCTCGTCTATATTTACAATTAGATGCGTCGCATGAAGAGATCTTAATTTCTCCAAGTCAAAATCCTTGGTACCACCAATCTTCGGGACATGCTTGACCCCAACTTTCGGATGAAAACAAAATCCAGTCCTTCCAACCACGTTATCTGCCAAATCGAGGTCAAATAGCAGTTCAGTGATGCTTGGCACCACACTCACAATTCGGGCTGATTCAGATGCTGGGTCGTGATCAATGTGTGCCGCGTCTAACAAACTTCATCCTTTAGCGTAGATCTGAGGCGTTCTTATTCATGAGTTTAATCCTTACGATGTAACAGTTGGTAAAGGAAGCGCTCTATTTTTTAGTGTCCGCAAAACAAAAGTTGACTTCGTGTGACGAATACCTGGGATTTGATACAAACTTTCCCGCAATAATCTTTCATAGTCACGCGTGTCTTTAACCGCTATGCGAATATCGTAATCATAATCCCCCGAAACTAATGACGCCTCCAAGACTTCCGGAATCTTTTCTAATTGCCTGCCAAATTCGAATAGAGTTTCATCGGAGTGGTTATCCAACGTGACCTGTACGATTACCGACTCTCGGTAGCCAAGCAAACTTGGATCCACGCGTACGGTATATCCCTGAATAATTCCTTCAGCCTCCATTTTTTTGATACGGTTCCAACAAGGAGTGCTAGACAAACCGACTTTTGCACTAATTTCCTGCAAGCTCGAACGAGCATTTTCCTGAAGAACAGATATGATGTCTAAATCATATTTCGTAATTTTCATGCTTAATTTGACCATAATTTAGAAAATATTTCTTATTTTATCGCATTTATAGAGAAAATAAGAAGCACTTTTCTTAAGATTCTCGATAACATTTGTACATGAAAATATTAACGACTACCCCCGTAGCGGCCACCACTGGCTCCCAACAGACCCCTCCGAGGTCGGGAGCCAGTGCGTTGGTTGAAACCTTGGTTCATTTGGGCGTGGATAAGGTATTCGGGTATCCCGGCGGAGCGGTTTTACCAATATATGATGCGTTATACAACGAAAAACGACTTCATCACATCTTGGTTCGTCATGAACAAGCGGCGGTGCACGCCGCAGAAGGTTACGCGCGATCGACCGGTAAACCAGGAGTCGTTGTTGTTACGTCAGGGCCAGGCATGAGCAACACTACGACCGGATTGCTAGATGCCATGAGTGACTCAATACCCATAATTTGCATCAGCGGACAGGTCGCAAAGCCCCTTATAGGGACCCAGGCATTTCAAGAGTGCGATGCAATCGGGATCGCTAAAACAGTTACCAAGTGGCAGACTCAAATTCAAGATGTTCGAGAGGTCGTCCAGCGCACTGAAGAGGCCTATAACCGGGCCGTATCCGGAAGACCAAGTCCTGTGCTTATCGATTTTCCTAAAGACATCCAGGCACAGCTCATCGACAGTCCAATTGGCGTATCGTTGAGAAAAACCCCAAAGGACTCTACTCCCTCCGAGTACGACATCAGCCAAGCCATAAATCTTATCCTCGAGGCAAAAAAACCCATCATTTATGGTGGTGGTGGACTCATCAACTCCGGTAACCTCGCTTGCGACACATTTGCAAAACTCGTAAGCATGACCAAAGCTCCCTGTACGCTCACCCTAATGGGGCTCGGTGCTTTCCCGGGTTCACATCCGCAATTTATCGGAATGCCCGGCATGCACGGCACACTTGAGGCAAATTTAGCACTTCATGACTCAGATCTCATCGTTTGTGTTGGCGCACGCTTCGACGACCGAGTCACCGGAGATGTTGAAACTTTCGCGCCCAACTCAAAAAAAATACATATCGATATCGATCCAAACTCGATCAACCGTCTAGTACCTGTCGATGTCGGACTGGCGGGGGATTGTGGAGACGTATTGTCTAAAATTGTCCCAATATTAAGGGCGAAAATAAATACGCTACAAGATATCCAACCTTGGTGGGCAAAAATACATCGGTGGCAAAAAGTTAAATCCCTTAACTTTGAAACAAAAGAAAACACCATCGTGCCACAAGCCCTCATAAGATCGATTCAAAATGCAACAGCGGGAGAGGATCCAATTATCGCGACGGATGTTGGACAACATCAGATGTGGGCTGCCCAACATTTTGTCTTCAACAAGCCTGGTCACTGGCTAACATCTGGCGGAGCAGGGACGATGGGATATGGTTTGCCAGCGGCAATTGGAGCGCAGCTCGCCCACCCTGACAAGACCGTAATCTGCGTCTCTGGAGACGCCTCCATCCTTATGAATATCCAAGAGCTTTCGACAGCGGTGCAACACAAAACCCCTGTGAAAATAATTTTGTCAAATAACGAATGTATGGGAATGGTGCGTCAGTGGCAGGAATTCAACCACGGCGGTCGTTATAGTCACAGCTATACCGAGGCGCTTCCCGATTTTGTTTCGGTAGCAAAAGGCTTCGGGTGGGCAGCAGAACGCATATCCAACCCCGATGAACTCGATACAGCAGTGATGCGTTGCTTGAGGCACGACGGTCCATATTTCTTAGAGGTGGCCGTAGAAAAGCAAGAAAACTGTTTCCCGATGATGCCTGCCGGAGTACCTCATAACCAAATTCTTCTAAGAGAAGGTGAATTCTATAAGGACGATTCAACTTAAATACAATTTGGTCTATCACGGCCCTATGCATAGTTTATTCGACCAAAAATCGATCTGGACAATAAATCCCACAAGGATAAGTCAATGAAATTAGTAACTCTTGAAGACAAGTACGTCGCAACGGCTGGGCGCGTTTATCTGAACGGCATTCAAGCTCTAGTGCGCTTAATGTTGGTACAACAGCAACGTGATGCCGCCAGCGGGCTAAAGACTGGCGGATTTGTATCAGGCTACCGAGGATCTCCTCTAGGGGGCCTGGATGAGGCCCTTTGGAAAGCAGCACCCTATCTTGATGCGCATTCTGTCAAGTTCGTACCAGGCGTCAATGAAGAAATGGCAGCTACAGCAGTTTGGGGAACGCAACAGATTCATCTCACCGGTCAAACAGAATTTGATGGTGTATACGGGCTATGGTATGGCAAGGGCCCTGGGGTAGATCGTTGTGGCGACGTCTTCAAACATATGAATTACCACGGCACGTCAAAAAACGGGGGAATTCTTCTAGTTGCCGGAGATGATCATGGCGCATATTCATCAACCTTACCTCATCAAAGCGATCATCTTTTCTCCGCATCCATGATTCCTGTGCTCTACCCGAGCAATGTTGAGGAATACTTAACGTTAGGGCTACACGGGTTCGCCATGTCTCGTTCTCGGGGTGCGCAGTGGGGTTTAAGGCACTCGCTGATACCGTGGAATCCTCTGCGTCTATTGACGCGAATGTTAATAATCCGAAGATTATTATCCCTGACAATTTTAGGGTTCCCGAGGGAGGACTTAACTGTCGTCTCTCCAGTGAAACCTTAGGTGTGCAAGCTCGTAATCAAGAGGCGCTAATGCAAGATTATAAAATCTATGCAGCTCTTGCCTATTCCAGAGCCAATCAACTTAATCATGTCACCATTGATTCGCCAAACGCGAAAATTGGTATTGTCGCATCCGGAAAATCCTACATGGATGTCCTTGAGGCATTAGATGAATTAGGCATCTCGGAATCGGAAGTCGCGAACGTCGGGATAAGACTTTTTAAAGTTACTATGCCTTGGCCGCTCGAACCAGACGGGATACGAGAATTTTCCAGAGGGCTTGAAGAAATTCTAGTAGTCGAAGAAAAACGACAGATGGTCGAGTATCAACTTAAAGAACAGCTATATAACTGGGACCCCAGCGTTCGGCCCAGAATAATTGGTAAATTCGATGATAAAGGTGAATGGGTCCATAATCGAGGAGAGTGGTTGTTACCTGCGAAAGCGGACTTCTCAGTCGCACAAATAGCCCGGGTAATTGCGTCGCGTGTCAACCAGTTTCACAAGAGTGATAAATTAACTGCACGGCTTAGATTCCTAGATTCTAAAGAGGCTGTTCTTGCGCGAGCAAAGGATACCCCTAGCCGCCCCGCTTGGTACTGCTCGGGGTGTCCTCATAACACTTCAACAAAAGTCCCTGAGGGCAGCCTTGCATTGGCAGGCATTGGATGTCACGTTATGGCCACCGCTATTTACCCCGAACAGAATAAAACCATGTCACAAATGGGCGGTGAGGGAGTTACCTGGATTGGTCAAGCACCATTCTCGCAACGAGAACATGTATTCACTAATTTGGGAGACGGCACCTATTTTCACTCAGGTTCACTGGCAATACGTGCTGCTCTAGCCGCAGGTATTAATATTACTTACAAAATACTTTTCAACGATGCTGTTGCGATGACAGGCGGGCAGCCAATCGACGGCACACTAACAGTCCCGATGATCGTAAAACAACTATATAGCGAGGGCATAACAGAAATCGTTGTAGTTACGGAAGAGCCAAATCAGTATCACAAAAATAATATTTTCGATATTGAGCCTGATATTGTTCACCGGGATCTTTTGAATGCTACGCAAGAACGGCTGAAAAACGTCAAGGGTGTTTCGGTTCTAATTTTCGACCAAACATGCGCGGCAGAAAAAAGACGACGACGTAAAGCCGGAGAACTCCCAAAACTTAACAAACGTTTATTTATCAATACCGATGTGTGCGAGGGCTGCGGTGACTGTGGGTTACAGTCAAATTGCACCTCATTACTACCTCATGAAACCAAACTAGGAAGGAAAAGAAAAATAGACCAATCATCATGTAACCAGGACTACTCTTGCATTAAGGGATTTTGCCCGAGCTTTGTAACCATTGAGGGAGGTACGTCAAAAGACCTTAAAGTCAAATTAGGCAATTCTGTACGAATACCTGAAATACCAACACCGAACATTCCAGAGCTGCATGATGATCCATTCAACATTTTTATCACTGGGATTGGAGGGACGGGCGTGATAACGGTGGGAGCGCTACTTGGCATGGCGGCCCACTTAGAGGAAAAGAGCGTATCTGTCCTTGACATGACTGGTATGTCCCAAAAAAACGGGGCTGTAACATCGCACGTTCGCATTACGGAAAGAGATCATGAAATCCGGGCGCAAAGAATCGCGACGGGAGAAGCTGACTTACTACTTGGTTGCGATATGCTAACCGCAGGAGGTCAAGATGCTATATCAAAAACACGTGTTGGAAGAACAATCGCAATAATAAATACGCATAACCAACCAACCGGCGCTTTTGCGCAAGATAGAGACTGGTCTTTTCCAGATGCAACGCTACGAAAACTAATTAAAGAGTCAGTGGAGAATCAAGCCACTTTTATTAATGCAACACAAATCGCTACGCGTTTACTCGGCGATTCAATCGCAACAAATCTCTTTATGTTGGGGCTTGCTTTTCAAAAAGGAAAAATCCCCTTATTAGAGTCCTCCATTGTAAAAGCAATCGAGCTTAACGGCGTAGCTGTAGATGCAAATAAGAAAGCCTTTCAATGGGGTCGCTATACGGCGATCGACGAAGAAACTGTAATGAAGATAGCGGTACCCGAACACACAAAACAGACTGCAGGCCTCGAGTCCCTTAACGAGATAATCGAAGACCGAATGCACCGCCTAACGCAATATCAGGATAAAGAGTATGCCGACCGATATAAATGGCAAATTACACGTACGAAAAAGCAAATCGAGTCGAAAACGAAAAGCCAAGACCTATGCATGCGCTTTGCTAAAAATTTATTCCGCCTGATGGCCTATAAAGATGAATATGAGGTGGCCAGAATGTATACGGACCCAGCTTTCATGAAAAGTCTTGATAAATCATTCGATGGCAAGTTTAAAATCCGCTTCAATCTGGCGCCACCCCTAATCTCAAAACGCGACGCAAAAGGCCATTTAATTAAATCTACCTATGGAAGCTGGATGATTTATCCGCTGCGACTGATAGCAAAACTAAGATATCTTCGTGGAACACCTTTTGATTTGTTCGGAAAGACTGAAGAGCGCATAAAAGAAAGGCAATTGATAAAAGATTATATTTTAGCGGTCGAGCAAAGTCTTACTAACCAGAGCCCACTCAACGAGAGTGCTATTAGAGACCTCATTGAGTTACCATCGGAAGTAAGAGGCTTCGGTCATGTAAAATTGACAGCAATCGAAAATTTTTATACCAAGTTGAATCAATTTCACAAAACTTCCAGCGAAGTAACTTGGGAGCAAAACGCTGAGAGCAAGATAACGTAGGCCGTTTTATTTTGGCAAAATGATATTTTGAGAAAATAAGCGAATCGAACAATATTCGTCGACGCTCTACAGTTTTTCATTTGGAGTACCAGAAACTGATGACAAATTTAAAAGATAACCCGCTCGTTGACCCTACGGGCATTGGAAAAAAAGTACGGTTTGTTACTGCGGCTAGTTTATTCGATGGGCATGATGCCTCCATCAATATCATGAGAAGAATGCTACAAGGCAGCGGTACTGAAGTTATCCATCTAGGTCACAACCGCTCAGTTGACGAAATTGTTACTGCTGCCATTCAGGAGGACGCCCATGGCATTGCGGTCAGCTCTTATCAGGGTGGGCATATTGAATACTTCAAATACATGATTGATCTTCTCCGTGAAAGAGAGGCTGGACACATAAAAGTATTTGGCGGCGGCGGTGGCGTTATCGTTTCATCTGAAATAGATGAATTACATGACTACGGTATGGCTAAAATCTATTCGCCCGAAGATGGGGCCAAAATGGGCCTTCAGGGAATGATCGACGATATGATTCAAAGAGCTCGGGAAGCAAATGCGCCTGCCGTGACCGGCTCAATTGATGCGATCTCAACAACAAACCATGGTGAAATTGCAAAAATCATATCTGCGATTGAAAATAAATCTATAGATGGCAATTTCTATCAAAATATCCTAAATCACGCGAACACCCTTGCAAAAAAAATTCCCGTTTTAGGGATTACAGGGACCGGAGGAGCTGGCAAGTCTTCCTTAACAGATGAGTTAATCCGACGCTTCAGACTCGACGAAAACGATGAACTGAATATCGCAGTAATCGCAGTCGATCCGTCTCGACGGAAAACCGGTGGGGCGTTATTAGGCGACCGCATTCGAATGAACGCACTCGACGGAGTAAAAATTTATATGCGCTCGCTTGCGACAAGAAGCGGTGGAAGCGAGGTTGCTGACTGTTTGCCGGGCGCCATTGCCGCTTGCAAATGTGCTGGGTTTGATTTAATCATTGTTGAGACGTCAGGTATCGGCCAAGGTGATGCCGCGATTGTGCCATTTGTAGATGTATCGCTATACGTCATGACCCCTGAATATGGCGCAGCTAGTCAGCTTGAAAAAATAGATATGTTGGATTTTGCGGACTTCATAGCAATTAACAAATTCGATCGCAGAGGAGCAGAGGATGCGCTGCGCGACGTTGCAAAACAATACCAACGTAATCACCAAAAATTCAACGAAAGCCCCTCCTCAATGCCCGTCTATGGGACTACAGCATCAAGATTCAATGACAGTGGGGTAACTGCTCTCTACCATGCAGTAGCTCATGCGTTAATCGATCACGGTCTGGTCCGGGCTGGTGGCAAATTACCTATTGTTGAGGGAAAATCTTCAACAAACGTCACGAGCATAATTCCGCCTGATCGAACACGCTATCTTGCAGAGATATCAGAAACGGTTAGAGCATATAAAACCATGGTCGGGATTGAAACTAAGATTGCGCGTGAACGACAACAACTTCGATGTGCCGCAGAAATGGTCGAACAAGAAACCGACGGAGATGTATCGCAGCTGCGAACTTTGGAAAGTGACCGCGATAACAAATTACAACCCAAGAGCAAAAAGCTATTATCCGATTGGCCAAAATTTCAGAGCGCGTACACCGGGGAAAGCCATACTGTAACAATTCGAGATAAAGAGATCCGCACAGAGCTGAAATATGAATCTTTATCGGGGAGCTTAATACCCCGCGTGTCACTTCCTAAGTTTGAAGACGATGGGGAGATACTAAAGTGGCTCATGCTTGAAAATTTGCCTGGCTATTTTCCATACACTGGAGGGGTTTTTCCGTTCAAAAGAGAAAATGAAGACCCTACAAGAATGTTTGCGGGTGAGGGAGATGCATTCAGAACAAATAAACGATTCCACTTGCTATCTAAAGACATGCCTGCGAAAAGGCTCTCCACCGCATTTGATTCGGTCACGCTCTACGGTTGCGACCCAGATCTCCGCCCTGATATTTACGGGAAAATTGGTAACTCAGGTGTCTCGATCGCCACACTGGAAGATATGAAGGTGCTTTATTCAGGGTTTGATCTTTGCTCGCCGTCTAATAGCGTATCCATGACGATAAATGGGCCCGCACCAACGATCCTCGCGATGTTCATGAATACCGCAATTGATCAGCAAGTTGACAAGTTTAGGGAAGAAACGGGGCAAGAACCCTCGGATGCCGAAAGAGAGATTATCAAAACTAAGACCCTAGCTGCCGTCAGAGGAACAGTGCAAGCCGATATTCTAAAAGAAGATCAGGGACAAAATACCTGCATCTTCTCCACGGAATTCAGTTTAAAAGTAATGGGAGATGTACAGCAATATTTCATCGACCATAATGTAAGAAATTTCTACTCGGTTTCAATCTCTGGTTACCACATTGCGGAAGCTGGCGCTAATCCACTATCACAGCTTGCTTTTACGCTTAGCAATGGATTCTCCTTTGTTGAAGCATATTTGGCGCGAGGAATGAAAATTGACGACTTTGCGCCTAATTTAAGTTTCTTTTTTAGTAATGGAATGGATCCCGAATATACCGTTATTGGCAGAGTAGCCCGCAGAATATGGGCGGTTGCGATGCGCGAACGATACGGCGCGAACGAGAGATCGCAAAAGCTTAAATATCACTGTCAAACATCTGGCCGCTCACTGCATGCGCAAGAAATCGATTTCAATGACATACGAACGACACTCCAAGCGCTTATTGCAACTTATGATAATGCGAATTCCCTTCATACGAACGCCTACGACGAGGCAATTACGACTCCTACGGAGGAGAGTGTCCGGCGGGCTATGGCGATACAACTCATAATTAATCGCGAATGGGGGCTTGCAAAAAATGAGAATTCAAATCAAGGGAGCTTCATAATCGAAGAATTAACTGATTTGGTGGAAGAGGCAGTTTTAAAAGAGTTCGAATCGATTTCCGAACGTGGTGGGGTTTTAGGTGCCATGGAACTAGGCTATCAGCGAGGGAAGATTCAAGAAGAATCTATGTACTACGAGCACAAAAAGCATGATGGAAGCTATCCACTCATAGGAGTTAATACATTCCTTAATCCACAAGGAACGGGTACGCCACAAACTGTTGAATTAATACGCTCGTCTGAGGAGGAAAAAAAGTCGCAACTAAGTCGACTGGAGACATTCAAAGAGGAGCACTCGGATGAGGGGCCAGTAATGCTGGAGCGATTAAGACTTGCAGTAATTGAAAACGAGAATGTGTTCGAAGTACTTATGGATGCTGTGCGGGTCTGCTCATTAGGACAGATTAGTGGCGCTTTATTTGAAGTCGGGGGAAAATATCGAAGGTCTATGTGAGTACTGAGCAAACATTCGCTTCGTACAAAATCGCATTCCGACAATCCCTTCAAGGGACCTCAATCTATCTAGCGAAGTTATGCCACAATACTCGACGAGAGCCGATCACTAGGCATTACCACCGTATTCCGTATACAATAAAATGCTAAACAAGGATAAAACAATCGCGTAGTAACGTACGTTACTTAATATTATATTTTTAATATTGATTAATATTGATAGTGTGTACTCACTATTAGCAGTATGTTACTGGGCCAGGAGCGACTATGAGCTTACCAATCAGGGTTTTATTAGCAAAAGTTGGGCTAGATGGGCATGACAGAGGCGTCAAAGTAGTCGCCAGAACACTTCGAGATGCTGGTATGGACGTCATATACACCGGCCTGCACCGAACTCCAGAAGAAGTAGTAAACGCCGCCGTCCAAGAGGATGTGGACATCCTAGGCATCAGCCTCCTTTCGGGCGCTCATATGACTATTTGTCCCAAAATCATGCAACTCCTTGAAGACAAGGATGC
>JGI20155J14468_10003598_pt1 | contig 10732 bp, 8 predicted proteins | sample COG_05_FD_14468 | JGI IMG/M metagenome (IMG submission 14468)
AAATACGGCGAAAGTAGGAAAAGAGCTGCTTAATGAATCTTTATATTCTTCTTAACTTCTTCTAGAAGAGCAGAGGCAAAAGGCGAAAGCAAAGCGCAAGCGAGAGTAAGTTTTAGAACATTTCTTATTTAGGGTTTCAACAAGACCGACCCCGGAGGACCGCGGGAAGAAAAAAACAGACGAATTCCACAGAACACTTACGCGCATAAAACACCTCCATTCATTCCCTTTTTCCACACGAAGGAGAACATGAGAGAGACTTTGACGATCAACACGTCATCTTCATCTTCGTCTCAAAGGCTGCTCCGATCAAATCCATCATCATCGAGCAAGAACACCATTGAAAGAGGAGGATTTGGCGCGTTGATGATGGACGTTGGAGACGACGCGGGAGAACGCCTTGTAGAGACTCCTAAAAACGATGATGAAGATGACGAGAGGAACACGACTCGTAAGAATAAGAAATCGTTCAACAACGCGCACTCAAAAAAGCTGCTCGTTTTATTGTTCCTGTCCGTTTTTGCGCTCCTAGTACTCTCGTTCAAAGCGGGATACGACACGGAAAAGCAAGATGAATTAGCCTTGCCTTTACCGAAATGGGCGGCAGATTTAGTCTCGAGCGCGAAGAAACGCGTCGACGGTAGCGGTAGTTTTAGTGATAATAAGAGTTATAAGAAGAGAGATTTAAAGGACACGCACGGGAAGAGCGATCCTTTGCAATCGTTTAACTGGAGAGAAGGGTTTGAGAACAACAATTGGGATTACGACGAGCGGGTGCGAAACATGGCGCGGTGGAAACACGCTCCGGCAAACGGAGGAGAGAAGTTTACCGTGTGTTTTAAAGAGGGGGAGAAGTTTAACTTTTTCGGGGCGTATAACTTTATAAACACGGGGTTGAAGAAACCAGGGATGTGCGTGAAAAACGTGAAACTGAACGCGAACGTGGACGATCCGTCGTGCGACGTGAGGATGTTTCGGAATCAACACGTGCCGGAGGTGAGGCCGAAGACGAACCCGAAACAGGTGGATATTTTTTTCACGCACGAAAGTCCGTCCATGTACTCGCCGGAGATGAAAGACGAGAAGTTTCGAAACTCGTTCGATTACGTCGCGGATTACGAGAAAACGAGCGGGTTGTGGTTCCCGTTCGCGGTTCCAGTGTTTGAGATGAAGGAAGATTTCCCGTTGTTTACGATTCCGAGGAAAGAGAGGATCCCGGGCGTCGCCTGGTTGGCGAGAGATTGTTTAAGCAATCGAGCGGAAACGCTGAGGAAGATTAGCGACGCGTACCCGGTTTTTTCGGTTGGAAATTGCGCGAATAACGTGAATGCAAACTCGTTTCCAGAAAGCGTGATGGAAGCGCCGAGAAATCGCGAGACGAGTTTCCAAGAGCCTTTGAGTAACTTTATGTTTTATTTTGCAGTAGAAAACGTAGGGGTGTCGTGTCCAGAATACGTGACGGAGAAAATATATTACGCGTTGAGTCGAGGATCGATCCCGATTTACATCGGGTGGGAAGGCGTGAACGAGTTATTACCGGGACGAGACAGTTGGATCGATTTGAGAAACTACGCGACGCCGCAACAGTTAGCTAAAAGATTGAGAGAAATCGCCGAAAGCGACGAGGAGTGGGAGAAAATGCACAAGTGGAGATACGAAAATCCGAACGCGTGGCCGAAACTGTTCCAAAAAGCCATCAGACAGCAAACCGAGGACAGTAAGAACGCCTTGTGCGCGTTGTTGCAAAACGGCGAGAGCGGCAAGAGAAGGAAAGCGGGCAAGGAACCGAAACTGTGCGAACGACAAACGAAAATTTTCGGCCAGGATTTGAAAATTGATGGCCAAGAAGGGTTCGGGGCGTTTAAAAGAGACGACATCGACGAAGCACACTTAGGAACGAATTCTTTGACGGACAAAGACGTCGGTGTTGGAGGGAAAATGCACGCGTGGGAGAAACATTTGAAGAAGACGTGCGACACCGATAACTCGTGCTTCAAGTTTATCAATTAATATTAATATGTTAGAGAGAGAAAGAGAGAGAGGAAGTACACGCGCGTAGAAAAAGCAGCTTTGTTATTATTGTGAAATACTTTTATCATGATAGATTCTCGTATGTATACGAGCGTTTCATTTTTCGCGTTGTTTACTCTATCGCACCGGTGGTTTTGGGCGTTTAATACGTTACAATTTTATTCTACATTTTCTTTATTGTTTACCGAGTAAACTCGCCTTGGACGCTTCCCAGCACTGCTCGTACAAAGCCTTGTTCGGCGACTCGGTGAAGAAATGCGACAACGGTAAGTTCGTCACGTGTTTCTCTCGCTTCGAGTACGACGTCAACTTCCTATCGAAGAAATTCCGCTGCACTCGATCCAACTCTCGAACTTCGTCGCACGGCGGTTTATCGTTCGTTTTGTACTTTCTCGGGTGGACGTTCAAATCGAACTGACTGTTCATGAACGATTCGTGCGCGTCGGAGGACCAGTGCAAAAAGTCCGTCGCTAAGGTTTGGAAGATTCTGTCGCGTTCTTCGTGAGGTCGCCAAAAATCTTCGTAGTTGACTCGTCGCCACGAGTTGCTCGGTAAGTTTGCCAACGAGACGTCGATGTATTCCGCGAACATTTTCAGAACGTTCAAATGTTTCTCTAATCCTTGATCCCAGGTTTTGTGCGAACGCGCGGTTTCTACGATATTTCTATGCAACAAGATGAATTTCACTTGACATCCGTTCCGTTCCGCCGCCTCGAAGTATTTCAAAATGTTAATCGGATGGCCGTGATCGAAGAGATATTTTCGATGCTCTGGGTTTCTCGGGTCCCATCGCTGCGCGTGGTTCACGTCTAAACCCGATCCAGTCGCAAACGGACCTAACTTATGCGGGAACGAAAACGACCGAGTGCTATAACACGCCGTTTTTTCGTTCCCGTTCTTTTTCGCCACTTCTTCGCATCCTTTTCGAAACGTCTTGAAAATCTCGTCGTATTTGTTCTCGAGAATCAAGTTCCAAAAATGGTCGTCGTTATCGATAAACATCCGGTCCTCCTCTCGCGCGTGCATTTCGACTATGTCTTTGTTGTTATTCGTATTACCCCTCTTTTTCTTCTCTTCAACGTTCCCCAAATGTTCTCTCAAAAGTGTCTTCACGAACGCGTCTTTCCCCATCTGAAACGCGTGGTGCCCGACGCCTTCCAATCCCAACGTAAACACGTTCTCGCACTTGGCGTTGTTCTCAAAGTAACTCTTCTCTTCTTTCTCCTCTTCCTCGTACTCTTTGCTTTTGAACAAATCGAACAAACTCGTCGGTATCATTCGTAAATTCGCTTCGGCTTGAGATTTATAATTCGGCACTTCCTTGTTCGTGTTTTTCGCTTTTGGTACATTCTTCTTCGTATTCGTATTCGATTCGTTTGTTGTTGTTGTCGTTGTCGTTGTTGTTGCTCTCTCGGGGACCTCTTATTCGAATCATCATCATCGTCATCCTCCGCCGACGAAGAAACCGATACAGCGCGAGGACTACTCACGCGACGTTGTTCGTCACCCCCAACGGACTCACCGTCGCCCGCGATGTTCTCGTCCTCGTCCAGACCCCTCGCGGGTCCCTCCCTCGCCTCCGCCGCCGCCTTAAACAACAGCCTCTTCTTCGCGTTCTCCTCCATCACTTTCACCAAGTCTTCGTTGTTCCCGTGTTCTTCCGAGAGACTTCTTTTGGCCATTTCGATTGGTCCTACATTCTTTTCGGATGTTTCGCGTGGTTTTTCCGAACCGTGATGCCGGATGAATGGTACGCGTATTTTGAAGCCATTTTTTGCTTTTTGCGCTCCTCCCGCGTCCCCGAGGGAGAGGAATTTCATGAGAATCATCTTTGTTCTCGTCTGGTGTTCGTCCTCTCGCGTAACGACTGCGTTTGAGAGGAAACCAACCGTTCCCAGGACGGAGAGCAAGATGATGAGCGAGACGAGGAGGACTTTTACGAACCACGACGATCCTCTCTTCTTCTTGTTCTTTGATGATGAAATTTCACGGGGAAACGGGCTGCCCGGTAAAAGGTGCTCGTTTTCTTCCATGTCTGATGCTTTCACAGCGAGAGCGCCGGCGATACTCTCTCTCTCTCTCTCTAGGTGCGCGCGTGTGTGTGTAATAAAGCTCTTGATACTTTCTCTCTCTCTTTCTCGCTTAGTTTTGTGCGTATGTATCGCGCGGGAGTTGTGAAATGGCGAATTTTAGACGAAAGCGCAGTAGTACTATTTAAGGGTACGATGTCGTCGAAGCGTCATCGAAGACATCTCATCGTCGCTATTAAAAACACGATTTTATAGGCAAGAAGCTACACGCAGCCGGGACGTTTTCACTGAGATAATCCCCAAAACCGTTGACGTTATAAAACGCCAACCCGAATATGAGAAACACGCCGCCTTGAATCAAAACGCCGGGTAATATCGTCGGATCCGGTAAGAGTTTCGCGTACATTAAGAGTTTCCTGTTCCCTTCCGATTGATTTCGTAATAAATCCGAAAACTTTTCACTCGTGTACGGTAATCCTGCGTCATCGATTAACCCGGGGAACCCGCCTTCTATGAATTTCACGTCAGAAAACCCCGCTTGGACGAGCTCGTAACACGCTCGCACGGCGAACGAATCCGAGCGATCGATCACGCCTCGGTTACTCGCTTCCGAACTTTGCGCTTTTTTTATCGACCCGCCTTTCAAATCGCACACGATAACTGTCGCCGATAAATCCTCATTACAAGTCTCAAAAACCTTTTTCACGAACTCTTCGTCGCGTTCTTTCAGACCTCCTTTGATTGACAAAGCGTACCCGGATATTCTACGAAAAGCGTTCTTCGACGGAATCTGGTAGGCGCATCCGCCTTGAAACGGAGGCACTTGCCAATCCTCGTGTTCTAACGGTTGCCGCAGATCGAGATAATACGTATTCTTTTTGCTATCACTACTCGTTTTATTCCATAATAACCCTTTCATTCCTTTTTCGTCATCGTTGTCGTAATATCTCTCTCGAAACGCCAAGGGAGAAATGCCTTCAACTGTGCTCGACTTCGAGTTCGACGACACCAAATACTCGCAAATCTCTGGAAACTTTGGCGCGTTCGGTCCTTGCCCTGGTCGTATCTCGTCGTACTCTATGGTTTTCTTTGCTTTTCCTCTTCTTTTCTCGTCGTCGTCGTCATCGTTCTTCTTCTTCTTCTTCTCCGCGTTGTTGTTAAAGAACGCGCTCACCCCCGGCGGAGGATTAATCTTCCTTCTTCTCTCCCTTTTTTGTTCTCGCCCGACGATCCTCACCGAAGAAGCGCCTAACAAAAGGGGTGGAGATGTCATCGTCGTCGTCGTCATCCTCGGGTCGTCGCTTTAAAGAGGCGTTTTTGTTTGTCTTCTCTACACAAACCGATGATAAAGAGTTGTGTTTGCGAGAGTACGACGAAAGCGGAGAAAAATGAAGCAAATCGCGTCAGAATTTAAAGAGATGTTGACGATGCCAACGATGCGCTCGGTGTCACCAAAACCTACGTTTCGTATAAAGGAAAAGGAGGAAAAGGACACCGCCGATGTGACGAGTAAAAAAGCCGACGGAGCGTTCGCCTCGTCGTCGCTCGAAGAAGAAGAAGAGGTGCGACATGTAGCGGCGAGATTTTGAAATTTCTCAACCACTTTTATACTTAACGTGTCTCTCTGAGTCTCTCTCCTTCGCGCGAACGATAAGAAAACACGAACAAAGAGAGAACACTTTTCGTCTTTACTTTGCGTATGCTCACTTTTCTCTCTCTCTTATGTGTGATTAATAGGTGAAATGTGACAGACAGATTCAATTCTTCGAAACCGTCCTTAAAGGAAAAATGTTCCTCGCTGAGAGGAAAAACGTCGCTCTGACGAACATCTGTTCTTCCGGAGAAGAAGAGGAAGACAAAGAAGAAGTAGGAAACGATGATGCCGAACAGATGATGGCGAGGAGGACAACGATGGTTCCAGATTCTTTGATGCCGAATGATGATGATGATGATGAAAATCTCTCGCGCATCCCCGTCGGGCGGACGCCGACGCCGAAGAGGAAGACGAAGAAGAGAACGCGCGAGATGACGAAGGATGATGAAAATGATGATACTGAACGAGAAGAAGAAGAAGAAGAAGAGACGATGGTGGTGACGAACACGCAGTTGACGACGCCCGCGAAAGCTCAAAAAACAACGAGGAGTCTGGATGCGACGAAGAAGTCGTATTCGTCCTCTCATCGTCATCATCAGCATCGTCAAAGAATGAGGTCGCCGTTGATGGAAACGCAGAAGAACGCGACGGAGGAAGACGAAGAGGAAGACTCGGAGGAGTTTAAAGGCCGCTCGTTATCGCCGACGGCGGAGTTTCGAGAGGCGCAGAAGATTGCGTTTAACTCGACCAACGAAAAGAAGAAGACAAAGGAGTTTACGGAGTACGACGACGACGACGAGGAGGAGGAAACATTCGATATTCTGAAGAAGAAGGAGGAAAATTTGGTCAACGTGAACGCGTACGGAGAAACCATTCGAGTCGCGGATACTTTGGCGATAGACAATGTAAACAACAACGACAACAACATCACCGAGGAGCGCGATGATGATGATGAGAACAATAAGACATCGACGAAGAAACGAGGACGCGGAAAAGTCGATTTCCAGTTTGGCGATCGACACACGGAAGAACAAGATTTTGAAGACGGTAAAAATGGAGTCGTCGCCGTCGCGGAGACTTTTACGCCGATTCGAGAGACCGTCCCCGCGCCGTCTGGCATGCACGTTTGCGACGACGATGATGAAGAAAAAGAAGACAAAGATGAAAAGGAAGCAGATGAAAAGGATCGCGTACTCCCGCTGAGAGAAATATTCCGCGCGAAACACTTAATCGACCCGCGAGACGCCTCGCGGACGGCGCCCGTACTGGAGGTGCAAGTATTGCGAGACGAGAGTTTTTCTTATCGACACGTCGCGGCGAGGACGACGATTCAAACGATTCAGACGACGACGCCAAAGACGGCGGTGAAGAACCACGACCATTATTTGGCGTATGAGATTGACCACGAGATTCGAGACGCGACGGAAATTTCGGTGTGGAAGATTGAAACAGACAACTGTAGTAGTAGTAGTAGTAGTAGACGCGAGCGTAGCGGTAGTGACGATAGCAAGAAAATGTCACGTTTTTCGTTTAAAGGGACGGTTTTGATCGGTAAACCGAGCGCGCGGGACGGAAGAACGTCGTCGTCGTCCAAGGGCGGTGGTGGAAATGGTGGCGGTAAGACGATGAAACGGTGGGCGTTTTCCATCGCGCCGAACGGGCTCGTGTTCACGTCCTCGTACAAGAAATCCTCTCTGCTTTCGATGATGGACGAGACGGAACGCACGCACGGGAGCAACAACAGCAGCGATTCAGACGATTATTCAGACGATTCAGACGACGAAGATACTTATCTTTATGGGATGAACTCCGCGGAACGCCGAAGGCGGTTTCCCAGGAAATCGGGAGTATACGTGCACGACCCGGTGGACGTGAACGAGGAGGAAAGTGTTCACAAGAAGGATTCCTCTCTCGGGTCAGAAAAGAAAAGTAATCAAAGCCAAAAACGACGCTCGAGCGGTCGACGACGAAGTAAGACGCCGAGGGATAGTTTCGGTAACTCCATGGCGGATACCAAGAAGAATCAAAAGACGACGAAGAAACAGACGTATTTCGAACTTCAATCGCCCGGGATGGCTGGGAAAGTTCGTCCGCGAAAGTTCGCGTCGGCGTTTAGCGAGGAATACGACGAAACCGTGTTTCGATTAGCCGGAGTCGGCGCGGAAGGGAAGTGCCGACTGTGGACGTGGTCGTGCGAGAATAATGAGGACTTTGATGACGACGTAAACGACGACGACGAGAAGAAAATGTCCTCCTCCTCCTCAAAGAAGAAATCAAAGAGCAAAAACAAAACGAAGTTTTCGACGGCGAAAATATGCGCCAAATCGGTCACGCATTGTAAAGACTTCGAGATCCCGACGTACAAGTCGCACTGCGTCTCTCGAGAGTGCGAGATTACCTCGTTGTCATTTTCCAAGGACGGCAACGTCTTAGCGTGCGTGTTCGATAAGAAACACGTCGTCGTTTGGGACGCTTCGACGACGCGCGTTGTTTTCAGCTATTATTGCACGGAGTACGAGATTGAAAGAGATGGATTGCGCGTTTTGGACAACAACAAGAAGATGATGAAACAAAGAGGACAAAAGTCCACGCCGAGCCGCCCGAACGCTTCGAACTCGAAAATGAAGAAGAAGAAGAGCACTTTTACGACGAGCGCGGACGCGACGTCGACGGGTGGTGGTGGTCCGATTTTCTTCTTTGGCAACTTTCGAAAGATTAGTTCGTCCTCCGACTCGTCGTCTCCATCTTCCGTAGCCACGTTCGCGTGCGCGTACAACAAAGAACTCGTCGTCGGTCCAAACGCGTCGTGGGAAAGTCTTAATAAGGCGAATAACGATGGAAGTGATGACATAGTCTCGGCCGTCGCGGTGTGCCCAGACGTCTTCGTCGAGGAAGACGACGAAGAAGACGAAGAAGAGGAGGACGAAGAAGAGGAGGACGACGAATACGACGTAAAGATGATAAAGGCGGCTTCGAAAAGAAACACCACGGTCAACGTCGTCGTCACCAACGCCGGCCGCTTAGGCGTCTTTGAAGCTTTCGGCCACGCGAACGAAGCGACACACGCGTACGAAGGCTTGACGTTTACGAAGCGACACGCGTTCGACGAGGAAGACGTAAACGACGACGGTAAAACGAATAAACGTCATAAAAAGAAGGCTTTCCAAGGAAACTTCCTCTGCGCTTCGCACGGCAACCTCTTCGCCGTCGCGCGGAAACGTCCGGGATGCGTCTCTCTTTACGCGCAAGAAAACCACCACCACTTTGAAGAGAGCTTTTAGTAGACTAAAAGTGGTAGTAGTACGCACGGTAGTAATAAGGTTTTAATAGTGCTCTATTCTAAATATACACAACGTAATGGTCAAAGTCGTACGCCAAAGTCCTCCCAAAAGGCCTGTTCCTAGGAGTACACCGACTGGTATAAAACTCATCCCCAATTGGTTCTCCTCCCGACCCCCCCTCGTAACTGCGGCTCTTGACTCGTCACGTACGTCCCTTGATTCACATCTCGTCTCCAAAACCCTCTCGTTTTCGTCGGTTGATGCCAGTTTTCGATCATTTCTTTCGATTTTTCTAACGTGTCTTTTAAATGTTTTTCCGCTTGATCTCTTCGGTCGTTTCCGTTTTCCATCAGAGAATGGATGAAACGCGTGATGAAATTATTGCTATTGCTGCTCATTTTTAAGCGCGTTTACTCGCGCTCTGTCGTGTTCTTAGTAAACGCTGTTAATCGCAACACTACTTCTCTCTCTTATTCGAAGAAGAGCAGTGCGTGTCAACACCTTTAAGAGCGGAGTAATGAGGAAAAATCTCTCATCCCTTTTCCATAAGAACACCTAAACCCTAATTTACGAAGTAAAAAGAAGTTTCCGAGCGGGAAAGATATTGAATAGAGTATTCTTTCGCCTTCGCTCAATCCATCGCATTCTCTCCATACTCTCCGTGTTGTTGGAACGCGCGATGATTATGGCGTCGTGTGGGTACTTCTTTTTCGCTGGGATGATATGTGTTTGTGTGTGTGTTTGTGTTTGCGTGTGTATGTGCGCTATGTGAGGGAGTATATTAACAAGAGCTAGTGGCAGCAACGCATGTGCTTTTTCAAAGTACCAGATTGACGAAACTTCATCTCGCACACATCGCACTCGTACGGTTTCTCGTTCGTGTGAATACGCATGTGGCTTTGCAAATGACCAAGTTGACGAAAAGCTTCATCACAAACATCGCATTCATACGGCTTCTCCTTCGTGTGAATACGCATGTGCGTTTTCAAACTACTAGATTGAGTAAAACGTTTCTCGCACACATCGCACTCGTACGGTTTCTCGTTCGTGTGAATACGCTTGTGCCGATCCAAAAGTGATCGTCTATCAAACACCTTCCCGCAAACATCGCACTCGTGTTGCGCTCTCTTCCTCTTCGCTCCTTTCTTATTAAAAGTCGTTTCTTCTTTTTGTATCTGATGATGATTCACCTCGAGATCATCCTCCTCCTCGTCAGGAATCCTCGAGCACAACACCAAATTTGGTTCTTCTTTCTCGCGTACCTTCAAAACCGTCCTCGCGTTCACCGCTCTTTTCGGATGTGGATTCTTTCTTCTTCGACTCATGTCAAAGTCGTTCTTTGCGTCTCTCGCAGAGAAAGAAGAAGAGAGGTTCTTTCTCTCGCGTATTTAGTCTTTACGAGCGCGAAAAATGGAAAAAAAAAAATTGAGACGTTTTTGAAGAAAAGACTTGCGCCTGATTGACTAAAATTTTGACTTTTTTCTCAAAACACACAAGAGACGAAAAAAAAAAAACGAGAGAGACGAAAATCTCTCAATTAAAATCCATCACGTGTCTGCTCAGATGACTACCAACATAAACTCTTATTCTTCTCAAATGAAACACATCGCGTTCTCGAAACCTCGCGTGGACGACGATTCACGCGTGGAAGCGTTGGACGAGTTAATGCTGCTGTTTGAAGAAGAAAACAAAGAAGAAGAGATGATGATGTCAGAGGCGTTGACATCGGAGGTGTTGGATGCGTCGAATTCAACGTTGATTCGCGCGAAGTGTTTCGCACTTTTGCAAAGGATGAA
>JGI20155J14468_10003599_pt1 | contig 10731 bp, 11 predicted proteins | sample COG_05_FD_14468 | JGI IMG/M metagenome (IMG submission 14468)
GTTAGGCGTGCCGCCAGCGTACGTTCTGAGCCATGATCAAACTCTCAAGTTTAATAACGGCGCACACTAGCTTTAATAATTTTGAAATAAATCAAAATTATTTTTCGTTAAAGCGTGTACGACAATTTCTCTATTAACCTAGCCGTCCACACTTCTCTTCTTAAAAATTTACAATTTAAAAAAGCTAAGATTTTAATGATTAAAATCTACACACCTCTAGCTACGTTAAAATATTAATTTCGTAGAGGTGAGCGGTGGTTTTATTACAAATTAGTTATAAGTCAAGGCGTATATTGGGTAAAATAAGTAGTAAAATAAGGCTTTTTTAACCATCTAACGTTGCAAAGATCGTCTTATTTTTATAAAAAAACAACTATGACGATTATTCAAAAAATAAGAGTTTTAATAAGAAAGAAACTAAATTTTTTATCTCTCATAGACTTTAAAACTATACAGATACAAGGATTTAACCCTTTAATATTAGTTTCATTTTTAATTTTTTTTTCTGCTCTTTTTTTTGTTTCATCAGGTTTAATTCAAAAAAAAAATGACGAAAATGTAATCAATCTAAAAGAAATAACGCAGACCAGTGAATTTACAAATTTTACCAATTTTTTGATCTCTAAAATAAATAGTCCCTATGAAGAGATAAATTATGTAATTAAAAAAAATGATACAGTCGAAAAAATACTAGGCCAATACAAAATTAAAAATGATGAGATAAGAAAAATATCTTCTCAATTAAAGAAAAAAAAACTTACCAATATTTACTCAGGGAGAAAGCTTTCGCTTATTTTAAAAAAATTGGATGATGAATCTAATTCATTGGTAAATCTTGTATATCCTATCAATAATGTAACTAGTGTAGAAATAAGAAAATCTCAGAACAATTTTGAAGTTTTAGAAAATATTTTACAACTTTATAAGGAAGAAGTTGTAATAAAAAATATTATTAAAAATAATCTATATAGTTCCGCCGTAAATTCCGGAATTGAACCAAATATAATCATAGAATTTGCTAGAATTTTTGGTTTTGAAGTTGATTTTCAACGTGACATTAGACAAGAAGATAGTTTTGAAATTTTATATGAAAGATTTGTTGATGATAATAATAAAGTAAGAGATACCGGTAAAATAATTTATGCATCAATGTATGTTAATGGGGAAGAGATAAATCTTTATAATTTTAATTATAAAAATGAAGAAGATTTCTACGATATAAATGGGAAAAGTATAACTAAATCTCTAATGAAAACTCCAATAAATGGTGCTCGCTTGTCATCCTCTTATGGAATGAGAAAGCATCCTATACTTGGTTACAACAAAATGCATAGAGGGACAGATTTTGCAGCGCCAAGTGGTACTCCGATTATGGCTTCAGGATCTGGAAAAATAACTAGAGCTAGATGGTGCGGTGGAGGCGGAAATTGTGTTAAAATAAAACACAACTCAACTTATGAAACTATCTATGCTCACATGAAAGCTTTTGCTAAAGGAATAAAAGAAGGCAGAAAAGTAAAGCAAGGACAAATAATTGGTTACGTGGGTTCAACAGGATTGTCGACAGGGCCACATTTACACTATGAGGTGATTGTGAATGGAAAAAAAGTTAATTCTCAAAAATTAAAATTACCTTCTGGAAAAATACTTAAAGGTGAAGAGAGAAAACAATTTGAGTTAGATAGAATTAAAATTGATTTAAAACTAAGTAACCTTAGATAATTTTTTAATTCGATGCTGTTTGAGTATCTTTTTCTATAGAGTCTTCTTTAGGAAGTGATTTTTCCTCTGGATTTGTTTTTTCAACTAAATTTTCTCTTCTTTCATTTAATTCGTTGTATCTTCTTAGATAGTGATCTGCGTGTTGCAAATAATTTTGTACTAAAACAGGATCTCCATTACTTTGGGCATCTTTTGCGAGTTGTTGATATTTTTGCATAGTTTTTTCAACATTATGAATATTATTCATTGATCCGTTTCTATTAAAATTTAAGTTTCCATTATTAGGATGGCTTGAATTGCTTGAATTCATTGGCCCACTTCTTCTTCTGAAGTTGTTTTTTTGTGGTCTTGATCTGAAGTTTCTTCTTCTATTATTATTGTTCATCTATTTATAATTGGCTAATACGCACCTAACATTGTTTCTATAATCTTTAACAACATGTTTAATTTTAAAATTGTTATCAATCAATATTTTTGAAACTTTTTTTATTTGCTCGTTTCCAATTTCTAAGGCGAGCATTCCTTTAATCTTTAAGATTTCTTTCGATTTGTAGATAACTTTTCTAATAAGGTCAAGCCCATCATTTCCACCATCTAAAGCCATTCTAGGTTCATACTTTTTTATATCATCACTCAAGTTTTTTATATCTTTCCTCTCTATATATGGTGGATTAGATACGATTAAATCAAATTTTTTATTAAATATTTTTTCAAAGGACAATGTTGAAAATTTAATTCTATTGGCTAATTCGTGTTTAATTGAATTTTTTGTTGCTATTGAGATTGCGTCCTTAGAAATATCAACGCCAAAACCAATAGAACTTTTTAAGTTAATTAATAAACTTACAATAATACATCCTGAACCGGTTCCAATATCTAAAATAGAAATATTTTTATTTTTATAGATTTCTAATAATTTATCCACTAACAGCTCTGTTTCAGGTCTTGGAATTAAAGTATTATTATTCACATAAAATGCACTACTCCAAAATTCTTTTTCTCCTAAAATATATGCTATAGGTTCATTTTTAGATCGTCTTTGTAAATATTTTTTAAATAATAAAAATTTTTTTTTATCAATTTTTTGTTCTATGTTAGTTAAAATTTCTTCTCTAGTTTTATTTAATGTTTTTGAGAGCAATATTTCAGAGTCTAAGATAGATGATGGTATCTTGTTTTCTTTAAGAAATTTAGACCCAATCTTTATAACTTCAAAGGCTTTCATGAATTTAGGCTTTCAAGTTTTAAATTTTGTTCTTTTAATCTTAGCTCTTGATTCATTTCTTCATGAATTTCTCCACTTAAAAATTCATCTAATTTATGTAAAGTTAGATTAATTCTGTGGTCGGTAACTCTACCTTGGGGAAAGTTGTATGTTCTTATTCTTTCTGATCTATCACCGGTTCCAATTTGACTCCTTCTATTGCTAGATCTCTCTTGATCTTTTTTTCTTTTTTCAGCCTCATAAACTCTTGATCTTAAAATTTTTAATGCTTTTGCTTTGTTTTTATGTTGAGATTTTTCATCTTGTTGACTCACTACCACACCGCTTGGGATATGAGTTATCCTGACAGCACTGTCAGTTGTGTTTACTGACTGTCCACCTGGGCCACCAGCTCTAAAAACATCAATTCTTAAATCCGAGTCCTTGATTTCAATATCAACATCTTCTGCTTCAGGTAACACCGCAACAGTCGCCGCGGATGTGTGCACTCTTCCTTGAGTTTCTGTTTTGGGTATTCTTTGAACCCTATGTACGCCTGACTCGTATTTTAAATATGAGTAAATATTATCTCCATTAACTAAAAAAATTACCTCTTTAAAGCCTCCGGCTTCACTTTTGGAAATATTTATAATTTCTAACTTCCATTTATTTTTAGAACAAACTTTTTCATACATTTTAAATAAATCTGAGCAAAAAAGTGATGCCTCTAAGCCGCCTGTTCCCGCTCTAATTTCCACAATAGCGTTCTTATTATCATCATCATCTTTTGGCAATAAAAATACTTTTAGTTCATTCTCATATTTTTCTTTTTTTTTTATCAACTCATTTAAATCTTTTTGCGCTAAATCTATAATTTCTTGGTCGTTAGATTTATCTTGAACCATATTTACTAAATCTTTTTTGTCATTTTCAAAATTTACGTATTCTCGTGCTATTTCAACAATGCTTCCAAGGTTCGAGTATTCTTTTGATTTTTTTGCAAATAACTTAGGATCAATACTTCCAGATGAAAGCTCTTTCTCAAGAACATCATGCTTAGCAATTATATCTTTTACCTTATTTATTGGGACCATACTGTATTTTTAATCTTTTGTTTTTTCTTCTACAAGTTTTACAACTTTGTCGATAATTTCTGAACTTGGAACTTTAGTATGAGGAATTCCAGAAAGATACAAAAGATTGTTATCTTGACCACCACCTGTTAAACCGATCTCTGTTTGTGCGGCTTCTCCGGGTCCATTTACAACACAGCCTATAATCGAGAGACTAATAGGTTTTTTTATATGTGATAACTTTTTTTCTAATAATTTAACTGTTTCGATCACTGGGAAAGCTTGTCTTGCGCATGATGGGCAAGAAATTATATTTACTCCTCTAGACCTTATTCCTAAGGACTTAAGAATTTCGAAACCTGTTTTAATTTCATCCACTGGATCTGATGATAATGAAACTCTAATAGTGTCTCCAATCCCTTCCATAAGAAGTTGACCAATACCGATTGAAGATTTTATGCTGCCAGTCAATAATCCTCCAGCTTCGGTAACGCCTAGGTGAAGAGGGTATTCACAAATTTCAGATAATTTTTTATAAGCTTTCACTGTCAAAAATATATCTGATGATTTTACACTTATCTTAAAATTAAAAAATTCATTATCCTCTAAAAGTTTTATATTTTGTTGAGCGCTTTCCACTAGAGCTTCGGGACAGGGCTCTTTATATTTTTCTAATAAATTTTTACCTAGGGAACCAGCATTTACACCTATACGAATAGAACAATTATTATCTTTAGCTGCTTTAATTACTTCAAGCACTCGCTGGTTTGAACCTATGTTTCCCGGATTTATTCTAAGACAGCTTGCCCCCATTTCGGCGGCCTCTATTGCTCTTTTGTAATGAAAATGAATGTCTGCAACTATAGGAACTGAAACTTCCTTGATAATACTTTTAAGTGCTTTAGTGGACTCTTCGTCTGGACAAGATACCCTGACGATATCCGCTCCTGCTTCTTCCAAAGAAAGAATTTGTTTAATTGTTGCTTTAACGTCCGTAGTTAAGGTATTAGTCATTGACTGAACACTAATAGGCGAGTCGCCACCAACAGTTAACTTGCCAACTTTAATCTTTTTAGTATTTCTTCTTTTAATTATTCTATGTGGTCTAACTTCCATTTTATTCTAGATCAAAAACTGTATGTAATTTCTTAATTGCTTTTAAAGTGTTGTCCTCATCAATTATTACTGAAAGTTTAATTTCAGATGTCGAGATAGCTAAAATATTTATACCTTCATCAGACAATGCTCTAAACATTCTATATGTAACGCCAGGTGTAGAAACCATACCTGCACCAACAATTGAAACTTTTGCAACCTTGTCATTGTGAATAATTCCTTTATAGTTAATTGTACTGCAATTTTTCAATATCTGTTTAGTTTTTAAAATATCATCTCTTTTTACTGTGAAGGTTATGTCTGTAGTTTTTTGATCAGATGAAATATTCTGAATCACCATATCTACATTAATTTGGGCTTTGCTTAAAGGCTCAAATATATTTGCAGCTACTCCAGGTCTATCCTCTACTCCAATAATTGTAATTTTTGCATCATCTTTAGAATAAGCAACTCCAGTTACACTTTTGGTGTAATCAATATTTTCCTGACTAAAAATTTTTGTTCCTTTTCTTTCTGTAAAAGTTGATCTTACTTCAAGTGGAATACTATATATCATAGCTGTTTGAACAGCTGATGGTTGCATTACTTTTGCGCCTAAAGAAGATAGTTCTAACATTTCCTCGTAAGATATTTTATCAATTTTCTTTGCTACAGGTATTTTATTTGGATCAGTTGAAAAAACACCGTCTACGTCTGTATATATCTCGCAAGTATCAGCGTTCAATATTTTCGCTACCGCGACCGCTGTNGCATCAGATCCGCCTCTTCCAATTGTNGTGATGTCTAAATTTTTTGAGATACCTTGAAAGCCAGGAATNATTACTACACCTTTATCATTTAAATAATTATTAATTTTCTCAATATTCATATTTATTATTCTAGCATTAGAATGTTCCCCNTCCGTTAATATTGGTATTTGCCAATTTAAAAAAGATTTTGCTTTAATATTTAATTTTATTAAAGCACCAGAAAGTAGTGCGCAAGTCACTTGTTCACCAGTTGATAAGAGAACATCATATTCTCTTTTGTTAAACTCATTGGATATTTCATTCGAGAGGTTTATGAGTTCATTGGTTTTACCTGCCATCGCTGAGACAATAACAATTACTTGATTTCCCTGAGATTGTTCTTTTTTAATAATATTTGCAACATGTTGTATTCTATCAGTTGTTCCAACAGACGTTCCGCCAAACTTTAGTACTTTTTTAACCATTTAAGAATGTAATATAGTAAAATATAGATATTATATAAAAACTATTTTTTAAAATGAGTACTACTATAAATAAAGAAGAAATTCAAAAGTTTTCAAGATTAGCTGAAGAATGGTGGGATGTTAATGGAAAATTCAAACCTCTTCATATGTTTAATCCTATCAGGATTGAGTACATTTCTGAAAATATAAAAAATCATTTTAATTTGAAAAAAGATAATACTAATTTCTTAGATGGACTAAACATCCTAGATATTGGTTGTGGTGGAGGACTTATAAGTGAGCCTATGGCAAGACTTGGGGCTAACGTAACTGGCATTGATGCTTCTGGAAAAAATATAAATGTAGCAAAACTACACTCACAAAAAAATGCCCTAAAGATTAATTATATAAATACTTCTCCAGAAAATTTAAATACTTCAGAAAAATTTGATATTATTTTAAATTTGGAAATTGTTGAGCATGTAGAAAATATAAATTTATACATTAAATCATGTGCTAGATTACTGAAAAAAAAAGGATTGATGTTTACTGCAACACTAAATAGATCCTTTACTTCTTATGTTAAAGCAATAATTGGAGCTGAGTATATATTAAGATGGCTTCCAGTGGGAACACATGATTGGAATAAATTTATAAAACCCGAGGAATTAGAGAAATTTTTATCACAAGAAAATTTTTCAACATTGGATATAAGCGGTTTAAAATTTAATCCACTCTTAAGTAAATGGAAAAAATCAAAAGATTTATCTGTAAACTACATAATTAGTAGTACAAAAAATTAGTTATCCTTATTAACCCAGGGGATTGAAAGTAAATCTATTCCTTCCTCAGCTAATTCTTCTCTTTCTTTTTTAGAAGCTGTACCATAAATAGCTTTTTTACTTTTTTTATCGTAATAAACCTCTCTTACTTTTTTACTGAAATCTTTTTCAACATAATCAAAATTTTTTTCAATGTATTTTCTTAACTTTAGAAGTTGATTTTTTTCATTATTAAGATCTTGGTTAATTAATTCAATTTGTTCCTTATTTTTTTTTGAATTAGATATCATTGGTGCCATAATAGATTTACTAATTGTTTTTGATGAACAATATATACATTCCAGAAGCTCTTTTTTATTCAAGTTATCAAATTCTTTAGAATTAGAGAACCAGCTTTCGAATTCATGGTCTTTATGACATTTGAGATTATATTTTATCATTTAATTTCTATAATCAGCATTTATATCGATGTAGTCATGTGTAAAATCACACGTGTAACATTTAAATGCATCATTACCAAGTTTCAAATTGATCTCAATTTCAATTGACCCCCATTTCATATATTCTTTTAATTTTTTTTCATCATACGTTTCCGAAACTTTTCCATTTTCAGCAACTACAAAGTCTCCAATTTTGATTTTTAATTTTTTTTGATCAATTATCTCTCCTGATTTTCCTATACCCATAGCAATTCTTCCCCAGTTAGGATCTTCTCCAGCAATGGCTGTTTTCACTAACGGTGAATTGGCAATGGAGAAAGCAATATTCTTAGCGCTTCCTAAAGATTTGGCATTAATTACATTAATAGTCACAAACTTCTTAGCGCCCTCGCCGTCAACGACTATTTGTTTTGCTAGATTTAAACATAGCTTTTTTAATGCTACTTCAAACTTTTGAATTGCTTTATCATTTAAAGAAATATTTTGACTAATTTTTATAGACCTTGTAGAAAAAATAGAAACCATATCATTAGTTGATTGATCGCTGTCAACTGTAATTGCATTAAAAGAATTTGCTACTGCTCTTTTTAAAAGAGTTTTTAATAAATTAGAATTAATGTCAGCATTAGTAAAAATAAATGATAGCATGGTCGCTAGGTTAGGCGCTATCATGCCAGAGCCTTTGGCAATACCAGAAATTTTTATTAACTCGTCACCAATAATAATTTCTTCATAAGCTAATTTAGGTTTGGTGTCAGTTGTCATTATAGCTGAAGCCATTTTTATCCAAAACATTTTATTATGCTCTGTTCTTAACTTACTACTAAGTCCGGTAGACAATCTCTAATTTTTTCAACTGGAAACTCCTCACCAATTACTCCCGTTGAAGCAAAAATCAAATCTTTTACTTTTACTGTTTCAGTAGTTCCTTTTTTACTTTTTGACTCTTTAATAGTCAAAACTCTTGATAGATTTTTTGCCAATATATCAATACTTTCTTTTCCCTGTTTTCCGGTGAATGTGTTGGCATTTTTTGTATTTACTAATAATCCTTTAATAATTTTTTTATGAGAATTATTGTTCCAGGGAATAAATTCTGAAGTAATGCTATTAGAGGTCGTTAATGTCGCGTAATTAGCTCCTTTAGTAAAGTAAAACAATGCAATGTCATCTCTTCCATCTCTATAAAGATCTGCAGATGCAGATGCCATTTCTAAACCTTCGATTTGTTTTAGGCTTTGAAATTCACCCATTTTTGATAATTTGTTTTTATTACTTAAAAAGTTTTTAATATTTATTGTCATTATTGCTGTTTAATTTACATTAATAATACATATATAGATGTATTATGAATTTATTTACAAGAACTTTTAGTAAAATATTTAAAAGCTCTAATCAACAAGAATTAGACAAAATTCAAAACATTATAGAAGCTATAAATAATCAAGAAAAAGATGTTAAAGCTTTAACCGAGGCTGATTTTAAAGAAAAGACATTTAACTTTAAAAAAAATGCTCAAAATGGATCACTAAATATCGAAGAAATCATTCCTGAAAGTTTTGCATTAGTGAGAGAGGCTGCAAAAAGAACACTTGGAGAAAGACATTATAATGTTCAGTTGGCTGGTGGACTAATTCTTCATAATGGTAAGATTGCAGAGATGAAGACCGGTGAAGGTAAAACTCTTGTTTCAACTTTGCCATCATATTTAAATTCTTTAACAGGAAAAGGTGTGCATATTGTTACAGTTAATGATTATTTGGCCAAAAGGGACTCTGCATGGATGGGAGAAGTTTTTAATTATTTGGGTGTATCGACTGGTTGTATTACTAATGACTTAGATGATGTAGAAAGAAAAAAAAATTATAATAATGATATCACTTACGCTACAAATAATGAGCTCGGATTTGATTATTTAAGGGACAATATGAAATATGAACTTACGGAAATGGTTCAGCGAAGTCATAATTTTTGTATTGTGGATGAAGTTGATAGTATTCTTATTGACGAATCAAGAACACCACTGATAATCTCTGGAAGATTTGAAGATAAAACTACGCTCTATGTAACTTCAAATGAATTCATTAGGCATCTTCAAAAAAATGATTATGAATTGGATGAAAAAAATAAGAACGCAATTCTTACTGATTTAGGAATTGATAAAATTGAAAAACTTGCAATACAAAAAAAATTGCTAAAAAATAATAATTTTTACGACCCTGCTAATTTAAATCTTGTTCATCACGTTAACCAGGCACTTAAAGCTAATTTACTTTTTAGAAAAGATACTGACTACATAGTTAGAGAAGAAAAGTGCAAATTATAGATGAATTTACAGGAAGAGTTTTAGACGGTAGAAGATTTTCTGATGGGCTTCACCAGGCTATTGAAGCTAAAGAAAACGTTAAAGTTGAAGAAGAAAACCAAACATTAGCTTCTATAACGTATCAGAATTACTTTAGATTATATCAAAAGTTAGCTGGCATGACTGGTACCGCTATGACGGAATCTGAAGAATTCTATGACATTTATAAGTTAAATGTAGTTTCAATACCCACAAATAAAAAAATGCTTCGTAAAGATTTTAATGATCAAATATTTAGAACAGAAAATGAAAAATATAACGCCATAACAAATAAAATAATTGAATGTAATAAAAAAAGTCAACCAGTATTAGTTGGAACAACAAGTATTGAAAAATCAGAAAAAATTTCAAATNATCTTAATAANAAAAAAATAAAACACAACANCCTTAATGCAAAACAACACGAGAAAGAAGCAAGAATAATTGCTGAAGCAGGTAAAGTAGGAGCAGTAACAATAGCAACTAACATGGCCGGAAGAGGAACAGATATCAAACTTGGTGGCAATAAAGATTTTATTTATGATGGTAAAAAAGAAAATATTAGCGATGTAAAACAAAACGAAGACAAAGTTAAAAGTTTGGGTGGATTATTTATTATAGGAACTGAACGTCATGAAAGTAGAAGAATTGATAATCAATTAAGAGGTCGGGCTGGTAGGCAGGGTGACCCGGGAAGCACTATATTTTTTATAAGTTTACAAGATGAATTAATGAGAATTTTTGGTGGTGACTCAATTGATGGAATGCTTCAAAAACTTGGTTTAAAAGAGAATGAGTCGATTGATCATCCTTGGATTAATAAAGCCATGGAAAGAGCTCAAAAGAAAGTTGAAAGCA
>JGI20155J14468_10003603_pt1 | contig 10728 bp, 14 predicted proteins | sample COG_05_FD_14468 | JGI IMG/M metagenome (IMG submission 14468)
TAATTCCAAATATAGAGGCGTGTTTACGGTGAGAACAAGAAAATGCTTCATTAATATAAATATCACAAAGATCTGCTAATTTTTTTGATAATTCATCACCATTTTTTTCTTCATTAGGATCAAAGCGTATATTCTCCAGCAAAAAAAGTTTTTTATTTTCAGATATTTTTTTTGAAATAATATTTTTAAAGTCTTCAGCAACAAAAACAACTTCTCTTCCAATAATCTTTTCTGCTTCAGATCGAATAGGTTCTAATGAGAATCCTTCTTTACCTTTTACCTGTGGTCTTCCTAAATGGGAGCATAAGATAACAACTGCACCTCTATTTAAAAGATCTTCAACTATAGTTTTTACTTTAGTTATTTTGGTTGAATCAGAAACGGCTTGGTTTTGCATGGGAACATTAAAGTCTACCCTCAGAAAAACTTTTAAATTTTTAATATCTTTATTTTTTTCTAGAAGCTTTAATTCCTGCATTAACTTGTTATTTTTTTAGGTATAATGCTAAGTCGATCATTCTATTAGAAAAACCCCACTCGTTATCATACCAAGCAAATACAGTTGCGATTTTATGGTCTACGACCTTAGTTAATAGAGTGTCCACAATAGAAGATCTTGGATCATGATTAAAATCTGAAGAAACCAAGGGTTGGTCTGTTACACCTAAAATATTTTTTAGATAAGTTTTGCTAGCTTTTTTTAAAGCTAAATTAATAGATCTTTCATTTACTTTTCTTTTTGCAGTGAAAGAAAGTTGTACCAAGGAAACGTTGGGCGTGGGTACTCTTATAGATATGCCGTCTACTTTGTTCTTAAGGTTTGGTAAAATTAAAGACAATGACTTTGCAGCTCCTGTGCTGGTGGGTACTATTGCGTTGGGAGCACTTCTTGCTCTTCTTAAATCTTTATGAGAATTGTCTAATAATCTTTGATCGCTAGTATAAGAATGGATAGTAGTCATATATCCTTTTTCAATAGAAAAATTTTTATCCATCACATATGCTAAAGGCGCTAAACAATTGGTAGTGCACGAAGCAACAGAAATAATTTTATCTTTAGCTTTTATTTTTTTTTCGTTTACTCCATACACAACAGTTTGATCAGCATTTTTGCAAGGAGCAGAAACCAAAACTCTTTTAGCCCCAGCAGTTAAGTGCTTAGATGACTGTTCTTTAGAGTTGAATTTTCCTGTACATTCAAAAACTGTATCAATGCCTAGCCTTTTCCAAGGAAGGTTAGTCGGATCGTCTTCGTGGAATAAAATAATTTTTTGACCATTGACTGTGATGCTTTTTTTATCAAATTGAATAGAGGCATCTAAATTTCCATGTATGCTATCTTTTTCTAATAAAAAAGCGCTTGTTCCAGAATCGGCTCTATTATTTATAGCAACCACTTTGATGCCTTTGGTTTTGTTTTCAATAATAGATCTTAGAACCATTCTTCCAATTCTACCAAAACCATTAATTGCAACTTTGTTCATTATTTTTGAATAATTTTTTTTGCTTGTTGTATTATATTATTACTCGTTAATTTAAAATGTTCATATATTTTTTTATATGGAGCGCTTTTTCCAAAGGTATCAATACCAAGTTCCACACCCTGATTTCCTGTATATTTTTTCCAACCCATGGTAGAGGCCGCTTCTATCGATATTTTGGCAGTAGTTTCTTCCAGTAGATTTTTTTTATAAGAACTTTCTTGCTGTTCAAATAATTCTTGGCACGGCATAGAGACTACTTTGCTATGAATGTTTTCTTTTGCCAGTTGTTGGCTTGCCTCGACTGCAATTTCCACTTCTGAACCAGTCGCTATAATAGTTAGGTTAATTTCTGGATTGCTTCGGTAAATTTCATAAGCACCGTATGAGCATTTATTTATTTGATCATTGTTCGTTCTAAGTAATTTTAAATTTTGTCTTGTGAGAGAAAGAACACTAGGAGTGTTTGTTTGTCTTAATGCCAAATCCCAACATTCTATAGTTTCTATTGTGTCGGCTGGTCTAAATACATTCAAGTTAGGAATGGCTCTTAATCCAGCAATTTGTTCAACCGGCTGATGGGTCGGTCCGTCTTCTCCAAGGCCAATAGAGTCGTGAGTCATGACATAAACAACACGCTGTTTCATTAAAGCAGATAGTCTAATGGATGGTTTGCAGTAATCGCTAAAAACTAAAAAAGTCCCCCCGTAAGGAATAAGCTCTCCATGAAGAGCTATACCATTCATGATACCGCACATTGCATGCTCTCGAACACCATAGTGAATATAGCTACCCGCAAAATTTCCTGGCTTAATAATTTTTTGACTCTTTGTTTTTGTGTTGTTGGATCCGCAAGATCTGCAGATCCTCCTATTAATTCTGGGATATGCACAGTTAATAGATTTAAAATATCTTCAGAAGATTTCCTAGTTGCCATAGGTTTAGATTCTTTTATTGCCATATTTTTAGCATCGACAAAAAGTTTTGTTAGTTTTTGAGAATTCTTATGTGTTATTTTTTTTAATTTAGATCCTGCTTTTTTTTCCCATTTTTTTAATTCTCTTTTTCCTTTCTCACCAACACTTCTCCATTCTTGTAAAATTTCTTTCGGTATTTCAAATGGTTCGTGTTTCCATTTTAGTTTTTTTCGAACCAGTTGTATTTCCTCATCTCCCAAAGGACTTCCATGAGCAGAGGACTTTCCTGATTTGTTTGGGGACCCAAAGCCAATTGTAGTTTTACAAGCTATAACCGTAGGTCTTTTTGCATTTTGGCATTTTTTAATTGCTTTAAATATTTGCTTTTCATTATGACCATTTATGTCAATGTAATCCCACCCGTAAGCTTCAAGTCGTTTTTTATAATTATCTGATACTGCAAGACTTGTTGGACCATCTATAGAAATGGAATTGTTATCAAAAAACATAACTAGATTTTTCAGTTTTAAATGGCCAGCTAAACTTAAAGCCTCGTGGCTTATACCTTCCATTAAGCAACCATCTCCTGCAACCACATAAGTTTTGTGATTATAAATATCTTTTCCTTTTTTGAATTTTAAAATTTCTTCTGAAATGGCAAAGCCAACCGCATTAGCAATACCTTGTCCAAGAGGACCGGTGGTAGTTTCAATGCCAGTTCCTTTTTCATATTCTGGGTGTCCAGCACAAATAGAATTTAGTTGTCTAAAATTTTTTATATCATCTAAAGAAACACTTTTATAACCTGTTAAATGCAGAAGAGCATAAAGCAACATGGAGCCATGTCCCGCAGATAAAACGAATCGATCTCTATTAATCCAATCAGGTCTACTAGGATCAAATTTTAAAAAATGCCTAAAAAGAACGGTACACACATCTGCCATACCCATGGGCATTCCAGGATGTCCCGAATTTGCTTTTTGTACAGCATCTATTGATAAAAAACGAATAGCATTCGCGAGATCGGTATGTGTAACTTGTTTCATTAAAACCTTTTAGACTTTGCTTCTCGAAATTAATATTACTTTGTTATATAAATAAAAACATAAATATATAAATATTAGTATTTATGATTAATTTAAAAGATAAAGAAGAGAACCTACTTAGATCCTTATCTAAGCTAGATTCAATTACTGATTTAGTACAAAATTCCAAAAGAAAAATAGTAGACTTAGAACAGTTAAAGATAGAGTTAGAGCAAGAAAAACTGAGTTTACGATCAAAGTTATCCACATTAGATTCAGAGAATATTGTTTTAAAAGAAAGTTTAAAAACAATTCAAGATAGGGTTAACCTTGAAGACCAGTCTTCTAACGAACTAAAGGCAAAGATTGAACTGGTTGAACAAGAAAACAATAAGCTTAAAAACGAAATTACCGATATGGAAAAAGAGCTAGAGGTTTCAAGGTATAAGTTAGCAGAGCACGAAGAAAAAAAACAAGAGGTAGAAAAAAAAATTGACGAACTAAGTCAAGAAACCAATACAATGCTGGATGGTCAAGAATGGTAAATGTAAATGTACGTTTTAATTCCAGGGATTATTTGCTTGCTTGTGAGGATGGGCAAGAAAAAGAATTAGAAAAGCTTACCACTGAACTAAATAACAAATTTGGTAAATTAAAAGCAGATTTGGGAAATCTTGGTGAAGGAAAGCTTTTATTGATTACTGCTATTCAGCTTGTAGACGAAATGTCAGCTATGAAAGGCTCTATGCAAAAATTTAAAGAGCACAACAAAGAGTTAGAAATTAAATTTAAAGAAATTAAAGACCTGTCAGTTCAATACAAGGATGATCGAGACAGGGAAGTTAGAAACTTAAATGAAGAATTAGCCAATCTCAAAGCAATGATCACTCAAAGTGAAAGTAGTTATAATGAAGTTCTAACTAAAGTTAATAGCTCTATTGATAATTTCTTATCCAAAGCTATCTAGCTTGAATGAAAAATAAGTTACGAAAAAAATTCACACAATTACGTGCAAAAAAATATCTAGAGTTAAATTCTAAGCAAATCCAAACTATTTACTCTTCTTTATTGCGTATTATTAAACAGCATAAAATAAAAGTTATAGGAAGCTATCAGCCAATCCACACGGAGCTAAATATTAAGCCAGTACTAGAATTGCTAAAGAAGAAGTGTGTCATTGCATTACCTAGAGTATTAAACAAAAACAACATGGAGTTCAGAGCTTGGAATGAGTACGATCCATTATATGTAAGTAAGTTTGGAATTTTAGAGCCGTCAGCAAAAAATAAAAAATTAGTACCACAGCTATTTTTGGCTCCATTGTTAGCATTTGATTTAAATTTTAACCGACTGGGTTATGGAAGAGGGTATTATGATAAATATTTATCAAAAAATAAAAATTTTTTAACTTATGGAATTGCTTTTTCTTTTCAGCAAGCAAAAACAATACCCGTTCATAAAAATGACGTTGTTTTAAAAGGAATTATCACAGAAGAGGGGAGTGTCATTAATTAAATGAATTTTTTATTTCTAGGAGATATTATGGGAAGAGCAGGAAGAAATATTGTCATAGAAAAACTTCCTTCGCTTATTCAATCTCATAAAATTGACTTTGTAATTGCCAATGGAGAAAATTCTGCTGGCGGCTATGGTATTACACAAGCTATTTGCAAAGATCTATTTAAGTGTGGAGTGGATGTCATCACCTCTGGAAATCACATTTGGGATCAAAAAGAGACAATAGATTTTATTAGAGAGGAAAATAGATTGTTAAGACCTTGGAATTGGGGAGAAGGAACACCTGGCAATGGTTTTCAAATATATGAAAAAAAAGGTTTTAAGGTTGGAGTTATGAATTTAATGGGCAATGTGTATATGAAAAAAACAGATGATGTATTCCCATTCATTGAAGAAAAAATGAAAACAATAAGATTAAAAAAAGAGGTAGATTTTTTATTAGTAGATATTCATGCTGAAATCACTAGTGAAAAACAAGCCATGGGATATTTTTTAGATGGAACAGCGACTCTAGTGGTAGGAACCCACACTCACACACCTACGTTGGACTTTAGAGTTCTTGAGAATGGAACTGCTTATCAAACAGATGCAGGAATGTGTGGTGATTATAATTCTATTATTGGTATGGACCGAGACATAGCACTACAAAGATTTTTTAAGCATGAACGAGGAGAAAGGTTGGTACCTTCCAATAAAGTAGCAACTATTTCTGGAATTCGTGTAGTTGCAGATGAGCAAACAGGACTCGCTAAAGAAATCGAACCCATTATTATTGGCGGAAACTTAACTAAAAAATTCAATTAATATGGCAGGTCACTCTCATTGGGCGGGTATTAAACATAAAAAAGGAAAAGCAGATAAGCAACGATCAAAACTATTTTCTAAATTAAGTAGAGAGATTACGGTTGCTGCAAAATTGGGACTACCAGATATTGAATTTAACCCAAGATTACGATCTGCAGTTCAGGCTGCTAGAGAGGCTAACATGCCTAAAGACAATATTTTAAGAGCCATTAAGAAATCTCAAGGACCTAGTGAAGAATCTAATTATGAAAAAAGTCAGTATGAAGGATTTGGTCCAGGAGGAGTTGCTTTTATTGTAGAGGCACTGACGGATAATAAAAATAGAACTTTTACCAATCTAAGACTTTTATTTGAAAAGAATAATGCTTCTCTAGGAGTGGAAGGTTCCGTTTCATATCAATTTGAAGAGGTTGGCCATATCAAAATTAAAAAAGAATTAATCACAGAAGATGAAATTTTTTCTCATGCGATAGAAGCAGGCGCAGAGGATTGCATAAGTGGAGAAGAACATCATGAAATTTATTGTAAAAAAGAAAAATTTAATGAAGTGAGAGTTTCTATTGAGACAAAAATAAAAGAGCTGAGTTTTTCCGGAATTATTTGGAAACCTAAAAATACAGTCTCTATAAACAAAGAAGTGTTTGAAAAGATTATTAATTTTATAGACTTGCTAGAGGATGATGAGGATGTTCAAAATGTGTATACCAATTTTGATATTGATGAAAATATATTAAAGGAGCTAGAGCTTTGATTGTATTTGGAATAGACCCTGGAGTAAGTGGAGCCATCAGTGTATTTGAGGATAAAAAGATTACTACCTTTTTTGATATGCCAACGATGATCGAAGGAAAAAAGAATAAACGACAAGTGAATGCAGCCCAGTTAGCTCATGAAATAAAATCGAGAGTTATAGATAGAGATGATTCAGCAGTGTTAATCGAGCAAGTAGGTGCTATGCCAGGACAGGGAGTTACCAGCATGTTTAATTTTGGACAATCTTTTGGAGTTATCAAAGGAATATGTTCTGCCCTAGGAATTCCTATTTATTTCATTAGACCAGTAAAATGGAAAAAGCATTTTAATTTAATAGGTACAGAAAAAGATGCCAGCAGAACTAAAGTTATAGAAATGTTTCCTGACTTGTCTCCACAGCTTACTAAAAAAAAGGATTCCAACAAGACGGATGCAATTTTAATAGGAAAGTATTTTGTTGATCATTATTCTAACGAAGGATTTCATGGCTAAAAATTTTGAAATAAAGATTAGAGTATATTATGAAGACACGGATGCTGGTGGAATAGTATATTATGCAAATTATCTCAAGTATTTAGAACGAGCTAGAACAGAGCTGATTTATAGTCTCGGTTTAAAACATAAGAAGCTTATAGAGGAGTATGGCTTTCAAATTGTAGTAGCTCATTGCGATATTGCATTTAAAAAACCAGCTTATTTCGAAGACCATTTGGTTATTAAGACGGAACTAAAAAGCTTATCTGCAGTTAAGCTAGAAATGGTTCAAAAAGTCTACAAAGTAGACTGCTGGACGACCACAACAGAAGAAGAGTTGTTAGTGGATGCAAAAGTAACTTTGGCTTGCGTTAATCCACAAGGAAAGCCAAAAAAAATGCCATCAGCAGCTTCACTTTTATTTAAAAGTTGTCTTTAACTACGAACCTTTGTAGTCCTAAAAAGACAAAATAATGACAATATTTAAAACTAGAACATAATTATGGATCCAGTTACTACAGCAGCAACCAGTTTAGGAACTACTGATTTTTCAATCGTAACGCTTTTTATGCGTGCTGATTTAGTAGTAAAATTAGTAATGATATCTTTAGTATTAGCCTCTATTTTTTCTTGGGCGCTTATTATTGATAAAATTAAAATATTTAAAAAAATATTTAAAGAAACCGATATTGCAGAAGACCAATTTTGGTCATCGAAATCAGCTGGAGATTTTTATAAAAAAACAAGTAGCAGTTCAGACAATCCTTTGGTGGTTGTCTTTAGAGCTGGAATGGAATGTGTTCAAGATCACAAAAGCAAAGGTCAAATTGTCGAGAGAACTAAGCGAGTGATGGATGTGGCAATTGATAAGCAAATTGACAAATATGAAAAAAACTTAACGTTTCTTGCAACTGTTGGTTCAGTTGCTCCATTTGTTGGATTGTTCGGAACTGTTTGGGGTATTATGAATTCGTTTCAATCTATTGCTATTTCTAGAAATACTAGTTTGGCAATTGTTGCTCCTGGAATTGCAGAAGCATTATTTGCAACTGCTCTAGGTCTACTGGCTGCTATACCAGCAGTTGTTGCCTACAATAAATTTTCTAGCGATTCTAGAAGATACACTCAAAAATTAGAAAATTTTACCCAAAGCTTTTTAACGATCATTTAAATGGCATTTCAGTTTTCAAAATCTAACTCTCGCTCGAGAACATTGATGAGCGATATCAACGTCACTCCATTTGTAGATGTTATGTTGGTGCTATTGATTGTATTTATGGTTACCGCGCCAATGCTAACGGTTGGTGTTCCTGTAAACTTACCGGATAGCAATGCCGATTCTTTACCCGACGACAAAGAGCCTCTGACTTTGACAATAAATTCTAAAGGAGAAATTTTTATTCAAAAAACTAAAGTAGGATTTAGTGAGTTAATACCAAAATTATTAGCTATTGCCAAAAACAGAACTGATACTAGAATTTATGTGCGTGGAGATAAGAATATAGATTACGGGAGAGTAATGGAGGTTATGGGTAAGCTATCTGGATCAGGATTTTCTAAGGTAGCACTTATTTCTGAAACAAAAAGGTAGTTCATGTATAAAAGTGTATCGCTTTCGGTCTTTTTGCACTTGGCTTTTGTGTTGTTGACGGTTCTCACCTTACCCTTTGTCAAAAAAGAACCTATTACCGCTCAACAATTAATAGCTATAGATATCATTCAAATTTCAGAAAAAACACAACTTCCTTTTGCTCCTAAAGCTAGAGAGATCATTGAAAAAATTAAAAAAGAAAAAAAGAAAGAGAGGGTGGTTACCAAACAAGCTCCGCCTAAAATTATTCCCAAAGAAAAGCCAGATACTGTCCCACTTCCAGACCAATTAAAATTGAAGAAAAAAGAAGAAAAGAAAAAGAAACAAAATCCCAAGGAAGTAAAAGAATTAATAAGACAGTCCTCCGAATTTGAAAAAAAAGAATTATTTGATCCTAATAAAATAGCTGCCCTTATTGATAAATCTAAAGAAGAAACAGCAGATATAAAAAAAAAACAAAGCTTAGAGCTAACTCAAAATCAGGATAGCTCCGTCACTTTAAACAAAGGGATTACTCTTAGCCAGCAAGACGCCATCAAAGCTCAAATTTACAAATGTTGGAATATTCCTTTAGGACTTCCTTTTGATCAAAATTTACTTGTTAGAATAAAACTTAAATTAAAAGAGGATGGATCCATTCTGTCTTCAGAAGTGCTAGATCATAGAAGAATGAATCAGCCAGGCCAAGCTTATTATAAAGTACTTGCGGAAAGTGCTCTTCGAGCAGTAAAACTTTGTGATCCATTAAAGATGCCAACCACAGGCTATGACAAGTGGAAAGATCTTCAGCTTAATTTTGATGCAAAGGAAATGTTAAGAGGATAATATAAAAACTATGAAGAAACTTTGTTTAATTTTTATTTCAATTCTTTTTTTGAACCACAGCGCTTTTGCGGTTGTAAAAATTGATATTACTAGAGGTAATTTAGAACCATTGCCCACAGCGATATCTAAATTTTACATAGATAAGCCATCTAAATTTTCACCTGAACTCAAAGCTTTAGAGTTAGATAAAAAAATATCTGAAGTTATTTCTAATAATTTAAAAAGATCGGGACTCTTTTCTATTATTGACCAGAGTCATATATTCAGTCCCCTCGCATTGCTCATGCCAAGCCAACCTTTCAAGATTGGGCTTTGATCAAGGCACAAATTATGGTTTCGGGTAAATTAGTTATTGATGAAAAAAAACGATTGAGAGTAGAGTTTAGGCTTTGGGATGTGGTTAATGCAAAAGAAATAGAAGGGTTGGCTTTGTTTGCAACTCCTAATAGTTGGAGACGAATTGCTCACATTATTTCAGATAAAATTTATGAACGAATGACGGGGGAGCTCGGTTATTTTGACACTAGAATTATTTACGTAGCAGAATCCGGACCAAAAGATCAAAGAATTAAAAAATTAGCTATCATGGACCAGGATGGAGCCAATAATAAATATTTAACTCTTGGTAACGAGTTAGTATTAACCCCAAGGTTTAACCCAGCTTCACAAATGGTTACCTACATGTCTTATTTTAAGAATTTACCGAGAGTGTATTTGTTAAATATTGAAACGGGGATGCAGGAACTGGTAGGAGATTTTCCTGGCATGACATTTGCTCCTAGATTTTCTCCAGACGGTAAGAAAATTATTATGAGTTTTGCAAAAGATGGAAATTCCGACATTTATTCTATGGACATTAAATCTCGAGTAGTAGAACAGTTAACATCCCACCCCTCCATTGATACCTCACCATCCTATTCATCCGATGGAAGCCAAATTACTTTTAATTCAGATCGTAGCGGCGCACAGCAAATTTACGTTATGAAAAGTGATGGCTCCAAAGTAAAAAGAATATCTTTTGGCCAGGGCTTATATGGAACCCCAGTCTGGTCACCAAGAGGAGATCTAATTGCGTTTACTAAAATATATAGAGGAAAATTTTATATAGGAGTCATGAGAAGTGATGGAACAGGAGAGAGGCTATTAACAGAAAACTATTATCAAGAAGCACCTTCTTGGTCACCGAATGGTCGTGTATTAATTTTTTATAGAGAATCGAGAACTAAAAAATCAAAAACTGGGTTCAGCACATCCTCGTCCTTATGGTCCATTGATTTGACCGGATATAATGAAAGAAAAATCAAAACGTTAACCGATGCTTCAGACCCTGCATGGTCAGG
>JGI20155J14468_10003606_pt1 | contig 10712 bp, 12 predicted proteins | sample COG_05_FD_14468 | JGI IMG/M metagenome (IMG submission 14468)
ACTGTTCCTGGTTGAACGAGACTGACCCAATATTCAACGTTACCTTTTCCTTTTCCCATCCTTACTTCTAATGGTTTTTTAGTTATAGGTTTATCAGGAAAGATGCGAATCCAAATGTTACCGCCACGTTTAATGGATCTGGTCATCGCTCTTCTAGCAGACTCTATCTGGCGAGCGGTAATCCTTCCTCTGGTTGTAGCTTTTAAGGCATACTCACCAAATGCAATAGTATTACCTGATTGGGCAAGGCCTCTATTTCGACCTTTATGCATCTTTCTAAATTTTGTTTGTTTTGGTTGCAACATGATTAACTTCCTTGGGCCTCATCTTTGAAGGGATCACCTAAAACTTCGCCCGTATAAACATGGACTTTTACACCTATTAATCCATATGTAGTTGCAGCTTCTGCCACTCCGTAGTCAATGTTTGCCCTTAAAGTATGCAAAGGTACTTGACCTTCTCTATACCACTCAGCTCTGGCAATTTCTGCTCCACCCAATCTTCCAGAGACCTCTGTTCTGATGCCTTTAGCACCTTGTCTCATAGCGCTTTGAACAGCTCGCTTCATCGCCCTTCTAAACTGAACTCTTCTTTCTAACTGTTGAGCAATTCCCTCTGCAAGAATTGTTGCATCGAGGTCTGGTTTTCTAACTTCTTTAATATTTACTTGGACTGGCAGAGAAACAATCTTTTGAACTGCGGTCTTTAAAGATTCAATCTCTTCACCTTTTTTCCCAATAATAATACCTGGCCTTGAAGTATGAATATTCACAACAAAATTTTGAGCCGACCTTTCTAGCTCTACTTTGCTTATAGAAGANAATCTCAATTTTTCACTAATATGATTTCTTACTTTTAAATCTTCAATAAGATTCTCTCTAAAGGATTTTCCTTTTGCATACCACAAAGCATTATGCTTCTTGATGACGCCAAGTCGAAAGCCTATTGGATGAACTTTTTGACCCATTACTTCTCCTGATCCGATAATATGATTTCAATATGGCAAGTAGGCTTAATTATTCTGTCGGCCCTGCCTCTTGCACGAGGTTTCATTCTTTTTAATCTCATGCCTTGATTAACAATGATTGACTTCACAACCAATAAATCAATATCAGCCTTGTCATTATTTTCAGCATTTGCAATTGCAGATTCTAAAAGTTTTTTTATTACTGCTGCTGATGCTTTTTGTTTATGGAAAGTAAGAAAGTCCATTGCTGCATGCACTGTCTTACCTCGAACCACATCAGCAACTAAACCTGCTTTTTGAGCAGATAGTCTAGTTCCTTTTAAATATGCTCTTGTTTCCATTATTTTGACTTCCTATCACCAGAATGCATTCTGAAAGTTCTTGTAATGGCAAATTCACCTAATTTGTGACCAACCATATCTTCATTAATGTATACAGGCACATGCTGTCTTCCGTTATGAACAGATATAGTCAATCCAACCATAGTTGGACTGATCATAGATCTTCTAGACCATGTTTTTATTGGCTTTTTGCTATTTTCACTGATTGCTTTATCAACTGCTTTTTGCAGCGATAAATCAATAAATGGTCCTTTTTTGAGTGATCTAGGCATTATTTATTTCCTTTTACCTCTTCTTCTAACGATTAAATCGTCAGTTCGTTGATTTTTTCTTGTTTTATAGCCTTTGGTTGGTATGCCCCAAGGTGTTGAGGGATGTCTTCCACCAGAAGTCCTTCCTTCTCCTCCTCCATGAGGATGATCAACTGGGTTCATAGCCACACCTCTAACAGTTGGCCTAACACCTCTCCATCTTTTCGCTCCAGCTTTGCCTAATGACCGTAAGTTATTTTCTTGATTGGAAACAGTTCCCAAAGTTGCTCTGCATGCTGATAAAATTTTTCTCATCTCTCCAGATTGCAACCTTAAAGTAGCGTATATACCTTCTTTAGCAACCAATCTTGCAGATGTGCCGGCACTTCTAGCAATTTGAGCGCCTTTACCNGGCTTCATTTCAACACAATGAATTGTTGTGCCNAGTGGGATNTTTACTAATTTCATACAGTTCCCNGCTTTCATTTCTGTATGATCTGCTGAAAGTACAGCATCCCCAACCTTAATTTTGCTAGGCGCAATAATATATCTTCTTTCGCCATCGGCATACTTAAGCAAAGCTAAATGAGCCGATCTATTTGGGTCGTATTCAATTCTCTCAACGACTGCTGGAACGTCTAACTTATCTCGCTTGAAATCGATGACTCTATAGTGCTGCTTGTGTCCGCCACCTTGATGTCTAACTGTAATCCTACCGTTGTTATTTCTTCCACCATTTTTTGATTTTTTTTCTAGTAGAGCTTTATGAGGCCGACCTTTATATAGATCAGATTTTATTGAAATAACACCTCTTCTGCCTGGGCTAGTTGGTTTTGCTTTTATAACTGCCATGATTAACTAATACCCTCAAATTGAATTTCAGAACCTTCTTTTAATGAAACAAAGGCTTTCTTGTAATCTGATCTTTTGTAAACGCCAAATCTGTTTCTTTTTGTTTTGCCTTTTTGAGTTGATGTTGTGACACTTTCAACTTTCACATCAAATAGTTCTTCAACTGCCTTTTTAATCTCTAATTTTGATGCAGACAGATCTACTTTAAATACAACCTGATTCAAACTACCAACAGAAGTAGCCTTCTCAGTTATATAAGGAGACTGAATTAATGTAAGTAATTTTTCTTTATTCATTAGACCCATGCCTCGATTAACTTAAATGCAGCAGGTGTAACAGCAACTTTCTCAGATCTTAATAAAATAACTGGGTTAATTTCTTTGACAGTTACAACATCCACATGAGGTATGTTTCGAGCTGAAAGATACAGGTTTGTATCCATCTCATCAAGAATAATAAGCACATTATTAAGATTGAACTGATGCAAGAAGCTGTTCATTTCTTTCGTTTTGGGTGCTTCGAATTTTGGCTGCTCAATAGCTACCAAGCGATTCTGTCTATGCAGTTCGGAGAATATAGAGCTGATTGCGGCTCTATACATCTTTTTATTAATTTTTTTAGAATAATCTCTAGGCGTTGCTGCAAAAGCAACTCCACCACCTCTCCAAATAGGGCTTCTAATTGTTCCTGCTCTTGCACGACCAGTTCCTTTTTGTCTATATGGTTTTTTTCCGCCACCTCTAACTTCAGATCTGGTTTTTTGTTTATGAGAGCCTTGTCTGGATCCAGCTAAATATGTGACTACAGCTTGATGAACAAGCGTTTCATTAAATTCTTTGCCAAAAGTTGATTCCGAAATTTGGACATCTGTTTTTTTATTTTCGATGTTAAGTAGATCTAATTTCATCTTTGTTTCACCGCAGGGGTAATTTTTAGCGTAGAGCCATTAAAGCCAGGCACCGCACCCTTAACATACAGAAGATTATTCTGAACATCTGCACCCATTAATTCTAGACTTTGAACAGTTTTAGTTTCATGGCCCATGTGACCTGACATTTTTTTTCCTTTCCAAACTCGTCCAGGAGTTTGGCATTGGCCGATTGAACCATGAGCTCTATGAGCCAAAGAATTACCATGAGTTGCATCTTGCATGGCAAAGTTATGTCGTTTGATAACCCCAGCATATCCCTTGCCTTTAGAAGTTCCAGAGACATCAACCATTTTTCCAACTTCAAATATATCGGCAGTTAAATGATGGCCAATCTTAAGATCATCAGTTTCTTCAGTTCTGAACTCAAATAATTCTCCATTAGCAATATTTTGCTTCTTAAAGAATTCTGTAGATGATTTTGTTAAATTTTTAGATGTGTTTTTCGATACCACTACAGCGCTATAACCATGTTTCTCATGGGTCTTGATATCTGCAACGAAGTTTGCTGCAACAGAAATAACTGTTACGGGAATTGAGGTGCCGTCTTCTTGAAAAAGTCTCGACATTCCTGATTTTTTTCCAACTAAGCCAATGCTCAATTTACTCTCCTTTTATACGGGGCTTATAACCCTCTATGGCCGCTAAGCGTTAAAAAAGTAACAAATTAGCTTAAACTAATTTGTACATCTACCCCAGATGAAAGGTCGAGCTTCATTAAAGCATCAACTGTTTTATCTGTAGGTTCTACTATATCCATAAGTCTCTTGTATGTTCTTATCTCATACTGATCTCTCGCATCTTTGTCTTTATGCGGAGATTTTAAGATTGTTGTTCTTTCTTTCTTTACTGGCAAAGGAATTGGTCCTTTTACAATCGCACCAGTTTTTTTTGCAGTTTCAACAATTAATTTAGTTGAAGCATCAATCAAACGATAGTCGAAAGCTTTTAAGCGTATTCTTATTGATTGATTATCCAATTTAGTTAATTCCTATATTTATGCTTTATGCAAAATGTTGCGTATTCTATGACTCTAAAGCCCCTAATGTCAACAAATTTAGGTTATTTATCAGTGTATTGTTTTAAGAAGTTTTTAACTGCTCAGCAATATTGTTTGGAACTTCGGCATATTTAAGAAATTCCATTGAAAAACTTGCTCTACCTTGCGTTGCAGACCGTAAATCAGTTGCATATCCAAACATCTCAGACAATGGCACTTCTGATCTGACTGTTTTACCAGTTGGAATTTCATCCATTCCCAAAATTATGCCTCTTCGTCTATTTAAATCCCCAACCACATCACCCATATGCTCTTCTGGTGTTACAACTTCTACAGCCATCATAGGCTCCAATAAGACTGGACGCGCTTTGAGACACCCTTCTTTTAATGCCATAGATCCAGCGATTTTAAAAGCCATCTCGCTTGAATCAACATCATGGAAAGATCCATCATATAAAGTTGCTCGAAGTGCGAGAAGTGGATAACCAGCAATAACGCCATTTTTCATTTGCTCTTGAATACCCTTATCAACAGCTGGTATGTATTCTTTAGGAACAACACCTCCAACAATCTTGTCAACAAATTCGTACTCATCATCTAACCCAAGGGGCTCTAATTTAAGCCAGACATGGCCATATTGACCCTTACCACCACTTTGTCTAACAAATTTTCCTTCTACTTCAACCGATTCTCTAATTGTTTCACGATAGGAAACCTGTGGTTTTCCAATATTTGCCTCTACATCAAACTCTCTTCTCATTCTGTCAACCAATACATCGAGATGCAGCTCACCCATTCCAGAAATAATAGTCTGGGCAGACTCTTCATCGGTATGAACTCTAAATGAAGGATCCTCTTGAGCAAGTTTTCCAAGAGCAACGCCCATCTTCTCTTGGTCTGATTTTGTTTTTGGCTCTACAGCAACTGATATTACTGGTTCAGGAAAATCCATTCTTTCAAGCACAACTGGATCACTCAAGTCACAAAGAGTATCTCCAGTGGTTACATCTTTTAAACCTATACAAGCGGCAATATCGCCAGCACGTATTTCTTTAATTTCATTTCGATCATTTGAATGCATTTGTACCATTCGTCCAACCCTTTCTTTCTTTGACTTGGTTGAATTCATTACACCATCGCCCACAGAAAGCACTCCAGAATAAACTCTGATAAATGTTAAGGTTCCAACAAATGGATCAGTAGCAATCTTGAAAGCCAATGCTGAAAACGGCTCCTCATCTGAGGACGTTCTGCTTATCTCAGTCTCCTCATCATCAGGCAATGATCCTTTGATTGCCTTGACTTCATTTGGAGCAGGCAAATACTCAATAGCAGCATCTAGAACAGCTTGAACACCCTTATTTTTAAATGCTGACCCGCAAAAAGCAGGAACTATTTCATTAGCAAGTGTTCTAATTCTAATGCCTGCTTTAATTTGTTCTATAGTCAATTCACCGTTTTCTAAATATGCATTCATCAACTCTTCATTTGCTTCTGCTGCACTTTCAACCATAGATTCTCGCAATGATTCGCATGTATCTAAAATATCTGCTGGAATATCTTGCTCTTCAAAAGTTAGCCCTTGATCATCTTCATTCCAAAAGATAGCTTTCATCTTAACTAAATCAACAACACCTTTGAAATCTTCTTCTGCTCCAATGTTGTATTGCATAGGAACAACATTTGCTTTTAGCCTATCTCTAATTTGATTAGTTACTCGAGAAAAGTCTGCTCCGGCTCTATCCATTTTATTTACAAAAACGATTCTAGGAACCTCATATCGATCGGCTTGTCGCCAAACGGTTTCTGACTGAGGCTCAACACCAGACGTACCACAAAATACTACAACTGCTCCATCTAAAACTCTTAAAGATCTCTCAACTTCAATGGTAAAGTCTACGTGACCTGGTGTATCGATGATATTAATTCTGTGCTGAGGAAATTGTTGCTCCATGCCTGACCAAAAGCATGTAGTGGCAGCAGATGTTATGGTAATGCCTCTTTCTTGTTCTTGCTCCATCCAATCCATGGTTGCCGCACCATCATGCACTTCACCAATTTTATGAGATAAGCCAGTGTAAAAAAGAACTCTTTCAGTCGTAGTGGTTTTACCTGCATCAACGTGAGCACAAATACCAATGTTTCTGTACTTACTAAGTTCAGTCTGTCTAGCCATATTAAAACCTATGAAATGTGATTAATTAAAAACGGAAATGTGAAAAAGCTTTATTAGCTTCAGCCATGCGATGAACATCTTCTTTTTTCTTCACTGCAGAGCCTTTGCCCTCTGCAGCATCAGACAATTCACCCGCTAATCTATGATCCATAGACTTTTCACTTCTTTTTCTTGCAGCTTCGACTAACCAGCGCATTGCAAGCGCTTGTCTTCTAGACGGTCTAACCTCTATTGGTACTTGATAGGTTGCCCCACCGACTCTTCTTGATTTAACCTCAACCATTGGGCCGATGGTATCCAAGGCCTTTTTAAATAACTCAACAGGATCAGTTTTTGCTGTTTGATCAATTTTATTAAAAGCGCCGTAAACAATTTTTTCAGCAACAGATTTTTTACCATCTTTCATGATGTGATTCATGAACTTTGCAACAATAATATCTTTATATTTGGGATCAGGGAGTATTTTTCTTTTTTCAGGACTTCTTCTTCTTGGCATACTTATTTACCTTTTTTGGCTCCATATTTGGATCTACGTTGTTTTCTATTTGCTACGCCAGATGTATCTAAAGAACCTCTGACAGTATGATATCGAACACCAGGAAGATCTTTCACCCTTCCACCACGAATCAAAACAACAGAGTGTTCTTGCAGGTTATGGCCTTCACCACCGATATATGAAGTTACCTCGTATCCACTTGTCAACCTAACTCTGCAAACTTTTCTTAAAGCTGAGTTTGGTTTCTTAGGAGTGGTAGTATATACACGTGTGCAGACACCTCTACGCTGTGGAGATTTTTCCAATGCAGGTACGTCGGTTTTCCTAACCTTAGGTTTCCGAGGTTTTCTTATTAATTGATTTACAGTAGCCATAATTTAGTAGTTGGACGCGATTTTATAGACATGATTCACTACGGTCAACATTATTCCTCAGTTTCTTGTAATTCTTGTCGTAATGCCGCTTCGATGTCATCTTCAGATAGCATTGATTCAGAGGAATCGCTAGCTTTCTTAGCTGCCATTTGATCATGGAACTCCATTCCGGTTCCTGCCGGTATCAACCTTCCTACAACAACATTTTCTTTAAGTCCTCTTAGGTAGTCCACTTTACCAGTTACAGATGCTTCTGTAAGAACTCGTGTGGTTTCTTGGAAAGAAGCAGCAGAAATAAATGAGTTAGTTGTAAGGGAAGCTTTAGTGATTCCAAGCAAACCCTTTCAAAACGTGCTGGCTCTTTATTTGCTGCAACAGCCTTGGCATTTTCTTCAACCAACTCTGAATATTCAACCTGATCACCTTGAATAAATTTGGTATCTTCACCATCAATAATTAATGCCTTTCTAAGCATTTGACGCAAAATGGTTTCAATATGCTTATCATTGATAAGTACACCTTGAAGCCTATAAACGTCTTGAATTTCATTGACTATGAAGTTGGTTAACTGAGGAATTCCTCTCAAACGCAAGATATCATGAGGGCTTAATGGGCCGTCAGAAATAATGTCACCTTTTTCTATTCTCTCTCCCTCAAATACTGTGAGAGTTCTATGTTTAGGAATGAGCATCTCAACATTCTGAGTTTTCTTGGTAGCCCCATCAGGGGTAATAACCAATCGCACTTTACCTTTAGTTTCTTTTCCAAAAGCAATAATACCGCTTGCTTCAGCAAGCACAGCAGCGTCTTTTGGTTTCCTGGCTTCGAAAAGATCTGCAACCCTAGGGAGACCACCAGTGATGTCTTTAGTTTTTGATCCTTCTAAAGGTATCCTAGCTAGGACCTCTCCTGCATGTAATTTTTTACCATCTTTTAAATTAACTAATGCCTTGGCCGGTAAAGAATAGTTTGCGGGCGTCTTATGCTCTCCCAATGGAACAGGTTTGCCTTTTGCATCAACCAAAGCAATGGATGGGACCTTATCTTTTCCTGCAGAGGGCCTTTCGGCTACATCAATAACCTCAATGCTGCTTAGACCAGTAAGTTCATCAGTTTTTGAGAGAACAGTGACGCCATCATCAATATCTGTAAATTGCACAATTCCCTCAACCTCACTAATGATTGGACGCGTATATGGATCCCAGCCTGCAACTTTCAAGCCAGGCTCTACATTAGTTTGATCCTTCACAAATAAGGTAGAACCATAAATTAATTTATGTTGCTCTATTAATTTGCCTTTTTCATCAGTAAGAGTTACTTGACTATTTCTAGAAACGACAACCTCTTGCTTGTCTTTGTTAGTAACAGTTTTAATATCTGAAGAAAAATTGATAACTCCAGAATTATTAACAATAATTGCATTATCCTCTGATGAGCTAGATGCAGCTCCACCAATATGGAATGTACGCATTGTTAATTGAGTTCCAGGCTCGCCAATTGATTGAGCAGCTACAACTCCAACAGCCTCACCTCTGTGGACTAAATGACCGCGAGCCAAATCTCTTCCATAGCACTTAGCACAAACACCATAACTAGCTTCACAAGTCATTGGTGATCTAACTTTTAGAGACGAAATATTTAACTCATCAATTTTCTTCACTGAATCCTCGTCAATTAGATGACCAAGGGGATAAACCTCTTCTTCATCTGCATTAAAAATTGGTTCAGCAATTACTCTGCCTAATATTCTTTCTGTTAGTGGCTGAATAATATCTCCGCCCTCGACGATTGATGAGACAACAATTGACTGGTCAGTACCACAATCATCCTCAACAACAACTGAGTCCATGGCAACATCACAAAGTCTTCTGGTTAAGTATCCTGAGTTCGCTGTTTTAAGAGCAGTATCAGCTAAACCTTTTCGAGCTCCATGAGTAGAAATAAAGTATTGAAGTACAGATAATCCCTCTCTGAAATTTGCAGTGATTGGCGTTTCAATAATCGAGCCATCGGGCTTAGACATTAATCCACGCATTCCTGAAAGCTGTCTAATCTGAGCAGGAGATCCCCTAGCGCCAGAGTCCGCATATATAAATACAGAGTTAAATGATGCCTGATCAACTTCCTTGCCATCTGCATCTTCAACTTGATCGGTGCTAATTTTTGCCATCATAGCTTTTGCAACTTTCTCATTTGCACGAGACCAAATATCAATTACTTTATTGTATCGCTCTCCCTGAGTAACAAGACCAGATTCATATTGTGATTCGATTGATTTCACTTCTTTTTCCGCTGCATCAATGATTGATGGCTTTTCTTCTGGGATGACAAAATCATCTACGCCAATAGAAGATCCAGATCGTGTTGAATGCTCAAATCCAAGATACATGAGCTGATCTGCAAAGATTACAGTTGCCTTTAGACCAGCCTTTCTGTATGAAATATCTATTAAATTAGAAACAGATTTCTTATCTAAAGTTTTATTTACATTGTCGAAACCGACCTCAATAGGCGTAATTCTCCAAACTAAAACTCTACCTACAGTAGTATCTTCAAGGAAAGTTCCTTTGTCAGCGTTGGTGATTCTTACCTTAATGTTTGCATGAATATCCAAGGTCTCAGATTCATATGCTCTAAGCACTTCATCAGGATTGCTAAATACTCTTCCATCACCTTTAACATTTACTTTATCTCGAGTCATATAGTAAAGCCCTAAGACTATGTCCTGTGTAGGGTTAATAATTGGCTCACCATTTGCCGGAGATAAAATATTATTTGTTGACATCATAAGAGCGCGAGCTTCCAGCTGCGCTTCAATAGAAAGTGGCACATGGACAGCCATCTGATCACCATCAAAGTCTGCATTAAAAGCAACACAAACTAAAGGGTGTAACTGAATAGCCTTACCTTCAACTAGAAGAGGTTCAAATGCTTGTATACCTAATCTGTGAAGGGTTGGAGCTCTATTTAAAAGAATTGGGTGCTCTCTGATCACATCTTCTAAAATCTCCCAGACTTCAGGAGTTTCTCTTTCAACTAATTTTTTAGCCGCCTTAATCGTGGTAGCTAGTTCTTTTTGTTCAAGCTTTCCATAGACATAGGGTTTAAATAATTCCAGTGCCATTTTCTTAGGAAGACCGCACTGATGTAATTTTAAATTTGGGCCTGCAACAATTACAGATCTACCTGAATAATCAACGCGTTTACCAAGTAAATTTTGTCTGAACCTACCACCTTTACCTTTAATCATGTCTGCTAAAGATTTCAATGGTCGCTTATTGGTTCCAGTAATTACTCGACCTCTTCTACCATTATCAAGAAGCGCAT
>JGI20155J14468_10003608_pt1 | contig 10709 bp, 11 predicted proteins | sample COG_05_FD_14468 | JGI IMG/M metagenome (IMG submission 14468)
AAGACCAAGAGGGTAGCCAAGAACAGCAAGAGAATCAAGACCAAGAGGGTAGCCAAGAACAGCAAGAGAATCAAGACCAAGAGGGTAGCAGTAGTGCTGATAATATTGAAAAAGAAAAATCTGACCAGATGATTCAAGCAGAGGCTATTTTAAATGCTCTTAAAGGTCAAGAAGAGATTAATCAAAAACAAAAAATTTTAAAATCAAAGATATTAAGATATGAAAAAGATTGGTAATAAGATGATAAAAATTTGTTTTATATTAATTTTTAAATCGTCTTTTATATTTGGTTTTCAGGCTAAAGCAATTGTTGATAAGAATAATGTTACTCTTGACGATGTTATAAATTTTAAAATTGAATTAGAAAGTACAATTTCGTTTGGAGATCTCAATGCCAGTAGTATCTTTAAAGATTTTGATATAATTAGTGGCCCGAGTCAGCAAACCACTATGCAGTGGATTAATGGTCGAATGACCAATTCAAAAATCATGTCTTGGATGATTTCTCCAAAAAAAGTAGGCAGGTTAATAATACCTTCTTTAAATATATCGATTGGAGGTGAAAAAATATCCACAAATAAAATTATAATCCTGGTGGAAAAATCTAAATTAAGTAAGAAAGACTTAGACGTTTTTATTTCAGCAGAATTAAATAAAGATAAAGTGTATCTGGGAGAGCAAATTATACTGACTTATAAAATATACAGGAAAGTGGAGTGTTCAATTGAGCCATTTGAAATTCCGAAATTTGCAGGGTTTTGGGCTGAAGAAATTTTTAGGCCAAATCAGATCAAGTTTAAAAATATTTCTCTTAACGGAGTTAACTATCAGGAGGGTACTTTATATAAGGTAGCATTATTTCCTATTTCAGGTAAAGAGCATGTTTTACAACCTTTATCTGTAAAAGTGAAAAAACAAAAAAATAAAAAAAGAAACAATAGAGACCCATTTTTCAATCCTTTTTTTGACTCTTTTTTTACAGAAACCGAAACTAAAATATTAAAGACCCAGGAGAATAAAGTGGCTATTAAAAAATATCCAGGTCTAAGGCCTAGTGGGTTTACTGGTGGAGTTGGGAGTTTTAAAATTTTCACTGAAACTGACGTTGATTCGACTATCGTAAATGAAGCCATAACATTTAAAATATCAATTAATGGAACTGGTAATATGGGTTTGTTTACTCTACCTGAAATTAAATTTTCTGACGAAATCGATCAATTTTCACCCAAGGAGCGATTTGAGAAAAATGTATTTAGAGATGAATTTTCTGGTAAAATGACATGGGAATACATCTTGGTTCCTAGGCTACCAGGGAAATTAACTATCCCTCCAATAGCACTTACTTATTTTAATCCTAAACTTGAAAAATGGCAAAGGTTGACATCAAAACCACAGTCTGTTTTTGTTAAAAAACTAAGTAAGAACTATTTAGTAAATAATGGACTTACCAAGAGAGATATTGAAGTGATTGGCAAAGATATTAAATACATCCACATGGGTAAAGTTCAGTTCTCTCCAATAATTCCGCATTCCTTTTCTTATGCCTTTTATATCTACATATTAAGTGTCTTGATTTTAATTTCACCTTTATTAGCTAAATACGTAATTGGTTATAATCTAGATAGATTGCCTGGAAAAATAAAAAATAGTGCATTGAAAAAAGCTATTAGATCTATTGAAAATTATTCTTATGATGATTCTTTTGATAATTCAAAAATTATTTATGTTTTTTTAAAAGATAGATTTCAACTTTCCAATGCTAACCTTGATACTATGTCTATCAGCGACCTCCTTAAAGATTTTATACCTAAAGAACTATTAAACGAGCTTATTGAAGTAGTAAAAATTTGCGATAGAATGTCTTATGGGTTTGCATCGATTGACGATAAGAAAATAGTAAGCCAAAATATTTCTAAAATACTTAAAAAAATTGATGAAACATGTTAATAATTAAAACTTTTATATACATCACAATTATCTCAATCGTTACAGCAAATAACGAATTTGGAATATTTGAAGCTGCAAATTCACATTATAATGAAGGTAATTATGGTGATTCAATTGAGCTTTATGAAAAGATTATTTTGGATGGTCTTCATAGTAGTGATCTATATTATAATCTCGGAAATGCCTATTATAGACAAGGGTTTGTTGGGCAATCTATTTGGGCATATAACAAAGCAATCTTGCTTAATCCAAGATTGGGTGATGCAAAATATAATTTAGAAATAGCAATGGCATCTATGAAAGACCGAATAGTATTACCATCGGAGTTTTTACCTGTTCAAACATATATAAGCATTAAATCAAATTATACTTTTAATGAATGGCTTCTTATTGGAAGTTTAGTTGTTCTATTCACAGTTTGTTTTTTTGTGGCATCAAAATTTTTTATATTAAGTAATGGAATTGTGCAAAAATCTCTTTTCATGCTTGTTATTTTAATCACCGTATTACATTTGATTTTAATTGACTTATTTTTTGAACAAAATACACAGCAACCTGGAATTATTATTTCAAATGAGGTTAATGCATATTCCGGTCCTTTTGTTGGGGAAAACACAATGCTTTTTACTATTAATGAAGGTACCAGAGCAAAAATTTATCAAAGGCAAGGAGATTGGATTGAAATAGCTATTATTAATGGCGATAAAGCTTGGNTTCCTTCAAATACTNTTCGAAAACTATGATAAAAAAAAATATACTAATTATTTTTCTTCATATTTATGCTTTTCCTCAATCAGGTGACTCTTTATTTTGGTTTAATCAAAATGATTTACATGAAAAATTACCCGAGTTTCCATTAATTATTAATAGAGTGTTAACTGGGTATCATATCCCCTTAATTGACTCTATGAATAATATAAAAATTGGAACATTCGAAGTTTATCGAATTCAAATTTTTGAGTCCTCAATTGCTTCAATTGCTAGAGCAGAAGCAAAAAGGTTTCAAAATATTTTGGGCGATACAGTTTATATAGATTTTGAAACCCCTCTTTATAAACTTCGAATTGGAAACTATACGGTTAGAAAAAATGCTGAAAAAGCAATTAAATCTATCTCTAGATTGGGTGTAAAAGATTCATGGATTATAAGAACAAAAACAACCATTGAGGACTGAAAATAATGGCAGGGCATAGCAAGTGGGCAAATATTAAACATCGTAAAGGAGCCCAAGATGCAAAAAGGGGGAAAGTATTCACAAAAATAATTAAAGAAATCACAGTTGCGGCTAGATTGAATGGTGGTGATTTAGAAGCAAATCCGCGGCTAAGAAGAGCAGTATCTAATGCTCGGTCCAATAATATGCCTCAAGATAATATTTTGAGAGCAATTAAAAAAGGCACTGGAGAGCTTGAAGGAGTTAATTATGAGGAAATGATTTATGAAGCATATGGTCCGATTGGTATAGCAATATATATGGAAGTCATAACAGATAATAAAAACCGAACTGTATCTGAGCTTAGGAATATCCTAAATAAAAATAATGGTAGCTTAGCTGAGCCAGGTAGTGTTTCTTGGATGTTTAAAAGGGTAGGAATGATAATATTGGTATCAAGTTTACCGGATGAAGATACTTTGTTAAATGATATTTTAGAAAGTGGCGCTAATGACTTTGAGATAAATGAAAATGAGGCTTATGTCTCGACAGAGCAAAATGAGTTGATGGTGGTTAAAGAGAATCTTGAGAAAAGAGGATATAATATTAAATCATCAGAACTTATAATGTCCCCGAATTCTTTACAAAGTGTTGATATTGAAGATGCTGATAAAGTCTTGGATTTGATGGAAATTATTGATAATCATGATGATGTAAATCAAGTGTATTCTAACTTTTTCGTAAAAGACTAAGTTGAGTATAACTAGAATTATATCCATTGACCCAGGAATTAATATTACGGGCTTTAGCATAATCGACTTTCAAAAATCGCATATTAAGCTTGCTGCTTATGGTGTAATAAAGCCAAATAAAAAAGAGCGTCTTGAAAAACGATTGTTGCATTTACATGATGAAACTCATTCTATAATAAATAAATTCAATCCAAGTATTATGGCCATTGAAGATAGCTTCTACAGCAAAAATGTAAAATCTGCTGTAGTTTTAGGCCAGTCGCGTGCTTCAATGATGTTAGCTGGAGCTAAACTAGATCTTGATATTTTTCAATTTGCACCTAGGAAAGTAAAACAGTCCTTATGTGGTAATGGATCAGCAACAAAAGAGCAAGTGCAGTTTATGGTAGCAAGTATTTTAAAGTTAGATGCGCTTCCCCATCCAATAGATATAACAGATGCTATGGCAGTTGGGATTTGTTTTGTAAATAATTATAACACTATATAGAATAAAAGAGCACAAGAATGATATCACAAATTACCGGAAAACTAATTTCTTTAAATGAGGGGTTTGTAATTATAGAATTGAGCGGTTTAGGATTAAAAGTCAATATGTCGACAACTGCCATTAGAAATTTTAAATTAAATGAAATTATATCTCTTGTTACGCACATGCATGTAAGAGAGGATGCCTTAGATTTATTTGGTTTTATTAATGAATCAGGGAAAAAACTCTTTTTAATGTTAATTTCCATTAGTGGAATTGGCCCGAAGCTTGGGATGACAATATTAAGTGGAATCGAGCCTGAAAAATTAAAAAACTGTATAATTGCAGGTGATGTAAAAACATTGACTTCTATTTCTGGAGTTGGTGCTAAGACTGCTAAACGGATTATTATTGAGTTGAAGGATAAATTTTCTAAAGTTGATGATGAAAATTTAGGTTTCAATGATGATAAAAATTCTGAAATTATTAATAATATTTTGAATGCATTGATTAGTCTTGGTTATAGCGAAATCGAGTCAAAAAAAGTAATTGAGAAGTTAAGTTTATTGAATTCTGACCAGAATAATAAAAGAATTGAAATTTTAATTAAAGAAGCCTTAGATCTACTAAATGCCTAATAAACCTAAAAAAACAGCGCTTTATGACTATCATATTGCAAACAGTAATAATGTTGTAGATTTTTCCGGATTTTATCTTCCTGTTTTCTACAGTGGTATAATAGATGAGCACCGCGCAGTAAGAAAAAAAGCAGCCCTTTTTGATGTTAGTCATATGGGTCAATTAATAATAAGTGGAAAAGAATCTGAAAAATTTGTTCAAACAGTCACAACAAATGATGTCAGTAAACTGAATTTTGGACAGGCTCAATATTCTGCAATATGTAATGAATTAGGCGGGTTGATTGATGATGTTATTGTCTATAAACGTAAATCAGATTATATGATAGTAGTTAATGCTTCAGGCATTGAAAAAAAATACAAGTGGCTCAAATCAGCTTCAACAAAAAGTGTCCAAATTGAAAACAGAAGTAATGAGCTTTCAATGATTGCAATACAAGGACCTTTGTCGCGTAAAATTATTCAGGCTAATACATCGGTTGATATTTCAAAATTAAAGTTCTATAATTTTATTGAAAGTATTGATTTTCTTGGTTTTACCATTTTATTGTCGAGGACTGGTTATACAGGAGAACTTGGTTTTGAAATTTATTGTTCTAATGAAGCAGCTAGTTATATTTGGAATTCCATACTTGAAGAATATAAGAGTACTGGTGTGAAGCCTGCGGGCTTAGGCTCAAGAGATACTTTAAGGCTAGAAATGGGTTATCTTCTTTATGGAAATGATATGAATATTAAAACTAATCCTTTCAACGCTGGTCTTGGATGGATTACAAATCTAAATAAAGGTTTTTTTATTGGTCGCGATGAAATAATATTAAATAGAAAAACCATAGATACTGTATTAATATATTTTGTAATGATTGAAAAAGGTATTCCAAGATCTGGGTGTGATATAATCATGAAAGATGAGAGTGTCGGTTATGTTACTAGTGGTACTATCAGTCCTAGTTTGAATAGAGGTATAGGTATTGGTTATATAAAAGCAGATTATATAGGAAAAGATAAACTGATTTCAATTAGAATTAGAGGTCGAAATAAAAAAGGGGAGTTGGTAAAGGCTCCTTTTTATAAAAGAGGTAGTTTAAATAGCTAATTATTGATCATAATTATATATATAATTTAAATTATTATACTTATTTTTAAATCAGCCCAATATGCCTAAGAAAACTTCCAATAAAAATCATAAACGCCTTGAAATTCTTGGTGTTTTAATTTTGGCTGTTTCTACATTTATTGTTGTTAGCCTTATTGGACATGATTCCAGCGAAGAATTAGTTATAAGTCCAGATGCTCAAATTAATAATCCTATGGGTATTTTAGGTGTTATTGTATCACATTTATTAATCAAACTTGGTTTTGGTTATGTTGCATTAGCGATGCCTGTTTTGGGGATTTATTGGGGATGGGTCTTTTTTTCTAAAAAAGACAAAAAGCAGCCCCTTAGGCTTTCTTTTTATGGTTTGCTTACTATGCTGCTGCTATCCATTAATGTAGGGGTGGCTTCAATATATTTAAGTCTAGGGCCTTCTAAATTTTATTATTCTGGATTTTTTTCAGGCATGCTTGCTGATTTTTTTTTGGATATGTTTAGTGTTTATGGTTGTATAATATTCATCATAGCCGGTTATGTAATGTTGGTTAGAGCATATTTCGATCTTGATTTATATAAGCCAATATTGATTTTAAAAGAAAAAATGTTATCAACGTGGAATGATTATTTAGAAAACCGTGAATTAATTGCAAAAGAAAATGAAAAAAGAAATCATACAAATGAACTAAAATCTAAAATTAATTTAGTTGATGATGTAAACAATAAATCAATAATTGAAGAATCTATAGATGTTTTAGAACTTAGTTCAACTGAGGAACATTCAACTGAGGAACATTCAACTGAGGAACATTCAACTGAGGAACATTCAACTGAGGAACATTCAACTGAGGAACATTCAACTGAGTTGGACGATATTGCTCAAAAAATAGCTGAAGATTTAAATATCGAAGAAATGGCAAAAAACGCGGAGGTTGATATTGATGATATCGAAGATAGAAAAAAACCAAAACGTAAATATATACTACCTTCATCGGATTTGCTGATAGACCCGGTAAGTATATCAGATTCTTTGAGTAGAGATGAATTAGTCGAAAGAGCAAATTACTTAACTCAGTCTCTTTCTACTTATGGGGTAGAAGGCAAAGTTGTCAATGTCCATCCGGGCCCTGTTATTACCTTATTTGAAGTTGAGCCTGCCGAAGGCGTAAGAGTAAATAAATTTGTCCAGCTATCTGATGATTTAGCAAGAGTTATGGAAGCTAGTAGTGTTAGGGTTATTGCACCAATTCCTGGGAGGTCTTCTGTGGGTATTGAAATACCTAATCGGAATCCAGCAACTGTTTATTTTAAATCGGTTGTTAATAGTCCTGAATTTGCTGAATCTGATTCAATGCTCACGTTAGCTATTGGTAAAACAACATCTGGAGAAATTGCAACTCTTGATTTAGGGAAAATGCCGCACTTATTAATTGCTGGTACAACTGGTTCAGGTAAATCTGTATGTATTAATACTATTATATGCAGCATTCTTTACCATGCGAGCCCAGATGAAGTAAAATTTGTAATGATTGACCCTAAAAAAGTTGAAATGACTTTATATAAAAAGTTAGAAGGCTATCATTTATTAAAAATGGCGGATATTGACGAGCCAATTGTAACCTCAGTAGACAATGCTATCCTTTCGTTAAGGGCACTTGAAAAGGAAATGGATAGACGTTATAACGTTCTTGCTGAGGCTGTTGTAAGAAATATTTCTGAATATAATAATAAGATGAAAAAAGCCGATCAGTTAATTATGCCTTATATCGTTCTCGTTATAGATGAGTTAGCTGATTTAATGATGTTATCTGCAAAAGATGTTGAGGCTCCTATAGCAAGGCTTGCTCAGTTAGCTAGGGCCGTAGGTATTCATTTAGTTATTGCGACGCAGAGACCTTCAGTCGATGTCATTACTGGTGTTATTAAAGCAAATTTTCCTTCAAGAATCGCATTCCAAGTTGCTAGTAAAATTGATTCAAGAACTATTATTGACCAACCTGGAGCAGATAAATTAATTGGCAGGGGTGATATGTTGCACCTTGGAACTGGTAGTTCTGATGTTTTTAGAATGCATAATGCATTTTTAACCTTAGAAGAGATAGAAGCAATTATGGGGCATGTTATTGAACAGCCTAAATCTGAAAGTAATATTCTGCCATCTGTTCGCGAATCTCTCCACAATGAATATGGAGGTAGCGATGAAGGTTCTAATGATGAATTATTTAATGATGCCATAGCTCTTGTTGTAACGCACCAACAAGGTTCAATATCCCTTTTACAGCGACGGTTAAAAGTAGGTTATTCAAGAGCAGCACGATTAATTGATGAAATGGAACAGTCGGGTATTGTTGGGCCTTTTACTGGAAGTAAAGCGAGAGAAGTCCTTGTTGATGAGTCCTATTTAGAAATAATAAAAGACTGATTTTCTTGAAAGTAGTTGTCCGTTTTTTAGTAATTTTTAATTTATTTCATATTGCAATGGCAAATCACGTAGATGATTTTTACAAGATGTTAGTAAATTCTGACGTAGCTGCATTTAAAATAAAGTATTCTCAGAACCAATTTGATAGTGTTTTTGAATCTGTTGGTACTTGTTATTTTATTGGTCCAGGTGAGTATTTTTATCAATCCGAAGATATAGAAATATATGCTCAAGCTGATCAGATTGTCACCAAAAACTTTAAGACAAAACAAGTACTTTATAACTCAGTAAATAAAGACCATTTTAGTTTAATGACTTTATTGTCAGGTAAAAAAAACAAAATTAAATTTTTTGATAAATATGACCGAGATTTTAATTATCATTTTACTGTCCCTCAATTAGGATTTGATGGCTTTTTTTCCTTCAATAACAAAACTGGCCTTATACAAGGTTTAAATTTAGAGATTGGTCAAAATCAATCAATGTACATTGAAGTTATTTCGATTGAGTTGATTGATAATTTTTCTATGCCAAAAATAAATGTTGAAAATTTTGATTTAATTGATTTACGTGGCTAAGTATTATAAAATATTAATTTTAGTTTTTTTAAGCTTTTTCGGTTTGTATTATGCTTTTGAGAGCATTGAGTTTTCTGAGCTGTATCACCGCATAATTTCTGTTGACCTTTTAAAATTAATATTAGCAATATCGATTCTTATGTTATCGGCCATTATTAGAGCGAAAAGATTAAAGTATATTATATTGCCATTAGATACTGATATATCTACGCATCATTTATTTGGAGCAACAATGATAGGTTATTTTGGTAATGGTATACTTTTTTTTCGATTAGGTGAATTGTTAAAAGCTTTTTCAATTTCTCAAGGCAATAATATTAAAACTGCAGAATCTTTTGGGGTTGTTATGTTAGAGAGGGTAATGGATGCGCTTACGGTTTTTATTTTAATAGTCTTTTTTCTGCCATTTATTCCTCTTGAAAATCAAACTATCCGATACTGGGTTATTGCTTTTGTAGTATTTACTATTGTTTTTGTAGGCTCTTTGTTTCTAATAAAGTTTATAAACTGGAAGCATATGATTTTATCATTTAGTATTCTGAATGAATCATTCAAAAATAAACTTATAACTGTCACAGAAAAAATTTTTAAAGGACTCGAATTAATTTTTAAGACCAAACATAATCTTAAAATCATGCTTTGTACTGTATTAATTTGGATATGCTATTTCATAATGACAATGTTGCTAATGGAGTCGTGCCATATTGAGTTAAGTTTAGATAAAGTTTTCATTATGCTTTTGATAGGTGCGATTATAGTAGCTGTTCCGGCTTTGCCTGGGGGGTTGGGCACTTATGAGGCTGGAATAACATATACAATGACATTGTTGTTTTTTGTTTCTAAAGATTTATCTTTGACTTATGCGATTGTTTCTCATGCATCTAATTACATACCTTACATGTTGGTAGGGTCATTCTATTTTATCAAGAGTGGTCTAAAATTTGGATCAATTAATAAGGCTAATTTTTAGGAGTGAGTAAAAAATATGATTGTATTTTTCTTGATAGAGATGGCACTATAAACATAGACCCTGGATATATTTCTAAATTACAAGATTTTAAATTTTTTGACTTTGCTGTTACGGCTTTAGATATGTTAAAAACATTAACTAATAATTTTATCATTATTACAAATCAGTCAGGGGTTTCTAGGGGGTTGATTCTTGAAGCAGATTTAATAAAAATAAATGAGTATATTTTTGAAGAATTTTCAAAAAATAACCTCGGATTATTAGATATTTATTATTGTATAGACCACCCAGATAACTCATCAGGAAGGAGAAAGCCAGGTGTCGAAATGTTTGTTGAAGCTTCAGATAAATATTGCCTTGACCTTTCCAGGTGTTTAATGATTGGTGACTCGAAAACGGATATATTGCCCGCAAAGATTTTGGGTATGGAATCAATGTTGGTTTTGTCAGGGAAGGGCGAAAAATATAAAAACAGTTTTCACGAAAAAGAAAAGCCTGATTACATTTTTAAAAATTTAATGTTTGGGGCGATTGAATTGATAAAATGAAAGTTGCAGTTATAATGGGCGGCTCTAGCGCTGAAAAAGATGTCTCAATAAAAACAGGTGAAGCCGTTGTCAAAGCATGTTTAGCAAATGGTTTTGAGGTTTATCCTATAGTTTTTGATGAAAATTACAAGGATTCCTTCCA